>Ga0307514_10005257_pt1 | contig 11652 bp, 12 predicted proteins | sample 16_EM_MG_FD_203088 | JGI IMG/M metagenome (GOLD analysis project Ga0307514, IMG submission 203088) | Populus trichocarpa ectomycorrhiza microbial communities from riparian zone in the Pacific Northwest, United States - 16_EM | ecosystem: Host-associated > Plants > Roots > Unclassified | place...
ACAGAATACGGGGAGGCGGAAGAGGAAGGATAAGGCGGAGGAGGCATGTTGGGGCGAGGGGGAGCGAGGGGGAGGGGGAGGGGGAGGGGGAGGTGCAGAGGCAGCGGAGAAGAAGGGTTCTGCAGCAGGTGGGGAGAAGAGAAGACGAATGGGGGGTAAGAAGTCTACAACTTGACCCTCGGCGGATATATGGAAGATACTGTATATCCTACTGTTTTATACAGTCAAGCCCCTCATATGGGGAATGTCTGTTTAATAGGCAGAGGTCTCTAGTAAGAGGAGATCCAAGCCTCTGACTGGAGATGAAATGATTAGTCGGCTGTTTTATCCAACTATCAACAACCAATCACTGGCCGCGCTTTTGGAGGCGACTGGTGGTTGGAATATTATACGACAATATTAATTATGGTATATGATTATCAGGGAATGGAGTTTCGGACCAAAATTTTTTTCTTTTCTTTTCTTTTCTTTTTCTTTTTTTTTGTGTGTCTATGAGGAGGCGATCCAGCGTTATGCCTTTTTTTTTTTTTTTGACGTGGAGTATTTGCAGCGGATTTTTAATGTGCCTTTGAGCAGTTCGGAGGGGAAGAGGAAGGGGAAGGAAAATGGAAAGGGGAAGGGGAAGGGGAAGGGCAAGGGGTAGAGGTAGATGTGAGTGAGGTGCTGAGAAGGGAGAGGGGGGGTACCTTCCTATCATAATTATCATGGCGGTGTCGTTTCATTCTCTGATTATAGAAGTTTTTTTTCAGGATATTGGGATTGCTAGCTAGCTTGTGATGTTTGTTTGTTGTAGTAGCTTGCTTGCTTGCCACGAATTGAGATTTGCACCAGTGCTTAGTATTCAGGGTAATATTGAAAGGACTGAAGCATGCATGGCCTTTAATTACAGAGAGAGTATTGCAGCCTCAGACTCATCGCTTTGTGAAATAACCCCCCCAACCCCCAGCACAGACAACCCCCAAGGTTCGATCAAGATATCCAGCCTTCCACTCGATTTCTTATCAACACGCTCTTGCTAGCAATAGGCCAAGTGTGCCATCGCAGAATTGAACAAGTCACACTACTGTTCTATCAAGTATTCACTCAGCAGTACTTGTTATTGTTATTATATCAGATAGCAATCAAAAATATAAAAAAAAAATACAACAAAGGTTATTCTCTTACTGGAGCGCGCAGTAATTCAAGTAGAAGGAAGGGGAAAAAAAAGAAGAAAAAAGAAAAGAAACACTAATCTACGGTACCCATACACGACCCGCGACCCATGAGAAAAAAAAGAAAAGAAAAGAAAAGAAAAGAAATGCATCCAAAAACAAGACAAAAGTCCACACACAAACACAACAAGATTACCAAAGACAAAGCCCATCGCAAGCACATTGCCGTATATCTGAAATGGCGCCGGGAATATCGGCGGTTCTGGTTCACTGACAGCACTGGTATTTTGTACATCGTTCAACGCCGCCATTTTTTTTTCTTTTTCTTAACTATGATAATCGCTGATTATAAAATAATGCAGCTACCCCCTCTGCTGGACTCCGACGCACCCTTTGCATTCGAAGTTAAGGCTACTCGGGCAGCCTCGGTGAACGCCTGATGGAACCGGTTAGCTACTTTGCTCGCCTTGAGATACTCAATACAGTCATTTACCTCATTAACTCCCCGGTTCATCTTTGCGGAGCATTCTGTTGGGACAATATGTGGTTAGCTTAGATTATTATAGTGATTTAATTCCGAGTCAATACCTAGATAACGTAGAGCCTGATGAACACCAGTTAGTATACCATTTATCGTCCTGCTTCTAGATGGGTCCTTACTCTTATTTTCTCCGCAACTGCCAACCCTTCGGGATACTGGATGAAATTCACATTCCTCTCTGGCCCATCATCGTCCCCGTCACCAGCCGTCTCGCGTAAGTCACACTTCAGCGCAACAAGTACAAGTTTCACACCCTGACAGTTATCGGCAATTTCTCCCACCCACTTTGATTCGACGTTCTCCAAAGAATCCCGGGAATCAACCTAGCACATCCATGCCATATAACATAAGTATTTTCCATGGTTGTAACTGCCAAACTCGGGCAGCTTGGGCATGCAAGACATACACTGAAGCATAACATAATTGTGTGCGTATCACTGTATGAAAGTGATCGAAGGCGATCAAATTCTTCTTGACCAGCGGTGTCCCATAGACTCAATTCGATGTGCGTATTGTCGACATAAATATCTATCTGCAATCAGAGCTTGTCCCTGTTGCAACAGGATGTAAAGGGTCTAACCATGCACATAATTTTCTATACACAGCAATTAGAATCACCCGTTATATGCTAAGAACCTCTTTCCAGGGCATACCAAAAACAGTAGGCTCACTGACCCCAGTTGCATTTTGTTAGATATTGGGGTTCAGGGATATATATGATGCGCACAAGGCGAAAAAAGCAAACTGTGACTGGCTTACTAGACCTGAGGAAAGTATCTGGATGGTTCCGTCCTGTTAGAATGCGGTACAGTCGCAATCATCGCTTTAGGATTCCCGGTAAACTCACCCTCTAGTGAATACATTCAGAAGCGAAGTCTTTCCACACGCGCCATCCCCTGCTCCCTGTGAGCATCCATCCAATTATGCATTCTCTCCAAGCTGGATATATACCTAGTAGCACAATTTTGCGCTGAGTAGTCTGTATTCTCGTCCAAGCTCATGTCAGCAACCGAATGATAGGTGAAATTCGGGATTGTCGTCCTCCCCACCCTGGTGGGACTGACTGACCTTCTTAGAACTGCAGAAAAGCATGTCGGAAAGATACGTCGTAGCTGGGAAGGAAACGCGCTGACGACTGTAAGGGTAAGGAACGAATGTAGAGAATGGAAGTTGTGGAGGTGCAAGGTGGACTGCAGCTAAACAAATCCTTCTCAAGGCGATAAATAAGGGGGTTAAGGTTGAAGATGGTTGCCCGTATATAGGATGGAAGCAAGGATCGGGAAACGCTATGACCGTTGCAGCAGCCAGGCGGTTTGGAGTCGAACTGAGTCGTCTTTTTGAGTTTGGTGTGGAGGTCTCAGAGGTTAGTGATCGAGACCTCAGCTGTGTTTTAATTGGTGTTGAGGCTGAGAGCTGGTCGAGATGGGGCTGTTTGCACGACGTGTTCCAAAATTGCTAATGTATATACTGTACATACTTCTTAACGTCATGACTCAAATGAAGTACCCGTCGTTCTATTATTCGATGGTGGGGGGTTCTTTGTAACATGAGAATATCCATGTGGGTATCTTTACTAGGTACATATTGTAGTTCCGTGGTACAGGTCACCACACTTGCAGCAAATTAACATCCGCATACCGCAAAAACGTTATGATAAATTAAAAAGTAAATCTAATTAATTATCAACAGAGAAGACGAAACGCCGGATTGCAAGTCATACGATGCCCTAATTTCGTCGTAAAAATATAGGACTAAGTCGGATACACGTTCCTCGGCCGTATCATTCCTCCCTGTCTCTCACAAGCATACCTTTGCCTCGGCGGACACGCTCGCCTAGGTCCATGTCAATAGTCTTCTTGTTCAAGGCCGACACAAAATCTCCTTTTCCACCATAACGGCTGCTTCGTTTCCGTGCCTCCTCCTCAGCCTCCAGAGCTGCCTTTTCTCTCACTGCTAACTGGGCAAGACGCTTATGCCTATCAATATTCAGCTCCTGTGCATTCACCTGCATGGCGGCAAGCTTCCTGGCCCTTTCTGCTTCCTTGTCTGCTTCCGATGCCCTATTTAGTTGACCGCTCGGCCGCGAGCCACCTGGGCGCGGTGAATTGAATCCACGCGAGAACCTATCCCTGTGAGATGTGGAGTCACGGGGAGGGCTAGGGGTACGGACAGCCTTATTTCTCGGTTCATATGTGGGTGAAGGGTGCTGCATATCCCCATTCCGATCAGGCATGGGAGAAGTTGATCGCCTGGGTCTCTTGCTATATGGTGAACGGCTCCTATCTCTCTCAGACGGCAGTGATGGTGACCGTCTAGACCCACGGCTGTATGGTGAACGGCTTCGGCTTGCTTTAGATGTGGGTGGAGTGCGTCTTCCGCGTGATAGGTCACGGCCATCATCTCTTCTTCTCCCTTCTGACCTTGAGCGGTCTCGATATCGCCGACTCACTGACCTAGATCTTGAGCGTGACCTTGACCTCTTCGGATCTTCCTGATGCCTCCTACTTCGACGATGCCTGTCCCGGCTTCTGCTCCTTTCACGGTCCCTCTCAGATCGATGTCTATGGCTTCGCCCGTCACGCTCTCTCTCATTCCACCCCCGCCGGGATTTTCGACCCTCGTCTCGGCTCCTCTTTGGCCTATCCTCCGTGATACCCAAGAGTTGCTTTCTCCGTACAGGGTCCTTCAGTATAGCCTCGTATGCTGCCTGTTCCTGTCTTTTAATCGCCAGTAGTGGATCTTCCCGAATCTTGGACGCGATATCCCTTGCACTGTTTGCATTCTGTGCCAGCATGAATGATGACTCTGTAGCCTGCTTTGAAAGTTTCTCCTTCTCACTCCCCCTCGTGAACAGACTATCAATACGCCTCTTCCCAAGTAAATAGGCCTCCATCTCTTCCGTTGTACCCGCTTCACCACTGGATGGCCCGGCATACATCCAGTGTACCTTGTCGACTACTGTGGCGCCACCTGCTGTTTCGTGTATCTTCTTCAGCTCCTCCATTTGTCGCTCCTCCGCCCTCTCCTTCAACATGAGAGCGGTTTTCTTGCGCTCTTCGAGCGCCTTCTGTTCTTCTTCCCATACTCGCTGTTGATTTTTGAGTAAATGCGGATGCCAACTCTTCTTTAGATTAAGATCCTGTAGATGACGATGATTAGCCTGAAATTCGCGAAACAAATGGACTGAGGAGTACTCACACCACCCATTTTACCTGCTTGCTACCAGTGATGCCGCTCAGCTTATATTTAATGTGCTGGAAGGAAGTGTGTGGTGAAATTATGTCGCTTGGTAATGTTGGGACGATGTACGCCAAGACAGGTGGTGATTGGCCACCTGACCGAACCTTGACACTAAACAAAAGAACAACAATATATATAAATTACTATATACCAAATACGGAGTACATACAATCCAAATGTTGCGTAAAACTTGTTTGCCATCTGAAAGGATGCACCAGTTATGATAACTGGGCATTTGTAGCAAAGTTGCAGACTCCATCTCCACTACGGAGTATTGTCTCTATCAACAATAAGACTGCTTCATCTTTCCCCCTGTAAACCAAACCACTAACTTTAGGTTCCTTGAAACTATCCATAGGATATCCTTCGATTTCGATACATTCCACTATCCGCTTGTAAACATGACTTTCGATGTTGCATAGCCGCCCGCCAGCCAATGTGTACGTACTGCCTTGAGCTCATCAATTATAAAGCCGAGACTCTCTTCCGGTTTCCTATGGTCATTGTATTGGGGAGTAATATCGACTGACAATGGTTAGCATATTCAGCTAATTAGAATACTTATAACCTACAGGTGTTGTTGTTAGGGATGTGTTATATAGTACCTAATCGTGCCAAGCTCTTCTGGATACGCACCAACTGGGGTAGTCCTAGTAAGCTCAACACCCATGTCCATAGGGCCACTCACTCATCGGCTCCACCACTTTCATATTCGACTACGCCCACCATGTCTGACGATGATTTTATGCAAGAGTCTGATCAGGAGTATGACTTCGACTACGAGGATGACGAGGACGAGGAATCCCCAGACGTCGACGTCGAAAACAAATACTACAATGCGAAGCAGATGAAACAGAGTAGTCCACAGGAGGCTATCGACGAGTTTCTGGCAGTAGTGGCACTAGAAAAGGAGAAAGGAGATTGGTATGCCTGTTTTACCCAGCCTAAAGCAGTGACGAGAGTTGTCGCTTACGGGTAGCCGTAGGGGATTCAAGGGCTTGAAGCAAGCAATAAAACTAGAGTTCAAGCTGAAGCAATACGACAAGGTATGATCTTGAAGCGGGCCCCATGAGGCACCGCTAATCACGCCGCCGGAGTAGGCTATTGAACACTATGCAGAGCTTCTCACATACATCAAATCAGCCGTCACTCGGAACTATTCAGAGAAATCCCTGAACAACATGCTCGACTACATATCGAACTCCAGTGACCCAGCAGACATGGCTTGCATGGAGAGGTTTTACGACATGACTCTGGAGGCATTCCAAGGGACAAACAATGAACGATTGTGGTTGAAGACGAATATTAAGCTGGCGAAGTTGTGGCTGGATAGGAAAGAGTACGGGCGGCTCACAAAGAGTATAAGGTTACTACATCAAGCATGTCAGAAGCCTGACGGCTCGGATGACTTGTCGAAAGGGACCTATTTGTTGGAAGTTTATGCTATTGAAATCCAGATGTTCTCGGAGACTGGGAACAATAAGAAACTAAAGGTAAGTCCCCCAGGATCCGTCCGTGGTATATAGTCCACTCACACAACAAGGCTCTATATCAAAAATCTCTCCGCGTTCGGTCTGCTGTGCCCCATCCAAGAATCATGGGCATTATTCGCGAGTGCGGAGGGAAGATGTATATGAGTGAAGGTGCTTACCTTTCTTTCAATGACAACGAGGCCTCGCTGATACAGAAGCAGAAAACTGGAAAGAGGCACAGAGCGACTTCTTTGAGTCTTTCCGCAACTACGACGAAGCTGGTTCACTGAGGAGAATCCAAGTCCTCAAATACTTGGTTCTCACAAGCATGCTTATGAAATCAGAGATAAACCCCTTTGATTCTCAAGAGACCAAACCGTAAATCACTTTCATCGCTCATATTTCACATAGCCCTGACTTATCCTTCCTTTAGATATCGTAATGACCCCCGAATCGTAGGCATGACAGACCTCGTTGAAGCCTATCAGCGCAACGAAATCCATCGCTATGAACAGATATTGGAAACTCACAAAGCCGAAATCCTCTCTGATCCCTTCATCCGGGAGCATATTGACGAAGTTACACGAAATGTTCGCACGGAGGCACTCACCAAGCTCATCAAACCCTACACCCGCTTCACACTCAAGTTCATTGCAGATCAGCTTCAGATTTCAGTCCCGGAGGTTCAAGAGATCCTCGGATTCTTGATTCTGGATAAGAAGATACGGGGGCAGATTAATCAGAAGGATGGCACAGTGGAGGTGGCCAGTAAGAGCGATGTGGAAAGGATGGAGAGTATGCATGAATGGAGTAAACAGTTTGAGAACTTGTGGAAAACGGTGTTGAGTGAAGGTGAGGGATACAGGCTAGATGCGGATCCTGCTCTAGCCCTTACCCAGTCTTTTGGACCGACTGGGGAAGAGTTTGAGGGCCGAGCGAGGCCAAATAAGAGGGGTTTGAAGGGGAAAGGAAAGGAAATGTCGTCGCTAGGCCATTGAATGTTCCATGTGAAAGCCAGCTAACCAGGCTGGAATTTCTGCCCTGCACCGCATACCAATGATGAAGAGGTGTGGCTACTAGAAAGATATCACATTGATACTTGCCAAACAAACCCACGTTGATACCTTCTTGGCTGTATTACTATATATAAGCTTCCATTGTGTTGATACCCCTTCCTAGAATTTTGTAGGTGAGCTGTATTGGCTAGGTGCTGTCACCTTTTGAGATATTTCGATATTTCGGAATTTAGCAGTTAAAGACAGAATTCGTGATTAAACGTTGTCTGGTTGGCATGATCCCACACTTATATATTCCGATTTACATTACCCTGAAGTCCCGGTCTCGCTGGCAGTAGTTATCTAGTCCCGAACCGTAGTTATTTGGATATACAGCAAACTAATCTTGCTAGCACAACACCCTTCGGGGAGGTACAGCAAACTCATTGCGGCATTGTGTTAGTATTATATGACTATTACTTGTTTAAGTAGGTAGCTACACATAGGATAGATGGGTTACCCTGAACTCCAGAAATTACCCAGACAGAAATCAGGAACATAAATGTTTCCTAGTTTTCTAGTACTATCTATAAATTGTAAGTGCGAGGCCAGTAGGTTATATATTTGTTTCTCCTAACACCCTACTGCAATACTTACTGGTTACTGAATCAGTTCAGTCGGCACCGAAATGCATTCAATACTCTGAAATAAGCTATACACGTGACACTCACCTACTGGAATGGGTTGGCCTTGGCATTGTGACTTCAGCAATAAAGTCACCTCTCCCTTTTCGGGGGGAATCATAAGATGAAAATGTTATACTAAGCCTTCAGAGTATACTTCCACAACCTATTAGATTGTTTTATATGATATAATAGACGATGCAGTGCATTCCGGACCGTTGGGACGTCACACGCACTTGAAGCTTCAGGTATAAGAATTCTGATAAGCTCGTGGTCGTTATTCGCGGGGTGCATAGTATCTTTGGAATTGGGGACAAGCAAGAAATGTAGATCTAGGTGGTCGGTGGTTTCCAGGATGAATGGGTAGGTGAGAGGGGGGGGTGGCGAACGACTGGAATGGCAATCATTTTTAGAGGAGTAGTCTGGTTGACACAGGAGAGGCTCTAGAGGGTACCATTAGTAGAAGGGACAGCAATTTTGGCGAACGGAGGTAGTCTCGTGCCCGTTTACGTAGCCCCTCGGGACGACAGAAGATTGTAACCTGCGCATAGGATTGCCCGCAACTCAAAACCTAACTGAGCTTGCACTTCCTGTACACCGTGATCGCCCAGGCGCTGCTGATCTCTACCCCAGAATTTGTGAAGGCACAGGCTTTGTTGTTCCCATATATTCAGACTATGTATCTCGTAGGGTAAAACCGGTGTGTCGTCCCTCGGGCTCTCCCTAGCATACTTCTTTGCCACTCACGGCCCGAATTTCTACTCTGCTTCTGGCACATAGTCCAGCAGTTCATCTCATTGTGCAATATGCAGCGAAGCTGCACCGCAACTTGGACCAAAATGAACCTGCTTGGAAATTCCTACTTATGGAGGAACGGGCAGGCTAAACTGACACCTGACTGGTAGATGTAACCCAAGCCGTCTGAGACATTTGCCCATCAATTCCCTGCGTGTAACGGGCATACGCAATCTGTACTTAATCTGCGCGCTGTTGGCGGCAGACGAGGGTATAGCCAATGTTTTCTTTTTAACGAAACGCCGTGTGATATATTGTATACTTTGAACGATGGACAAATTAGCTTCTTTAATTTACAATCTTGAGTCCTGTCTGACTTGGTATGCTAGAACTCTATGACAAAGAGGTACAGTTGAGAACTGCGTATCATAAGAGCCATGGTGGATTAAATGTGGGGGATATATAGTCACAACTTTTTCTATTTCATTGGTTATGGGATTTGCTTCTCAAATGGATAGCATCTCAATTAACAGATGGTTATTTTTTAATAAAAAAACTTCTAAATACAGAGCCATATAGGCCAAGAATGGCAGATGCTGATATCTAATATAGGAAGTTGGAGCAGTTTGAGAGATTGGGACTGGAACTGTCAAAAGTGTTTTGCATCACCAAGTCATGCGGTAAATTTTCTGTTGCCGCCCTGGGCAGGGCCTGATGCTGTAAGTACAAGATGTGTATTTTTCCCCAAGTGGATGGAACAAATGTGGTCTGGTTGGCACGAACAAATGCGGGTCCATTTCGGTTACTTACGTGGTACCGCATCCTCTATTCAGAGAGTTGGCGAACTGTTGTTTGTCCAGAAAGGATATCTGTGAGATGATGTTTGTCGGCTAGATCACATGGTATGAGGTATGTGCATGCCGCTCATGCATATTTTCGAGTACGTAACTCGATCAATATAGAGTACTCGAGTACTTTGTACTTGCCCATTGGATACTCCAAAAGTCCAAAGGAGGTCAGGGCTCTTTGTTGCATGGGCTAATTCAATGTGGCCATCCGCCGGCAGATTTTCTAATCTGTGGCTTGGAAACGTCTACAGTCTACAAAATGGGAGTGCCGAACAGCAGTGATGGCCGGGTCAGCAACTGGGTCAGTCAGGGATCCGCAGGGTCCAAGCCGCACATTCCTTATCGTTTCTAGCTTATCATAATCCTGGCCATCGTGATTTTCTCCTTCATAGATTATATCTGGGGTGCAATCTACAGTGTAGAGAACAACTTGATACTCTGCAATTCGTGTTTCAATATTTGCTATGTCAATTTGATAGCCGTATCTATCCAATTTGTCCCGCCGCTCGTGGAGGCTACCTAGGGCTCGAGGCAACGAGACTAAAGGCTCAAGGCTCTACCAGACCGGCAAGCCTTGTCGATAGCTAAACACAGAGTTAGCTGTTACTATCGTGGTTCATACCAGTCCATGCAACTGTGTGATATGTACTGAACCTATTTATGATTCAATGTGCTTGAAATGCAAGACTCAAAGCTAAACGGACTTGGAGGCACACATGAGGAAGAAGAAGAAACGTGCATCGCGTGATATAGGTTGCAGACCACTCAACTCAGTTGCGGGCCTGCTCCACGGTACTGCTGCCGCTTGCGCTTTCTGCATGCTGTACCACAGGCTGAGCCGATCTACTGAGCGGAACCAATGGCTGATCCTTGTAGTCGTTACTTAAGTCGTTGCACACCCATCTCGCGAGCCCTACATTTCATATACATTTCGCCTTTCTTAGATTTGGTGTCACATCATTGTACAGGACGTCGCTACCTACAATAAAATAAATGCCGTGGAAGCGACGAACCCGAACTGCAGAGAACCGGTAGGTGGAGGAACAGAAAGAGGCAGGGCTGCTGCACAAGCATCCATGCCCACAAGGGCCCCCCCGAGTACAGTTACCTACTGTACATGCACAGAGTGTTCATTCGTCGGTACCATACAGCAGCAACGTGCTAAAAGGATTAAAATAATACATGATTAGGAATGGAAAAAGATTTATATCCCAGTAATAGCAGAAGGGAAGAGGTCTTTCAGAGTGTCGAACACGTCTTTGTCGTCTTAGAAGACAACCTCAGAAGATTCATGCAGGGAGTGGGTACTGTGCGAAACACCTCTCCCACTTTAGCTCCCACTTGGTTTTCCTTCGCCCTTTGCTTGTTCCGCGTGCTGGCTCGGCGAGAAGATCAAAAATTCCTTGAGGTCAGCGGGAGTCAATCGAATCTCGTCAACCGTCGTGTCTGCTATTTTTTTCGTAGTATTGTAAATGGTGCATATCCCGTGCCTCCCCCCCAGCACGGGGATACTGTACCAGTGAGAGTGAGAGATACGATACGATACTCTCGTCAATCCCCCTCCCCCAACCCCAACCCCCATACGTATACCCCCGCTCCTCGTTGACCACGCCCTCTCCCGTTGCCGTAAATCCACAGCTCCTCACAATCCGAATCTCACACTTTCCTCCTACCACCCCTCCACCCTCACAGACCTATCAGTGTATCCAACACAGTATCGACGTCAGAGCCCGTCTGTCCGCAGAAACGAGCAACTCCTAAACTCCTGTCGCCATTCTCACGTTTTAACATTACACCTTTAGGGCCGAGCGTTTATAATGTGCCCGATTTCCGGTCTGGCATGAAGCGACAGTACCAGAATTCGAAGACATACTTAGCTCAATATCTGGTCCACCTCCTTCACATACAGACAGACATACTTCTTGAGGCTCCACTTAAGCCCCGCCGACGTTGACTTCATCACAAAAATAGCTTGCCCGGTTGTCAT
>Ga0307514_10005258_pt1 | contig 11650 bp, 16 predicted proteins | sample 16_EM_MG_FD_203088 | JGI IMG/M metagenome (GOLD analysis project Ga0307514, IMG submission 203088) | Populus trichocarpa ectomycorrhiza microbial communities from riparian zone in the Pacific Northwest, United States - 16_EM | ecosystem: Host-associated > Plants > Roots > Unclassified | place...
AGATCCGAAATTAGCACGACATAATAGCAGCCATACCGCTGTGTGCCCCCAGGTGGTCTTTTCGGACAGTCATCTTCTGTGACAGTCGTTTCTGAAGTTTATAGTACAGACCTGTCTGCAGGAACCTTCTGCCTCGTACTTTTTGACCCTCTCAGGCCCTTACTTCTTCCTGTCACATCTCTAGTTACTATGTTCAGGCCCTAAATGCAGACTTTCCAGATTCTATTCTCACCGATACAAGACCTCCCCAGTCTCATCGTGAACAACTATAGGGACGTTTTTTAGGAGGCGATTGCCGTGTGGCGTTTCGAGGATCGTCCCGACTCTTTCTCCTGCATTGGTAGTGTGTCCTGTTCAGAATCTGCATCTAAGCTCACCTTGTGATCTCGTTGCCGTCTTCATCCTGGAATATCACATTGAGGCCATTGGGAACGATATAGTGGTATTCATCTGGTTCCAAATCTGAGTCATCTGAGTCGTTCTTCTCCCCATGCTCGAGGATCGGCCTCTGGAGAGAAATATACATTAAATGAATTCCTTTGCAGGATGACCAGTCTCCTTACGTCTTTTTTCTCGTGGCCTGCGGAGGGATGTACCTGACGCTTATTTTGAGTGTGATCACGATTCACAAGGGCCATGTTGTGTCAGTACATACCGAAGCCACTCGTTGCCTTTCAACGGGAATGACAGGATATTCTATGAGGCGGCGTTCGTGTTCGTTGGTCCGATCACCGCTAGTAATAGAGTGCTCAGAATTCATGCTTTGTCGGAACGGAGTGCTTTGGCCTTGAGGCTCTGATGAGAGCGTTAAGTGTTTTGTACTGCCCTCTTGCCCTACACGGGAAAAGGACCGTCTATGTACGGATGGTATAGGGCTCCACGATCGGGATGGTGGAACTGGTCCTGGCTCCGGCACCTTGGGATGCACTTCTTGCTCACCAGTATAGTACCGACTCACGATTGGATTTGCGGAGGCTGCAGTAGATTGTCGATGTTGAGATGCTGGTACTCCGCCATGCGTCAAAATAGTATCTGCTTTATGAGGAGGGGGAAATGTACGCCAACCCTGGACAGAGCCTTCTGGGATTGAGGGATGGTATGGTAAACTATAGCCAGCGTCATCCTGCTTTACATTCAACACGTTCGTCGAGCTAGTAAGCAAGAAATGAGTCCAACCTGATTATCCTCTTCTCCTCGCTGAGGGGCGGGATGGAATTCCGGGCCTGGTTTTGTATGTGTGGATGCTTTCCTGAGTTTTCCTTTTTTCCTACTAGTTCCTTGTTCTTGAGTCTGTGTTGGAGGAATGTTTTCTTTATTACCGAGACTCTTGAAGAAATTAAACGGCGACGGCATAGGAGTGGTTAATACAACGTTCAACCTTTTTGTCTGTAGGTACTAGAAATGGGACACGAGGAAACCATGTGCCAACAATGTGGAGAGCACATCGCCATCTAAATACCGTGTTCCTGTTTCTCTCTCGTCAAGAGTATTGTGTTCAATGTTGACAGTGTTTCTAACAAGCAAGAGTGGGTGACAAGACTCTGTCATCTATCGCGATCAATTATCTACTAGTACAGTAGTTTAACGACTTGACATTCCCGAATAATGTCTATGATCATCACATTGACAGATAGCGGGACGTAGCAAGCTCATGGGAATCTGCACATATAAACTTAACTCTTATCTGACTGGAGCGTTCGTATTAGACCTAGTGCCTGCGTAGCCTTATAGATCGCGTCCGCCGTCACGCCAATTGAACTTGAGTCGATAATAGCCTGGGATGAGAGTGTGCGAAGTTGTGATGAAAGAGCCCGCAGCGTTAGTTGCAGAGCTTCCGAGGTATCGTCCAGGATAGTGACGGGTGACTGAAGTAAAGGAGCCATACATAATCTGGGTTGATGAGAGAGAACATCACTCACTTCGTGACAGTCGGGGATATGAGGTTTTCTCGAATGCTAAGAGTGCTTTAATACTGAAACAGATGCAACACTGATGAGAAGAGCTTACGGGGCTGAGTAATAGAGCGCCAGATATTTTCTGCCGTTTTTGTGGTGGACTAGGCGGCAAAGAATCTGGCGTGACTGGTTGGACTGGGGGTTTACCGTCTTGTAAAACTGCATGGCTTTCATAACCAACGCCAGTATTCAAGGTTCTATAAGCGATCAAAATTTGCCTCCCTGTACTGTCGACGTTGGTCGTGAAGGTTGTACCACAAACGACACATTCCTATGTCGAAATATAAGGCAACGTAAATTTGTGTATGGTCATAGCAAACCTTTCTTGGGTCAATTTTATCAACGGATTTAGGAGGGCGTACAAGAGGAATGCCATAGCATGTTTCACATGGGCACTCATCCCCGAGCATAGTCCAACCCTGCAACAACTTCTTGCCAATCTCTGAGGAAGCCAAATCGGATTGCCCACGACGCCATCTCATTTCCTGAAGTGGTGCGACTACAGGTGAGGTTGGATTTCGAGAAGACTCAGTCGAAGGTGTGGGTGACTGTGAAGGCGATTCAGAGGGTACATTAGAGAGTGACTGCGGTGTTGAATCTGTAAAAGACCTCAGCTGAGTAAACCTTTATCAACGACATGTGTTTGACCTTGCGCCTGTCCTTTGCTACATTTGACACAAAAGGTTACATCCGGTTTTATTCCTCTCGGGGTTTTCAACAATGGGATCGCACAGCCAGGAGTTGGACATGACTGATCCGTCAGAACCTAATGATTACGGTCAGGTAACTTGTGTGCGCACAGCATAAAACCCTTTACATAACCCTTAAGCAAGAAATCTCCGAGTGATTGTGACGCCTTTGCGATGTCTGACATGCCAGTAACTTGAGAACAGACTGAACACTGTGAACAGTGACGAAGAGCAAACTCTTGGCACGTGATCCACGCGATCGGCTACGCCAGCTCATTCTTCGCCGAATATTCTTGTCTAAATCTAATCCTCTCTTTGGAGTCTGCGTTCATATTCTCTCAGGCTTTGCCTGTTTTATCTCCATGAACTGGGGCTGGTATTGGCGAGGACTTGTTGTGGCTGTTGTTCTCGCTAGCGGCTTCTTATGGTTCCATTCAACGGATGCTGCCAACCCTCTTAGCGGCTCATCAAGTTGGACGCCTCAACGTAAATTAGCGGCTCGGTGAGTAGATTACCATTCTGGATGTTGAAATTTGTCTGTATTTCCTTTCAGAGAGAAAGTACGAGAACTCTGGCACCATGGCTTTGATAACTACATGACCTACGGTTTGTGATAGCATGTTAAATCCGACCATATACTTTCTTACGTCCGCTTACAGCATTCCCTTTGGATGAGGTCAGTTAAAATTATTGCCTTGACGAGATGGCTCGACCCACACAAGTTTCAAAGTTGACACCGCTGTCCTGTTCAGGACAAGGGCCCGACTGGGGTAATCCGTATGTTCTCAGATTGTTTCCCGCTGAGTTGAAGACTGATTATCATTCAGAGCGAATTTCGCAGCAAATGACGTTGCTGGAAATTTCTCCCTGACTCTCATCGATGTTCTTGACACATTTGTCGTACTGGACGATCGACCAAATTTTGAGAAAGCGGTTCGAAATGTCATTGAGTGGGTATCCTTTGACGTGGACACAAAGCCACAAGTATTTGAAACCACAATTCGGGTTCTCGGAGGCCTTCTGTCCGCGCACATATTTGCGAATCGGACAGGACAGCCATTCCACTTACCATGGTATCGGGGTGAATTACTTTCACTAGCCCACGACTTGGGGAATCGGTTGTTGTTGGCTTTTGCAACACCTACCGGACTGCCATATGCCAGGGTATGTGTACTTTTTTCTTCTCTGTGTGCAGTAATGGATTCTTTCGAAGGTGAACCTTAGACGTGGTGTCATGAGAGGCGAAAGCGTCGAAACATGTATGTCAAAACTTGGAACGTTCAATTAATCTATTATGACTTCATTGGCAGGTACCGCTGGCGCGGGTTCTCTTATTTTGGAATTTGCTACCCTGACTCGCCTTACGGGTGACGACAGATTTGAAAAGGCTGCTTACAAAGTACCACACAACTCTTAGCACTACTCCTAGCTGACAAAGTCTAGGCTTTCTTCGGAGTATGGAATCGCAAGTCAGATATTGGCCTTGTTGGGAATACAATAAATATTCGAACAGGGGTTAGTATTTCCACCGTTTTTCATCCTCCCCTCTTTGACCAACCGATAGAGGTGGACACACCCAGAAACGACCAGTGTCGGGGCAGGAGTTGATTCTTTCTACGAGTATGCTTTAAAATGGTATATCCTCAGTGGTAAACTGCTTTTTTGTATTCATTTAAGCAATTACTTGACATTGAGTAGGTGAACTGGAATTCCTCGACGTATGGGATGACGCATATGCAGCAGTCATGCGATACGCCAGAGCACAGGATGGTTATTGGGTAAGTGTAATACTTTGACTTTCTGTATCAAGCATGAATATTCATTATAGTACCGGACTGTGAATATGCACTCTGGTGATGTGGCATATCATACGATAGATTCACTATCAGCATTCTGGCCAGGACTTCAAGTTCTAGCGGGTGATGTTCAAAACGCAATCAAGCTGCACATGATCTGTAAGTAATTGGTACTTCAATGATTCTTCTTAAGTTCTCAGTTTTTCATAGATTATAATCTTTGGAAGAAACATTCTGGCCTTCCCGAAGTGTACGATACAAACTACAAACAAAGCACCTCTCACCAATACCCATTACGACCAGGTAGGATTAATATTACCATGATTACAGCGCTTTATTCACTATTAATTTTAGAATTTATCGAATCCACATGGTATTTATACAGAGTAAGTGGTTTCAAAGACTATCAATATTTGCTGACAGACAAGTAGGCGACACGCGATTCTTTCTATCTTGACGTCGGAGAAAGGGTTCTCTTTGACATCATAACTCGTGCAAAAGTCGACTGTGGTTTGACTGGGATAAGAGATCTCCGGTCCAACAAGCGTGATGACCGCATGGAATCATTTGCACTTTCAGAAACGTTAAAGGTGAGAATCTGGCTATCTATAGTGGACGTCCTAACGTTCATTCAAGTATCTATATCTACTCTTCGACGAAGACAATCCACTTCATAACAATGACTCAAGTTATGTATTTACGACCGAAGGGCACATACTTTCTCTCGATCAACATCATTTGAAGACTACCCCACCGGCGAGAAGACGAATGCGGACCATTGAGAAGCACCAGTGTCCAGCCTATTCACCCTTTATGTTGTCACAAGATTACCGAAGACCGGGGTCAGGTCTTGTAGTCGGTATTCGATCTCGTCCAGATGTCGAGTACGCTCGACATTTGGTTGCGCTATCTCCGTCTCCGAGCGATGAGCGACATTGGTTTCCGTACGGTTGGTGTGAAGTACCAAGGGTGGACCCTTATGTAAGTTTTAAAACTTCCCTTTTTTGCTCAACTCTTGATATCCGGGTAAGTCTCTCGAATTTATCCTTTCTCCCAATGGCAAAGTAGTCACCGAAGACCTGAGCCCAAGCTATATGAAATTGGATCTTTTGCCAGACGGTTTTATCATTCATGATGTTACCGGTATCCGAACTCAGATTGTACAGCGGCTGGACGGTAGAGGTTATGATATTCGCAGATGTGAGCATTTGCTTGTAAGGTGACACTCAAATTCTTATGTTTATTATAGTGGGTCACTATGCTGTCAGACCTGGCCACACCGTCTATATCAACGACTCGACGATCTTCCATACACCAGGCGAGAATGCGAATCTCGCTCAACAAGAGCTCCATCGTCGCGACCCGCAAGTTCAGCTAAGGGTTTTTTCCTCAAAACTTGGATTAGTGGTACAGTCCGCACAGAGCATTGCTGGCGACCCTTTCGTCGATGTGGCTATTACTGGCTACACGGCGCACTTTGGGTTAGACATATCGTCTTCAAATGCTTCGAATAACTCGACATCGATTCCATCCATCCAACGACCAGAAGGTATCGCTGTACACCGCGATCCTATAAATCTCCATGCCTGTGTCCCTTTTCAACACGACTACCCCGATAGCGCGCTGATAGTGCACCGCGGCCAATGCACATTCTTGGAGAAACTTATTAATGCTCGTGCAGCGTCAGCATCAGTAATTATCGTTATTAGCGATGAAAATGTTGGCGTTAACCCCACTGCAAATTTGGTCGAGCTGGAAGCCGCAGGCGATTTGAGCGACTCCACAGTTCTTTTATTGCCCAAGAAGACTGGCGAGGCATTCGAAGAAATGTTGATTGCGACCGAAAACATTGGAGCAGAGCAAATCCGAGTCTCCGTTAACCCCCATCTTTCAGAACAGTACAATTCAGACGCTCAACATACTACAGCTAAGGACAAGGAGGAACAAGATAAAGAACCGACACGTATATTGTATGTCAATGGTCATCCATTAATGAATACACAGCTATTAGTTTGACGGTCTTCAATCTTCGACCGCATCTCCAACCTGAATGACAGAGTATGTAGGTGCGTCTAGTTTGGAGGATCCTTCAAGGAACTTTATTTCGGCAATAAACATGTATTCGAGCGTCTTCCCTTCAAGTTTGGCAACAAGTTCGCCTGCAGCTTTAGCAGATCCACCTTGGATATTGACATATTGTATGAGGCTGCATACAAGAAAGCTCTGTTAACACACCTGTAGCAATGAGATCGTCAATTACCACAACGTTCTGGCCAGGTTTAATCGCGTCCGCTTGCATCTCGAATACATCCTATTTCTCTTATTGAACAAAGGTTTCATGAGACACGGAATTTGGACCCACCACTCCATATTCTTTTTCATAGGTAGCTGTTATGCATGTACCAGGTAATTTTCCCTTTTTCCTGACTGGTACGAACGCCACCCCAAGTCTGAGAGCAACAATTGGACCAAGAAGAAACCCTCTGGCATCTAGGCCAACAATGACATCAACCTTCTCGTTTTCCATGGTGTGGGACGTAATATGGTGGACGAGATGTGATACCAATGCTTCAAACATGACGGGATTGCGAAATATAGGCATGATATCGAGAAAAATGATGCCCTGGTATAGAAACAATAAGATAAGTAGGGTAACCAGTAGGACAGAATGAAGCCGAAGACTTTTTTAGGGAAATCAGGGTGATACGTGAATTGACTCTTGATGAGTGCTACGTCGGCCATGTCTAATGTCTATGTGGGAGTAGTTGGAAGACCATTTTTCCAGTCACTGCCATGGTATGGGCACGATGACAAACATTCATGACGTCTCAGCCTGCGGCTGTAATGTTGCCACTTAAACACAAAGGGTAAGGGTTTGAGATAAGAGGTGAGATAAGAAGAAAAGGGAATCCGTTTGAATCGACGTCAAGTTGCGTCTTGCTTTGGGTAGTCTCCAGTCAAACACGGAGTTCTTTTCACGAAAGAGACGATCTTCCAGTAAGATAAGAACTTAGACTCGGATAAGAATGGTAAAGAAGGTGATGTAAAGATAACGTTGTTCAATTGTTGCAAGATCTGAGCAACTCTAGAACACAAAGGTAAAAAAATTGTCAAATGCCGCCGCTTGAATCTACCCGCCTACACAGATTCCAAAATTTCAGGTTCTTTAAACTCTTTCGCTACCCGTGTGCCCGTTTCCTGAGAGAAATTTCATTAGTCACATTCAGATCAAGACGAAGTAATAAGTGCCCACATCAGTAGACTCTCCGTGCAGCTCCAACAGTTTTGAGACATCAAACTTGGGTGACTTGAGGATCTTGGCCTTGCGAACATATACATTTTGAAGGGGGTAAATGCTGCGGCTAGCCTTCTCAATCTCCCGTCCAATGGCCTCGGGCACGAACTTTTGCACGAGCTCTTTCAAATCGCAACTTGTGGCCTCACGGGTCATAATCTCAAACATCTTTTTCCTGATTTCCCGGATCTGACTCGATTGTGCATAGGTAGTTTTTCGTACTTGCGAAGGCCGACGTTTTGTAAAGCCGATGGCGAAGAGTCTGAGGAGGTAGCCATCGGTTGTTTTGACATCAACGTGAGCTTCAATGAGGGTTTGCCACTTGCGAACTAGGGAGCGCAACTTGTCTGACGTGAAGTCCATCCCATGGAAGTTGGTCAGACAGTTCTTGCCCTGGATCTCATCGATGCGTAGCTTTATTTTGCGAAATGATTGCTCCTCGTCCTTATTAAGGTCAGCAAGGGACACTTCGATGACGCGACCCCTCAGAGAGTCGTTGGCATTTTCTAGGTGTATTATATGGGTTGGGCGTGATAAAAAAAATAATCAAGACGTACTCAATCCAACGGAGCGATTGACAAGCGTTTTTCCAACATTTCGTACCTCAAATATTGAGGGTGCCTTTATGTCGTACCAATCTTATGTCGAGGTCAGAAACGTCAACAGGTTATCATTGCATTCTGCATACCTTTGCGGGAGAACGGGTCAACAACCTTCTTTTTAACACCTTTCTTGCCTTTGGACAGACGTTTGTTCTAGGGAAAAATGAGAACATGCATGGAATCTGAGAGAGAAATAACAGACTTTTCCTACAGCCATGCTTGGTTGATGCAAATAACTTGAATAATGGGTTGCTCTTCGGAAAGTGGCTTCAAACTCTAATTTACGAACTGTATAGCATTTTCCCAGGATGTACGAGTTCGTCGCCATGTTTACCCGCGAACAGTTTGAACTTGCGTGCCAGACTTTTGCAATCCGCCATCCTCGATGGTCTTGGGTTCCTGGGCATCGTGCTGGTTACGGCTTTCTCTCTCGGACGTGTTATCACACACACAAAATTCAGGTTGATTTAGATGTCAGCATATGGGATTTAGATGAGGCGGGAGTCGAGGAAGAAGACTCTGCAACAGCGCAAGCTTTCTTGTCACCCTCTTTCTGTGTGAACGAATATATTATCTATTCTGCATCGTTTAACGTCCCTGCATTCTACTTCACAATACATGACTCAAGTGGGCAGTTTGTTTCTCATTTGCATCCCAATCTTATGCATTCTAGATGGCTGTTCTTTACCCTTGCAAGGCATATTGCAGAGTTCCCTTTTCAAAGTGAAGCCTCCCCGCGACTCGGAAACCACCGATTTCGCTCTTACCCTCCAGTCTTCACCTTTTCCCTTGCTGTCACAAGGTGATCATCCAACTCTGGGTATCCCCTGCTGGTATCTGCATCCGTGTGAATCGGCGACTGCAGTTAACGAGTTCATGGCGGAAGAGGCGTCCAATCTGAATCAAGAGACACTTTGGACGCGGTGGTTAGAAATATGGCTGATGGTAGTTGGCAGCATCCTTAATGTTTGAAGTATGGGTATATTAACATTTCTGAATTAATAAATATAAACTCGTCCGATCCAAATGCCAGGACCAGTAATCTGTCGACTTCACAATAATCTGATACTGATCAACTTTTTGTCTTTCGGTCGCTATTCTCCGAAAGTGGGCCAGACCTAGCAAGATAAAAGTCAGCGCATTATATTGTCCATGCTTCTGTCGAGGCTTTCGTCTGTTTCTTCCCATCTTTTCACTCCATCTCTTGCCCGTGCCATGGTCAGATCTTTTTTGTTTCCCTTTCTCATTTTTGATCATCCTTAGTAGTCTAACGAAGTTGTCATCGTCGCTGCTTCCCGCACTCCTGTCGGCTCCATTAATGGCGTGTTGAAGACATTAACCGCTCCCCAGCTTGGTGCTATTGCGCTTAAGGATGCCCTCGAGAAATCAAAGGTTGATCCTGCTCTGGTGGAAGAGGTCTACTTTGGCAACGTCGTTCAAGCTGGTGTTGGTCAATCTCCTGCTCGTCAAGTTGCCCTTGCTGCAGGTCTGAAAACAAGCTCCGATGCTACAACAATAAACAAGGTCTGCGCAAGTGGTATGAAGTCTGTGACGCTCGCTGCTCAGAGCATCAAACTTGGAGATCGGTCAGTCGTCGCCGCTGGAGGTACGGAAAGTATGAGTAATGCTCCGTAAGTCCAACCCGGCGTCATTTCCTTTGACAATCATCATATTTTGCTTGCAGGTTCCTTCTTCCCCGCCAGAATCCCCCCTTTGGAAAGTTTACTACACGCGATTCGCTTGAGACGGACGGCCTTTGGGACGTTTACAATAACTTCGCTATGGGCAACTGTGGTGAGGTTGCTGCTGAAAAGCATGGTATTACTCGCGAATCTCTTGATGCACATGCTTTGGAGTCGTATGCCCGTGCCGCAAGAGCGTGGAATAGCGGTGCCTTTGATGCTGAAGTTGTTCCTATCACAATAAAGGGCAAGAAAGGAGATACTATAGTAAAGGAAGATGAGGAGTACAAGAAGGTCATCCCCGATAAAGTACCTAGCCTCCGTTCGGGATTCAAACAAGGCGGTGTGATTACTGCTGCCAATTCTTCTCCTCTAAGTGATGGTGCCTCTGCCTTGATTCTCACTTCTGCTGCTAAGGCTGAGGAACTTGGCTTGAAGCCTCTGGCCAAGATTATTTGTATGACACTATTCATCACATGTTCATTCTTATATCTGACATTTTTTCAGCTTGGGCAGATGCTGGAGTTGACCCGATCGATTTCCCTGAAGCACCAACTAAGGCTCTTCCTGTCGCTCTGCAGAAGGCAAATCTGTCTATTAATGACATTGCCCAATTCGAATTCAATGAAGCCTTCTCTGTCGTTGTTCGTATTGCTGAGAAGCTTTGCGGCATTGATGGGTCAAAAATCAACGTTAACGGGTACGTGCTGTGTGTGTCAGGATGACCATACCTTTCTTATCCATCATCTTAGTGGTGCTGTCGCCCTCGGTCACGCCATTGGCAATTCTGGTTCTCGCATTGTTGTCTCATTGGTTCACTCACTCAAATCGGGTGAATATGGTGCTGCGGGTATTTGCAATGGGGTGAGTGCCGTCTGTTGATCAACAATATCAGTTTGAAATTTACCCTTATTACAGGGAGGAGCCGCTTCTGCTATCGTCATACAAAAATTGTAATCTAGCCATTTCAAATGCTACCGTATATACAACTTGTCATTGGGAAGTCCACTTACAATGGAATACTTCTCCTAGACTCCTACCATAACTTTGTCTCCGAAATGTATCCCTGCCGTAGAATTTTTTTCTCTTGGCTGGAGCCGAATACGGGATTTGTCTTGAAGAACGATAACCAAAAGGGTAACACGGGATTTATCATTGAATTAGTACGCTTTGCACCTGACAAACACTTCTTCCTTGACTCAAGTGAATGGTCTCTAAAACCACAAGTTCTGTTCCCCTTGAGATTGAAGCCGGACACAGAGTTGGCCTGACTGTCGAAAGTTTAACAAGTTTACCTCGAAGAAATAACAACCTCTTTTTATCGGAATTCCTGCACAGACAACGGGCCTACAGGGGACGCTATGCTCAGGAGGGGTTTGCAGAAATTGCTTCATGGCACAGGTCAGAATCTGCCAATTTAACTCTGCAGACAGTACACGGCGAGCCTTCCATAACTCAAGACGAGTCGCTGCTTCAGACGCCGATTCTAAGAGCGAGGACAAATGCTGCTGAATCAAGAACGGCTTTTACTACCGACGGTCTACTGCGTGAAAATTCCAATGCTGTGGTTGATAAAGTCCAAGAAAAACAAAGAGCGCCGAAGGTTGCTTCTGCCATTCCTGAAAAACATC
>Ga0307514_10005259_pt1 | contig 11649 bp, 8 predicted proteins | sample 16_EM_MG_FD_203088 | JGI IMG/M metagenome (GOLD analysis project Ga0307514, IMG submission 203088) | Populus trichocarpa ectomycorrhiza microbial communities from riparian zone in the Pacific Northwest, United States - 16_EM | ecosystem: Host-associated > Plants > Roots > Unclassified | place...
ACCTATTAAAATATAATAAATTTATTTTAGTTTTTTTAAAAAAATTTAAAACAATAATTTTTTTAATTAATTTTATAACCCAAGCCAACTCATCCACATTATATCTTGGACTAGTCCAAGTCATGGTCATGTCATGATCTTATAAGTACGCATGTTACTTCTAACATCTAAAATTAAAACATGTTATTGAATATTCCAGATTTCAAATCCCCTGCATCCCTTAATTTTTCATTAACGCATGAAAATATGGTTAAAATGAAACTTAATCAATGTCCAAGCTTGAAATCTTCAACTCTTCGATGACTAATAAGTTCTTGGAGGGGAAAAGAAAAGAAAAGAAAAACGAAGCTTTGGGAACATGCTTATTAATTATTATTATTATTATTGATGTCAAAGCTTGAAATTTTCAAGACTACAAAAGCTTATCATTCATTCAATCAATCAATCAAATATTATTTAAATTTAAAATTAAAATTGAGATTAAAAAATATTATTTAATTAAAACTATTAATTTATTAAAAATTAATTCATCGTCATACCATAACCATAAAATTGGAGATTTGGAAACATTAAAAGTCAAGAATATAGGCTGATCCTGTCGGATTCTTTATTAAAGAAAGTATGAACCATCACATGACACAAGAGCAGCTGTTGGGCTCAGTATGTTGAGCCATCCTTTTCTCAAATGGTCCAGCAATTTGATAAGAAGACAGCCATCTTCAGACTTCAGTTATTATTTTTTATTTGAGGTTTTCGTTCCATGGCCCATCTAAGCATTCAAAACGAGTTTTTTTATATTATAGTAATAATTATTTTTTAAAATATTTTTTTATTTATAAATATATTAAAATAATATTTTTTTATATTTTAAAATTTATTTTTAATATTAAAACATCAAAATAATCTAAAAACACTAAAAACAGAATTAAAACAGATTTATTTTAAAATATAAAAACAAATAAAATTAATGTTACGAGCAATCAACTCCTCGTAGCAAATGATTTAATGCTTCAAATCTAAGGCATGAAATAGAGGGACGGATGCTTCGTAATGCAGGATCTTAGCTTGCATTTGCATATATATATATATTGACAAGAAGGATATGGAGTAAAGATATAAGATAAATATATTTTTAAATGAATCTTTATATTTTTAAAATAAAAAATACAGAACAACGTGTGCTTTTGATCCCAACAAATTTCTTTATTTTTTATTTTAAAATAATTAACAAACGCTACAACTAAAATTCCATGACGGTCAATAAAATTATGCCCACAAACATCAAATCAAAATTGAAAAATATTAACCCCGAGAGGTAACTCAACTGGTCACATCTTGGATTTGCTCCCTAATGATCATAAGTTCGAATTCCCTCAAAACCACTAGAAGTTTGTACTGTCATTTAGTCGGGTACATATAAAATGATCTAGATATCCAAGTTAATAAAAAAATTAAAAAAAAAAAGATTATCCATCCCGTTTAGGCACATTCTAGGTACCGATGAACCTACTAATTCAGGAAAAGTTGGGTACCATGGATAAAAATCTAGATAAATAAGAATGCTATTGCAGGTACATTCATAAAATTAAGAACAGTGGTTCAGGGCTGAATATCATGTTTATTTTTATATTTTAAAAATAATTTTTGTTTTGAATTAATTTTTTTTTATTTTGAATCGTTTTAATGTGCTAATCTCAAAAATAATTTTTAAAAAATTAAAAAATATCATTTTAATACATTTTAACACGAAAAACGTAACTATAGAAAGTTCAACCTGTATGTTGGGATTGTTAGAAATAAATGAACAGCTGCTAAATGTGTTCGTCTTTCAACATCAGAAAAGGGTAGGAAAATAGAAAGGTAGAAGAAAGGTCAATGTGATATGTTATCTCACCTGAAATTCTCTATGCCATGTCCGATTTGTGAAGAATTCAGATCTTCTTGGTAATACTACACTTGGCCTTTTCTTGTAAATTGCTAAATATTCTTTTGTTTTATCTGATTATGAATCAAATAAATAATTAGTCTACGTATTAATCATCTTCTATAACCACCACCGGTGTAAATAGATAAATTTTTATATTATTATTTTGATATGTTAATACTAAAAAATAAAAAATATTATCTTAATGCACTTCCAAAACAAAATAACAACATTTAATTACCACATCTCCAAAAATATCCAGAGTTTTCTTTCTATTTGATCAGCAAGAACTGGGAATTGTTTGATTGTATTTACAAAGTTTTAGGTTTTAATTTAGTTTTTTAATATCATAAATAGTTTTCTAAGAAAAATAAATCATCATTTGATGCTGTCGGTGACCTAATACCAAAGCTTGATTGTTCTGCTTGCATAATTGCCTTGGCATCCTTGTGAGATATGAACAACACATGGTAATAAGAGCAACAGTCAATCACTCAATTAAGAACCCAACTACCAGTTTGAATTTAAATTTAAATCAAGGAATTTAAATCTATGCTCTATTTTTTTTAAAAAAAAATAATTAATTGAGGGATCTCAGAGTCATAAATTAATCTCTCAATGGTAGTTGCAATGTCCCATGAAATGCAGAAGTATAAGCAATCAAGTGTCTAACTAATCCCAATTTATTTATTGTTTTTATTTTATTTTATTTTAAAGGGTGGTTGGTTGTGGCTGAGGGTGAAATCAGAGGCCCATGATCTCTTGTTGATAAAACAATCTTAGTTGCCGAAATTCATGTGCAATCACCATGGAAATTCCAAACATTTATGAGCAAGGAAGGTCGTCTTGGTGGGACCAATGTCATAGATTGTCTACAAAACTCCACTCTGCCCAACTAGCTTCATCTTGTTGACTAGGTCCCATGGAAAAAGCAATTCTATCATTAGCCGCGGAAGAAAAAAATACCATTCCGATCGTTTCTTTTGGATTATTTATTTATTTTTTAGTATAAAAACATTAAAATTATTATAAAACACTAAGAAAACATAATTAAATTTTTTCTTAAATCAAAATGGTGTTATATGATTAATTTTTTTTTTAAAAAAAGAAAATGAGTTGATGATCAAGTTTTGACGGGCTAGATTTGGATTAATTAAATTATTTATATTAATTTAGATTTTTAACCCGGTCTTATTTTTAATTGATCGGTCAAACAATGATTAAAAGCCCTTAAAATAAGATATTTCACTAAGTTAGAAAAAAACAATACAACATACCATGCTACAGATTAAATGACAAGAGAATGGTAAAAAAACCTTAGTCTATGGGGTAAATTATAAATTCATCCCTCTAGTTTTAAAAACAAATTAAACAATCCTTTTAATATTAAAAACTAATTGAGTAGTCATTTGACCCGTGTTAACCATTCTTAATTTAATACCATTTTGTTCTTAAAAATTCCTTCTTTTCTCACAAATATTCCCATATTATCAATTTGTTTTCCTTTCCTTTTCTACCATTTTTTTTAAAAAAACTAGAACAAGGTGAAAAGGAACATGGATATGGAATGAATAAAAAGTTAAGTTATAGATAGATTTCAAATATAAAGATTAAATATATAGTTTTCAAAACCAAAAGATCAATCAATTAATAATTATAAACAAGGGAATAAGTTATAATCAACTCGTCGAGCCAGGCGTCTCGGGTTTTGGTTGGATTTTAAATCATCAAAAATAAGAATATAATTGACTCGGCGTAACCCGGATAAAACTTGATTTTTATTTTTATTTTTTTAATAAATTAAAAAAATATATAATTAATTTATAAATATTTAGTTGAATTATTTCTTACTTATTTAATGTGAGATAATCAATATATAATATATATTTATATTGATTGTTTTTTAACTTTTTTAACATGAAATATTTTATTTTTTTATAATTTATATAAAAAAATCTCAAATATAAATTTTTTTTCATGCTAGATAAGATCAACCCTTAAAATCTAGGACCCATTCCTTGGCCCGGGCATCTCCAATCGGGGTTTAATATCCATGGATAAAACTATAAACGAAAAAAAAAGACGAAGATTATTGAAAGATAAAGACACATGCCCTCACTCGGGGGACAGGCATGTGGCTCTAAGACAACAACTCATCACATGATTTATACAGTTGCAATAAAGACACAGCTGATGTTTTAAAAATGGATAAATAATTTAAATAAAAAAAATATGTGTATTGTCAGATTTACCATTCTCTCTTAATTATCTTCCTCCACCATTAACAAAACTACACCTCAGCACCGATTTCCCTAAATCTGACTCTTTAGCACTGATTAATTATATTTTGACCATACCCATACAGATAAGCAGGATAAAGGTCATGTTTATCCCCCAATTATCATCTACCCCTCACTTAAGTCCTTAAACAAAACATATTCTCATTTAGGTCCCTACTAATCAGACGATACCCAGTTAACCCCCTGAACTTTTTCCCTATCTTGTTATCAACATATTATTCAATTCTTGAATATACTCCAAGTAAAAACAAAAAAAAATATTAAATTGATTTGAAAAAAGATTAGAATTCATAAAAAATGATTTATCTGTCTTGAAACTACACTGTATTTTCATTAATTCAAATGGTATAGTGAGATTAATTTGATCTTGTTGGATAAATAGAAGCTCAATTGATAATAATTTAATCGAAGATCCATTTGAGAATCATATGATATTTGCTTAAAACTATACGTTTTCTGCGGGGATTAATCTGGTCATGTTTATCAATAGTGGCCCAATTGAGAAATACTATTTGTTTGGGGACCCATTTGAGAATCAAGTAATATTTATAGATCAAAGAAGTCATTTTCAAAAAAATAATAAAAAAAGCGCACAGATCCAAATTCCAAACCCGACTCTCTCTCAAGCTCTTACATGACGTAAAACATTAAAGAAAACAGAGGAGAGCTAGGTGACTTACTGTCTCCCTTCGCATCTACTGCACTCTCTCTCTCTCTCTCTCCCCCTCTCGCAGTAGATCTTATCATTCTCTTTCTCTTTCGTTTTGACATACATTTTGCTGCTTCAGTAAGGATAATATGTGGATGTTGCTGGCAGCCATGAAAGAAGCTTAGCTAAAGAAAAAAGAAAAAGAAACAAAGAAGGAAAGAAATGATGATGAGTAGTAGTAATAATAATAATAACGGTAATTATAGGAGTGTTAATGGGAGTTTGAGAGAGTCTTTAGTGGGAGGGAGAAATATTCCGGTGGGGTCCCAGTACCACCGCCGAGGTCATAGTTTGACGGGCGGCGGTGTTTTTTCTAAAGATAATCACAACAAGGATGAGAACTTGGATCTCTTCTCCAAGAACCGCCGCAGTCTCTCTGTCGCCTCCTCCGATGAATCTTCTGATGGTATGTTTTGGATTTTTTTTTACCAGTTTTGTTCCCGGAGATGCCCTCGGTGGTTTTCTGCGTTTCTTGCAATTCTTCCATGGAGATGCTCGAATGAAGAAGATGATGGTTTGGTCATTTTGTTGATGAATGAGAGCTTTGGAAATGAAAACGATGTTATATTTAATGAACACTATACTTATAATCAAAGAAACAGGAAAAGAAATGCAAACGGTGCCGTTTCTTTTGCTAGCAAAGAACTATTTCCTTTTCTTTTGTGCCTAGATTTAATGGATTTGATTCATTATTTATTGGTTTTGAATTTACATTTATGGTGATTTTCATCTGGGATTTTCTTAAATTCCCATTTTGATTTAGCCAGCTCAGAATCTTGCTTGTCTACTTTCTTTTTTGTTTGTGGGGACGAAAATATGTGATGGCCTTATGATTTGATGTGGGGTTATTGGTTACAGTTTCAGTGAAATTGGGGAGACTTTCAGTTGGATCAGCCAAACTTGTGAGGAGTGGGATCGATGATCTGTTATCATCAGAAGGAGGGAAGCATGATTATGATTGGTAAATCTCTGATGCTTTCCGGATTTTGCAGTTGCATGCTAGAGTTCCAAATTTTTTTGTTCTTTTTATTTTTGGTCAACAGCATTGATGCTGGCTGTGTCTGGTATAAGATTCGATTCGTTTCGAGTTTTGGATGCAAAGTTGAAACTTTTTCAACAGATTGAAATTCGTTTTTGATATGTTGGATTGATAGTTTTAGAGGAAACATAGCTTGCTCAAGGTTCACATTGTCGTAGAATTTGGAAGTCCTTCCACTTTGGATAATCACCTCTTTCTGTAATGAATTTAGTACAATTTAGAAAAGCTGAAAAGATTAAAAAAAAATAATAAAAAAAAGAATTCTGAGTTTTAAGTGGACTGCACCTTGGGATCTCTTATAGAATTTAGCATACTAAGCTTTGATGAACTCAGAACGGAAACTCTGCTTTGTTCTGGTGCTTCTAAAAGTTGCAGACCACTCTGCACGGCTTATTTCAAATAATGAGAGATTGTAATGTACAGGATAGGAAAGAGATCAGGAGATTCTCCCACAATGGAAGATCACAAGATAACTTAAATATGATTCAGAATGTTTCCATGGAATTGCTTTCTTGTAGAAAAGAAAAATAACATTTTAAATATGAGTTAAAATTCCAAGACACTGTCCCATTGTTTATTTGCTTATTTATACTTGGCTGACAAGGATTTAGCGGATAATTTAGGCTTGAAATCATAGTAGTTAAATGTTCCTTTTGTGTTGAATGAAAGCATGCAGACTAAGTTTTTTTCTCTTGTATCGAAATTATTACTTCCACAAACCAAAAAACTAGCATTCAAATGCCGTCATCCATACTTATTTCTTTTTATGTCATTAGGCTTCTCACTCCCCCTGGAACTCCTCTTTTTCCGTCATCAGAAGGAAGTGAATCACAACCAACTTTAGTGGCTCCACGAAGCAGTTCTTTGGCTAGATCAGCTTCTACTACCAAGGCGGCATCTAGGGTATGCCCTGCTTCTTTTCTTTCTTTAAGCTATCACTGTCAGTCTTACCCCAATTTCAGATCATTTTATGCTTGTTGAATTAGCCCCTTCTGGTTGAACAATAGTATTTTCATTTTAGAAGGAGTTTTTTCTGATAATGGGAGGACACGAGATCAGCTATCAAAGTTTAAGCCTAATTCTTACCTGTGTTTTCAGCTTTCAGTTTCACAATCAGAGAGTTACCATTCCTCAAGGCCAGCTAGAAGCAGCTCAGTGACTCGACCTTCTATATCTTCTTCACAATACAGTACCTATTCCTCAAATAGGTCCTCTTCAATCCTAAATACAAGCTCAGCCTCTGTCTCATCTTATACTAGACCATCCTCCCCAGTCTCCCGCACACCATCTATAGCAAGACCTTCCACACCATCAGCCCGCCCGACACCATCACGTTCCTCAACTCCATCAAGAGCTCGTCCAGCCCCCACCAGCTCTTCAATTGACAAGACTCGACCCTCTCAAAATTCAAGACCCTCAACTCCAAGTTCTAGGGGACAAATTCCTGCAAACTTGAGTACAGCACCCACTAGATCAAATTCTCGTCCATCAACTCCCACACGTCGGAACCCAGCACCTTCCTCATCCACTGCCTCAAGCCCTTCAACTTCTGCTGGACGAGTTCTTTCAAATAATCGCATTCCTGGACCAACATCCCGACCAAATTCCCCAAGCCCTCGAGTCCGTCCACAACAGCCAGTTGTTCCTCCTGATTTTCCTCTTGACACACCTCCAAACCTCAGAACAACTTTGCCAGACAGGCCACTTTCTGCAGGCAGGTCCCGGCCAAATGTTCATGCAACTATGAAGGGTAACCCAGAAACTGTAGGCTCTGTGATTGCACCAAGAAGACACTCATCTCCAATTGTCTCACGGGGAAGACTCACAGAGCCATCTGGAAAGGGCCGTGTGCATAGTAATGGGCATATTGCTGATGCACCTGAGCCTCGAAAGGTCTCGCATGTGTCAGAATTAGGAATGAGAAAACCTGTGAAGTCATCATCAACAGCCTCAGAGAGCACCGGGTTTGGGAGGACTATATCTAAGAAGTCTCTGGATATGGCCATCAGGCATATGGTATGGGTTCTCTTCCTTCCATGTTATGATAAACTAGCTTTTTATGTTGTGTAGCATCCCCGCGCACATGCAATTTGAATGAGATATAAATTTGCTAGTTGGGTGTCAACATTTATCAACTTTCAAATGCTCTTTTTCTTGAAAATTTTGACTGAACCTGAGAAACATGTTTTTGTCAAGTTGATAATCTTCTAGTCTGGCTTCCTAATGAGTTGGAATTCAAATGATTGATTTGATCATTGTCATCCATGTTGATTACAAGTGCAAATGTCTGTGCATCACACAATGCCATGCCACTAACTTCATTATAATAGAACCTAAACAATGACAATGCTGTTTATTTGTTGGCTGCCATTGAACTAACAGCATGATCTTTTTACGTTTTATTCCCTGGGTGTTGATTCAAATTCCTTACCTTGAAAATTATGAGGTGCGACTGAGATGATTTGCCAGTTCTTTTGGCCGAGATCTTGGACTGATGATGGCATTGTCTATTAGGTTAGCTGACATATGTGGAAAGAGGTGCTTTGATTACCTGCTATTACTAATGCAATAAAAGATTTTTGTGTTTGGTTTCTGTTGCACGGAACATTATTTTTTACTGCCTTCAAGAGACAGTTCTATGTTTTAAGATAATCCTAACAGTATATCAACTCGCTGATGTAGGACTTGAGAAATGGCACAGGAAGCACCCGATCACTTTCAAGCACCACCCTCTTCCCTCAGAGCATTAGATCTGCCACTCCCAAGACCCACTCTGCCCGTTCCAGGAGTGCTCCAGAATCCATCAACAATGGAAATTTGCAAAATGGAGATGTTTTGGAAAATGAAAGCTACTTTAGCAGGGCTACCGAAATCAGGCGTGAAGCAAATGATGGACAACGATACTCTGCAAAATTGAGTGAAGTTGTTGACATCTGTGAAAGCTCTCGTTATGATGCAATATTACTCAAAGAGGATTTAAAGAACACGGACTGGCTGCACGGTATTGATGATAAATCTGATCAAGGACCCTTCTTTGATAACGGGTTTGAGCCTCTGCCTGAACCGTTCGGCCTATTATAACATCTAAGAAAAGATGCCTTTTTTCGATAATATTTTTTTTCCCCAAAATTATAATCTGTTCCGTTTAATTTATTTGCTTACTTGGAATGAATGAATGATGTAAACTTCTAACACTAAGAACTGATAAGGTGAAGAGAGTGTATTTTCTGCAATGAAATGATGATTTCAGTGTTGGAATTTCTGTTTACGTAGATGCTCTAGCTTGTGAATGCTTAAAACCCTATATAGCATGTGATGCATCAGTTGCAATCTTCTATCTTGTTCTTTCCCCGAGCTTGCAGCTAGGGTTCTTGTTTCAATAACCAAAAGAACTTCCAAAAAAGCAACTAGGATGGCAGTAGTCCAGGATATCAACACTCTACACAGCTTGTCTGAAAAGTGAAAGCTACCCGGTTTCTTTGTTCCTCATCATGAGAATCTCCGGCAGGACTGGAAACTTTATAGCTCTGACTTCTTGTTGAAGCATTGATGGACTTAATCCAGAATACAAGTATAAAAAGAGCAGGCCATAAAAGTGGGCTAGGCTTTGCAAAACCTGAAGCCAGTAGTAATCTATCTATTTCTTGATCACATCAAAGTAACGAACTTAAAAATGTTACAAGTTGTTTTCTTAAGAATTATGAATTATGTTTTCTTAAACACCAAAAAAAAAAAAAAAAAAAAACAGGATACAACTGGACTTGGTGAGATTGAATTGAAAGATATTCCTGCCACTGAACTGCACTTGGTGCACCTCAGCTAGAGCCTAGAGGTAATCTTTGACATTGATGCAACTGGCTTTCTCTCCGTGTCAGCCCAGAGGAAGGGCTCGTTATTTAAACATGTCATTCGAACTTTAACTGAAATCACCAGGGAAAATAAGAGAGAGTTTGTGAAAGAGGGGATGCGGTGTGTGAAACAAGATGTGCCAAGGGCTACCCTGACTGGATTTAGAAACCTGGCAGTGATCACAATGAGGAGACTAGAGAAAATGATCCTTCGAAAGGAGGAGGAGCTCCATCAGAAGGTTCCCAACGATTGTGTTGCTTACGATATCTCAGACACTGAAGATTCTGTTGCTGAGTTGAAGAGTTTTTTTGCACTACAAGGGATTGTAAGTTATAATGTTTTGTTCTGACAAGATTGGATCCCCACCAATTGGGCTACCCCCTCTTCCCTCCACCAACTTAGACTGACGATGAGAGGGCTGTTGAGATGCTTGACGCTAGACACCTAGTATTAATGCAACGTGTGATCAAGTAATGTGGAGATTTACCATACCAATAATGGTAAATTTTCTACTTCGTCACCTTATGATTTGCTTCCGGACCAAGATTGGGAGGAGGTGAGGCGTATATGGAAGCTGGAAGCTGGTTTGGGGTTGGAAAGGTCCAAAACTTAATGCTCTAAACAAGAAACGAGTGCCCTATTTATAGTAAAGCTCTGGGAACTTGGTTTTTGCAATTAAGCAAACTTCAAGGGTGGTTGGAAGCTGAATTTCTTGGCTCAATCATGAGCCACCATCAACTGCACTTAACAGAATATATAAAGAAAAACCTTCACCAAATTATAGGCAGATGTCAGGAACGACGAGCACACATATAACATTATAACCTGGTAGGAAGATCGAACATGCAAGGAAAGCTAATCTCTTGTTTGTTTGCATAGGACATGCATGATGCATTTCACACACACACACTGGTGAATTCTAAAATTCATTATTAATAAAGGCAAGAAAACCAGGAGCCAGTCCCTGCTACAACGCATAACAAGAGAAAACTGTTCAAACGAAACCATGATCAGGACCTTATAGAGGAGGCTTGCCCAAGCCAACTCCAGCAACAGGTTGATTTTCAGCAGAATCTGTCATCCGTGTAGTTTTCCAAGGAAGCCAGCTTTTGTTAGGGTCTAAAAGAAAATCTTGTCATTTATTGACTAACAAAGGCTCTTCATGCGCAAGTGGTTTAGAGGCAAAAACGTCAAAGCTGCATATGGTGTTTGTTGACAAAGAGGGCGGTCTTGCAGGCTGCAAAATGCTGGCAGAAGGAATTTTTTGTTCTGCTGAATTCTTATTCAGCAGCAAGCACATTTGTATGTAAAATGCTCACAATCTTATCTTTGCAGGAAGGTCCAACTCAAGCATAATCTCATGAGTTGGAACCTTGACACCAACACTTTCCTAATGGTATGTGGTTTGCCAAGTAATTTGCTCTGGATTGATTACAGTTCTTCATTTGAATTTGAAACTGAAATCTGGACCTATCGTGAGCATTTCCGGCTTTGTTGATTTCCTTGGGAGCTCAGGTTCTTTTAAGATATGGTGGAAGCTCTATATCCAAAATCATCAATGCTCCTGCAGCAATTTGAGGTTCTTAAATTTGTGTCAAACAATGATGACAGACAGAAGAATTGAGCGAAAGCATGGCAGCCAAATATAGAACCTCAAACATAACATATGTACAATTATGTCATGGATTGTAGGTAAGAAAAAACATCAGTTCCCTGTGATGATGCTGCTCTGGCACAAACAGAAGAAAGAATTAACTCTAACCCGTGTGCACCATTTTGAGGGGTTTTAGAAATTCTGCTGCTTTACAAGTTCTCCCTGTATCACGAA
>Ga0307514_10005260_pt1 | contig 11647 bp, 6 predicted proteins | sample 16_EM_MG_FD_203088 | JGI IMG/M metagenome (GOLD analysis project Ga0307514, IMG submission 203088) | Populus trichocarpa ectomycorrhiza microbial communities from riparian zone in the Pacific Northwest, United States - 16_EM | ecosystem: Host-associated > Plants > Roots > Unclassified | place...
ATTTCATTTTTAATAATTTTTTTAATAATTTTAATATCTTGATTTTAAAAATAAAAAAAAAACATCGTATTACCAAACACGGAAAAATTAATTAATCACGTCGCACATTCTTCACAATTTTCACAACTTGGATTTCCTAGCATTCTTAATACCGCCACACTAGCGGTTGTTGAGGCGGTGCCATGTCACGTGACACTCATCCATTGCACGTGCAAATAGGACACCTTTATTTCTTTCACTGTACTGCAAAAGACACTTCAGTTTCTGTTTCTATTTCTATTTATTTGACAACAGATTTTTTCCCCTTTTTTTCTAATTAAAAAAAGAAATGAAAAATAAAATAAAATAAATCTATACAATTTTAGTAATTTTTTTCTTATCTTAACTACCTCCATTTTTTCTGTGTAAACAGTGACAGACACTGCAATTGCAAAATTTTGCTCGAGCACAGCAGCACAGATATATAAATATATAAATGACATCTCGTGGCCGAAAGATATCTGAGGCCCAAAGCACATAACATTCAGTTGACGAGACGTCTTTCTTTTTTCTTACCTTCAGTCAATTAGTTTTTTTTTGTCAGGTACCGTCTGTGATAGATAATTCATTTCTTCTTTTTTTACGTGAATTGTGTGTGTTTAGGTTCATGAATTTGTTCTTTGTTTTTGTTATTGACAGGGTTTGTATTGAAATTTGAAGTTGGAAAATTGGAGAATGGGAAGTGGCGTGAAGAAAGTGTTGCTTACTTCAAATGGAGATGAGATTTCGCAGAATATCGCGTTTCATTTGGTTAAACAAGGATGCAGGTTGAGTTTCTGTTCTTCTTTTTTTAATTGAATTTCTTAGTATCAATTTTTTTTTCTGGGAGCGAAGCTAGACAAGGAAAACGAAAGGAAATGCCACCAAATTATAGTTTCAGTCTTTCAAAGGAAATGACAGAAAATGGAATTGTTCTTTCCTTCTTTTTTACTGGTTTTGAAATGAAAGGTTTTTTTTTCTTTTTTCTTTTTTCTTTTTAATACAAATGATATTTTTTTTTTAAAAAAATTTATACAAGTTTCTTTGGGTTTTTGGTTGGCCAAGGATGTAGTTTAAGGTTCAGTTTTATGAATTTTATAGTTTCATTGATTTGTTGTTTGGTTTCTGAGAAAAGGGAAGGAAATGGCAGAAAAAAGGTTTCAGATATTGAATACTGCTTTTCAATTGTGTTTGGTTTCTGAGAAAAGAGAAGGAAAAGAAGGAAATGGGTTTTTTATTTTCAGGCGGGGAAAGCTGGATATGTTTTGGATTCTTTATAATTTTCTAATCAGTTTCACTTGTTTTTTGGTTAATGAAATCCACAGTTTGAATAGTACCTTTCAAGTAATATTCCCGCGTGTTCTATAAACAAAAATGGAATCCTGGCCGTCTACAATTGACAGTTGATTTTTTATTATGCTTAGAAAAACAGAGCAAAGACTTTTTTTTTTAAAAAAAAAATAAAAGACAGTTAATATACTTTTCTTTGTTCAATTTTATATTCAGATAACAATCCAACTAGATTGGTTGGTTTATTGAATAATATGTTATTTGGTGATGTATGATCAGGTTGGTTTTGATGGGAAATGAAAAGGGTTTAAGGAGTATCGGTGAGAAGATAACAGGTGCAATCAAAGGTGCTTTGCCAGTGGAGGTAGTGGAAATGGATATGGGAGAGGAAAGGGAGGCAAGTTTTGAAGAGGCAGTGGACAAGGCATGTGGGATTTTGGGGAATTTAGATGCTTTTGTGCATTGCTATACATATGAAGGTAATTTTGTCTCTCTTTACATCTTTCTCCACGGTGTAGATAATACTTTTATCTTGTTTGGTTGATTATCTGGGTATTGTGTCTTCGTCTATTCTATTCTTTGCTTCCATTGAATTTCCTGTTCCACTAGGTGGAATTTGAACCATAACTTCCTAGTTTCTGGGTGTTACTTCGAGTTTTTAATTTGAAGTAGAATTAGAGAGACTAGGAAAGTCAGGTCATAAGTTCGATCTTTTGTTCTGTCATCATTCATGAGTGATTCAATTTTTTTTCTTTTCTTGGATGATAGTGACTGATTGACTACGATTTGGAACTTATATTGTAATGGATCATAGCTAAAACACTAAGGCAATATTTGGTATTTGACTTTGTGTTGAACTTTGTTTTGTGAACTGCATCTGTTTTGGTTAAACCTGCATCTGAAAATAGATTTTAGTGTTGATACTTCACCAGAAGTCAGCAGATTTTGGACCCTTTCTTGCGCATTCACTTTTAATGTAACTGCAACCCAATACCTAATGAATTCTAAAAGTACCGATGAAACCATATTGAAACTCGTGTCCTGTTCATTTTGAACTTCAAGTTACCACTGGAGTATTGAAGGAATTGGCAAAGCTTAATGGCAATACAAGAAAGGACATTAGTAGAGTTATTACAATCAAATATTGTATTTCGTGCCATAATAATCATTCAATTTATTTATTAAGAAGTTGACAAGGAATAGACGCACATGAGTCATAATGTTTAGAAAGGAACAAGCATTGCTACAATTGAATTGGAGCAGTGCTTGCCCTTTTCCTCTGCCATTAATTTGATCAGACCTCCTACACAGGTTACTCTTTCAACTGGAAGATAGACGTGAGATTCTTGACTTTGTGCATGCAGGATTAATGCATAGAGCTATGGTGCTGGCAGTAGTTTTGGTATCTAGAATAGTAACATTGCATAAGTAGGATAGTTGTGATTCAGGGTGGTGGCAACAAAAATTACTATGAGTTGGAAGTGTTGAGAAATACAAGGGTGGAAGAATAAGAAATTAAACACTCTTGTTATATTTGGGCAAACACAGGCACTTTGCACATTGAAAATATAGAAATGAAAAATTGCTCAGAAATTCTATCAGCAACTCGTACAAAACACAAGCTTGCTTAATTTTCTGTTCACTCACCATCCATCACGCACAGAAGGAACACACTCACATATGTAATGTAGCATTCATATTTTTAGCACCCCACAAAAACTGAACCCAGGTTCCCTATGTATACTAGCATATAATGTCTAAAGTGAAAGGAAGTATTAGATATTCCCATTGTGGAACCCCACCATGATACCTATTTGTGGAACCCACTTTCTGGTGAGTGGAGGAGTACTCCAGGAGGACTGAATAATTGTTGTTAAAGTGCTCCCTTATAATGTTGGTTATACCAATTATAGCTCAACAGTATTCTTACAAAGTAATAATGGGTGAGGTCTTGAGTTCGAATCCATCCCTCTGTCAGCCATTTCTAATATAAAAAGAGATATCAGTTGCGAGACAGCTGGTAGAGAAATTGTACACTTCTAGTCTAATTGGTCTCTTGTACTATTGGTTGCATTGTGCTTCATGGTTGGCTCAGTCTCTAATGTCATTGGTGGAGACACCAACTCTACGAATTAAAGACAGGTATCGGTTGAACTTGGTTGCAATGGCCAGCTGTGATAGTTTGTAAATTCAACAATGAAACAAAGTTGCAGACAATGGATTGAGAGCCGCTTCGAACAAAGTTGTACATTATCTCCACATCCAGCTGTGCCTTAGGAACCGGATTTATGTCACTGACTTATGTTAGTATAAAATGCTTGGTTCATTTGTGTGTGGGGTCTAAAATGTGAGAGCTACATTTATGGGAGTTGAGTTGAGAGGTGTGCTCTATGTGTGTTTATAAGATGAGAGGGCTCCACTTTCCATATAAGAGTTATAGGCAGTAAGAGTAGATAATGCCTTATGTATTTGTGAGCATTTTGTGTATGATCTTTGTATTGTGTTGTAGTATTATAAACATGTGCTTTATTCTTTTTTTCCCCTCCGCCCTTGTGTTTCTCAACAGAAAGAATAGTATCATATATGCTGTACACATACTGTTCTGTTGTAGCTTGGTTAGGTTATACTGGGAACGTATGTTAGCATCTTCTAAGAAATGTGGAATCTGAAATTATCAAAACCATTATTCTCCTTCGTAGCATGTTTTTCTTCTTGGTTCAGTAGAAGGCCTGCTCTTGAATCCCTTTATATCCATCCTGTAATTTGTTAGAGGTAGGAAGCTTAACCTCTGGCCTGTTCACCTGGGACTCTCTTCTTTGCTATTTCAACGCTAAATAAATAGCTCTTCTTTCTTGGAGTGGACTGTGGAGATGATGGGATAGAAAATGGGAAAGACTTAAAGTCACATTTTTGTTTTTTTTTCAATTTCTTGTTTCCCTTCAACATTATCAGTTTGATATATTTGTTATACTGAGGTTTGTGAAATGAAGTTGGAACTTGGAAGCAAGAAAGTGAATTTATTACTTCTAATTTTGTGCTACAGGAAAGATTCAAGAACCTCTGCAAGTAACAGAACATGAGTTCAAAAAAATAGTGAAAATAAATTTTATGGCTCCATGGTTTCTGCTGAAGGCTGTTGGAAAAAAAATGCGGGACTATAATTCAGGAGGCTCCATTATATTCTTGACCTCAATAATTGGTGCTGAGAGAGGACTGTATCCAGGGGCTGCTGCATATGGTTCATGTTCAGCAGGAATACAGCAATTAGTTAGAGTAAGTGAATCGATTAGTATTTAATCATATTTATTTTTGTGTGTTCACAGTTCTGTTAGGGTCCTGGGCCATGCATGCTCACTATCTTAAGGATACAAGTGAGATAAACCCTAGCAAACACCTTGAATTCCTGAAGCCTGTGTCTTGACCCGCCTTTGCATTTGCTACACATCTGCATTTAGCAGTAATGATGGAATTTCTGGTTGTTTTTGTTTGTGTTCATGTCATGCCTTATTCTCTTTTTGCATCTGCGATATAAAGAAATTAATGCATGGTGAGAAGTGGTCTGGTGTGAAGAGGAAGGTGTTCCTGTGTTAGGATGATCAAGACCAGGAATGCTGGTTGAGGTGGTAAGGAAAGGGATAATGAAAATAAATTCCACGGTGTACTTTGTGTTGGATGATAATAATGGCTAATATCATACAATGTTTCTGGATAAGATTGGTTTCATTACACTATTAGGAATTAGATTGTTTTCTTCAATGAATAATCTATCAAAGAAGCCTCCTGTCAATACAGATGGATTGGTTTAGTTTTCTGTAACATTGTTCTGGATAGCAAAATTGGTTTATTTGGCTGGCTTTCCTAAATAATAACTTTTGAATGGCAAAACAGAATTCAAGTGGGACACAACTAATTAGAATAATTGAATCCATTTTGTCAGTCTAGGATCAAGATAATGAATATAACATCATCTGTCTTCTTCTGATACGTCATATGTATGCAAGTCATGCGAAGTCGGGTTACAGCTACATTGAATGGACACTCAAGGTTCTGCTTTCGAGCATCTTTTGAGTTCAATCTTGAGCAATGACATGGAACATAAATGGTTTGCATTTCATCACACTATTGATGCAATGTTATTTTTGTCATATCATGAAAGAACATAATTGTTTTACACCAGCATTTCTGGTTATTGTTTCCAGCATTCAGCTATGGAGATAGGAACATACAAGATCAGGGTTAATGGAATCGCTCGTGGTTTGCACCTAGAAGATGCATATCCTGTTTCAGAAGGGAAGGAGAGGGCAGAGAAGTTGGTGAAAGAGGTAGTGCCGATGCAGAGATGGCTTGATGCCAAGAAGGATGTAGCATCAACTGTCATCTACTTAATCAGTGATGGTTCAAGATACATGACTGGGACAACCATATTTCTTGACGGGGGGCAGTCCTTGACAAGGCCTAGGATGCGCTCATACATGTAGGAGTTATTTCTGGTGCAAAACCTGGAGCAAGAAGGGAATCATGGGGTGATCCAATCAATCAATTTTTCGAAGGGAAAGACATGTCCTCAGGGATTTGTGAATGCTTGGTCGTTTACTATCGTCAGCGGCCTGTCAAAAGTATGCCAGTGAAGCAGCTGATTATTTATGTTTCTTGTCCGAGTGACTTTGATCACCAGGCAAAAAAGACTAGTCTTCTAAGTATATTCTGAACTAGCTGTCATTCTTAACATTAATTCATTAGTAATTCCCATTTTCATTACATCTCTTACTCTCCTCTCAAGGCCACCTTGTAAACTTGAAGTGAATGACGTAAAAGGAATCAATGACAAAGTGATTTTCTTTTGGTTCTGTCCCCACGGATGCCTTAACTGGCTAGAAACTGTACCACAGCTAGGCTCAGAAACAATGGACAAATTCTGGTAATGACTAATTCGACCATCAAGAATTTTCTCTATGGATCATTGACAGATAGCTTGAGTTGGGACCCAGACTCGACTTCCAGGTTTTCTGTTTTGCACTACAAGCCAATCAGTGTCGCTGCATCACATTATTGATACATGAAAGTAATCTTGAACTAGTTTATGCACATCAAAACTAAATTTTGGGCTGGTTCTTAGGCAGACCATCCTAATCCAGGTTGCTGCACTAACAATTCTTGTAATCTTCTGTATTGGATCCCGACATGAGATGATAAATGTAGGAGCAAATCACTTTTGACCTTTGGAGTTTGAATTTAATCTTAATTTTGGTTGCCTCTAATCGATTGGACTTCGAGGTCATGCCTTGGAATCCTGGCATAACAGTTAGTGTGCGAGATAATAATACACTCAAGGCTCCATGATCCATACTTTCTTGGTAGAACAGCTCATAATCTTTATCATCTTCAAATTTTCAAAAGACGGTCTGGTGAAAAGGCCAATCGGCTATCTGATGTCGATATTCTGTCTACTTTCAGATCAGGGAATGATTAAAGTAGACTAATTTGTACCACCCTCGTGAAATATCAACCGCCCTTTGAATAGGCAGTACTGTACATAATCATTAAGATCAAAATGAACAAAGAACATCTTTTGTATATACAAGATGACAATGATGATCATCTCTGAAATTTAGAGGCAGCGAATGAGGTAAGCACCAGTCCATTTCACCATTACAGGTTAATTGCTGCTGCATCAATCAAGCTCTAACGAAATGCATGTGCAAGTCTTTCTGGCTATCACTCAGATCTCATGATACCATTGGATATCGCAACCCAGACAACAGCGTTGTACTGTACAGAGTGGAAAAATTCCAAACCTAATCCCTACGTCCTTGTCACTTCGTGCTGTAAAATTTATCGCAGAACCAATTACGCCACGGTTGTTTTTCAACAATGGCAGCTGTTCCATGGAACCAGTAGGGGAGCTAGAGTACTATGTGTGCGGGTAATAATTAATACCTGAGAAAACTATATATATATATATATATATATATATATATATATATATAAAAGATAGTATATGTCATAATTCTAAAGGACTTGTTTGAAAATTATAAAACATTAGGACCAAAATGTACTTGTACGTTTGTGTGTATGTGAATGTATCGTTTCCCTTGAGATTTTTCTCATCACAATTGAAGTTCTTAGCTAAGTAGAGCATGCTTGTAAATCCTGCCGAAGAGTTCTCGAGAGGGTTTATAAATGGTTAAGATTAGAAGACAATTGCCGGGTCAAGATTTATCTTGAAAAAGTTATCTGGACACAGAGATGGAAATGTAGTTCTTCTTATAAAATGATGGGAATTTGAGATGTCAAGCACTTGAGAATACTTCAATTTAAATGAAATTTCCAAATGTTGATTTTCTTTGCTAGAACTTATGGCATTGCACGCTCATAGATGAGCTGAGGTTACCATGAAGTAATGGGCAAGCAGGCCGCACTACCAGACCCATTGATGAAAAACTCCTTGCAAACCATTAAAAACTTTGAGAACATTTGCTAACAATAGGATGTTCAAAAAAAAATTGATGAACGAAAAAAACGAACGACGAGTAAACAAAAAAAATCAATTAAAAACATTGAACTAAAAGAAAAAATTGATTAAACTAATTTTAAAAATCATTAAATAGACTTGGTTTAGTTTGGTTTTGATTTCAAAAAACTAAAACCGTTAAACCGAACCAAACCTTACAAAAACAACCTAATATCTCAAAAAAAAAATATAAATATTAAATCTTTACCTGTTAACCTAACCCTAAAATAATTCTCCATTTCACCGTATAGTCACCAACCACAACAAAAAAAAACCAAACCATCTCTCTCTATTGTATGCAACTTCTCTCAATCTCACTTCACAATAGCCAAACCAAACCCATTTTCCTATCTCCAAAATGGTGATCCTGGCTGAGATCATTTAGTTTTCCCCTGAACTTGAGGATCTTTCTACTGGAAAAAAAATAAAACTTCATACATGTTAAAAATTAAAATATACAAATATGATTTGAGATTTTCTTGTTCTTGTATTTATTTCTAATATATTTGGATTAGACAATTAACATGGTCCTTTCAATTATAATTCTGTTTTGTACAACATGTTTAATTTCCAAATTACATTCTTAATTAGATTTATACATATATGATTTTATTTTTATTTGGTGTAGATAGTGGTTGTTGTCCTCTAATATTAGATTCATATGTGTTTATTACAACCTGCAAATATGATTTTTTTTATGACTTTTCAAACTTTGGGCTTGAATCTCCTAGTGGAATACGCATTTTTTGTCATCAATAGTGGCAAATAGATGTTGTCTATGGTAAAGATTTCAACCATTGAAGGTGGTTAAAATGTCGAGGTCTGAGTTCTAGGATTCTAGAATCTATTTTCAATTTTTTTTCTAAATAAAACACTCTAAAAACCTTAATAAATTCATTGCTAATCTTAAAAAATCAATGAGCATATCAATCTATTTTTTTTTAGCAATATAAGAGTTTCAAAACACCTCAATTGCATTTTTCTTGTCACGTAAACTCAATTAAAATTAATATTGATTTTTTTTTTGCTAGAATGCGGCCAACCAATTATTTAAATAAAATAAAAATAAAATAAAATTATTTTCTCTCTTGTTTCTGTAACCCAGGAGTTGAAATATAAATAAAATAAAGTTTAAGATATAAATATAAATTACCCTCTAATTAAATTATAAAGTCTGATCAAACACCTTAAATTCTCAAGAATATACAAACAAAAAAATATCTGAAATATCATAAAAAGCACATGGAAGGATGGAATTAATGAAAAATAAAGTTTGGTGACAGAAAAAAAAAATAGCACTGTTAATTGAACAACGCCATCGACATTAACGCACAGTAAAAGAATGTTTTCTTTAAATATAACTGTATAATAAAATGAGACCAGTAGATACAGTATTTTACTTGATATTGTGCAATTAATCCACTTCGATCTACTAGTTTTGTCATCGAAAAAATAAGTATGTTTATTTAAATATAGAAAAACTATTTACAGTCAAATTAGATATTTTAAATTTTAACGTTGCAGCCATAAAGTTGTACACAATTTCTCGTGATGAAAGAACGTGTTTCATACCCTATAGCTATCTATGGACATCTCAGAGAGTGTAATTATTGTTTGTTTAAAAATATATTAAAATAATATATATTATTTTATTTTTTAAAAATTTATTTTTAATATTAACTCATCAAAACAATTTAGAAATACATAAAAAAATTAAAGTTTATTAAAATTCCAATCCAAAAACAACCCCATGGCCTAAGATGCAATTTGAAAACATTAAACCAATATTGTGACAGACCAAAAACACAAAAAGGAAAGGAAAGGGCGAATTTTCATCAATTCAACGGGAAGAAGAACTTGACGAGGTATTTAATTAAGTTAAAAGATTGGCTGAGTTTTAGGGAATTGCATGTTTAATTATTATCTTAAAACAGTAGAGACAGAGAGAATAAAGAGGGAGGATATGTCCATATATATTTTTTATGTTGATAGATTTATTTTATGTTTTTATTTCTATCAATTTAATTAAATATTTGTTTATCCATTTCTATACATGTATATTTTCTCCCGAAGCATTAAACAAACACGCAATTAATTTGAGCCAGAATCCCACTGTTAGTCTTGTTTTCAGTTTTTTTTTTCTTTGTTTGGAATTTGTGAGAAAACACTTTGTTGTTGAATTTGTCTTCGTCTCTTTTATGACGTAACTGCTTCTGTCACTAATTTCTTCAGCATAACTTCTATGGTCCCAGTTGAGTTGAAGAGATCCTACAGTACTTAGATTTGGATTCTTGTTTTCATCACGGTTGAAGTTTCTAACGAGGTTAGTATGTTCGTAAATTTTGTTGAAGAGTCCTCCTCAAGATGATGTCCGAACGGTTATATGATTGGAAGAGGACTACATTCATTTTGTATCTCAACATCAATTGGACTTTTTGTTTAAAAAATAAATAAAAAATGTAAATTAAGTTTGCTTAAGAATATATGGTTTGAGTCCAAGCTAAACCAGCAAAATCTCATTTATTTGGTCTTTTTTTTTTTTTGGATTTGGCAATTTTCAATATTTTCTTCTTTCTTCTTTTTTTTCGCAAACAGTAAATAGATCTCTTGAGAGATAATTAATGATCGTTAAATGATGTAATAATTAGAAAAAACGAATTTCAAAATTACTAATTAATAACTATATATGTATCTTTTTCGAATTTATAATTTATAATTAATGTGATTGGATAAAAGTAATGTTGAAATTAAAAAAAGAAAAGAAAACGAACGTCCGATTATTGCAATGTTTAGCTACTAATTAATAACTATGTATGTATCAGCAATTAATCTTTCAACACCGATCCGAGGGTTGTTGTAAGAGACTTGCATAAGTTGTGTAGAAATTAAAATTCCCTTTCTCTCTGAAGCCTTCAAATCACTTTAATATAACTTGGTGGTGCCCTGCCCTGCCCTAAGGTAAACAATTTAATTTCTATACTATGATGCACGATGGGAGACATTTGGGTAAATTGGATTTGACATTCCAAGACAATCGATCCAGAGGGATGTGAGTATTTGACATTTCAAAATGAGTTTGAATAATCCAAGTTTTAAGGTTTTTTCTTTCCCCTTCTTTATTAGATATTCAACAAATGCTTTACTTTGCAAACATGTGAAGAAGGGCTGCGCGGACCAGAGAGAGAGAGAGAGAGAGAGACAGCCTCTAATTATTCATCTTCTTTGTCCAATTCAAACCCACATGTTCTTGCGATCCAAAACTCACTTGTTCATCTCATTCCACGTCTTGCACGAGACATTAGATGAGTTTCTCAAAGTTTGTGCTTTATCAATTACCTCTTTAACATTTTATCTGTTTATTAATTAATTATTTCTTTCATTCATCTCTCTTAGAAAAACTAATGAAAATTAAACACATTTATATTTGTTAAAACATTTGTTTAAAACATGATTAATAGACACATTTGAGATTAAATTCAAAGTGAGGTCAACACATTTTTTAGGTTAAAACTTTGTTGGAATTTAATCTCCAACATAATTTTTTTAACATGGAACATTAACATGATTTAAATAAATTATGGACGAATGAGAAATTGATTTTAAATAATTCTTGGTTGACATATTTTGAAGAAACCCAAACCCTTTAAAAACTTTCATTTCATGTAGGAAAGAAACAAGCTTTGCTTGTTGTTTATATAATGCGAATGTGAAAAGTTAAATTGGACCCAAATGACACCTTATAAGCTTTTAGAGGGGAGATGACATAAGCGAAGTGAGCTTTGAGCTTAAATCATATTTAGAGTCAAAACATTCCGGTTTAATTCTTGT
>Ga0307514_10005262_pt1 | contig 11645 bp, 17 predicted proteins | sample 16_EM_MG_FD_203088 | JGI IMG/M metagenome (GOLD analysis project Ga0307514, IMG submission 203088) | Populus trichocarpa ectomycorrhiza microbial communities from riparian zone in the Pacific Northwest, United States - 16_EM | ecosystem: Host-associated > Plants > Roots > Unclassified | place...
TAGGGAAATGGGGAGATGGGGATGAGGAGATGGCGGATGAGAGGGGGGGATGAGCGGATTGGGAGGAGAGGATGAGAGGATTGGGGGGGGAGGATGGGGATGAGGAGATGGCGGATAGGGGGGGGGGGGGTGAGAGGATGGGGGGGGGGATGAGAGGAGTTGGGGGGGTGAGAGGACTGGGGGGCAGGATGGGAAGCCGGGGAAGCCGGGAAGGAAGTATGAAACATTGGGGAGTGTCACGTTTCACGCTTCACGCTTCACGCTGTACTGTACTGTTACTTTGCTGCACATCACGGGACACCGGTAACCGAATGGCCTACCACCAGTCACCAGCAGCACCAACGACCATTACCACCACGACCACCATCACCACCACCAGCCATTGTACACCACCCCGCTGCCCCCATGAGCGAAGACGACCCTCTCTCCTCCCTCACCCTCTACGACTCGTCCGCCTCTTCCGACACCACCACCCCCACCGCCCTCCGCCAGCAAAAACTCGCACAAACCGAGCCCCAATTCCTTCTCCAAAAGTCATCCTGGCACCCACAAGACGACATCGCCCTCGCTCACGCCCGACTCACACTCCCCCTCACCTCCCCTTCTCTCATCAGCACGCCTGAAAACCTCAAGATCAGGGCAGAGCAGGAATACTATCACAGGAGATATACCGATGCGCTGGGCTCGGCAAGGGAGGCGCTGAGGAGGATGGAGATGAGGGGAGAGGATGGGGGCGGGAGGGCTGCGGAGGGGGAGAAGAGAGAGGTGAGGGAGTTGGTGAGGAGGTGTGAGATGCGGATTGGAATGCATGCGGGGGAGGGGGAGGGGGAGGGGGAGGGGAAGAAGACATAGCAAAGTGGCGAAGCCTTCCCGAGCGCGGGGTCAGAGCTGCTGATTCCACAAGCCCAAGCTTCTAATTGGTGACTACAATGGCTGTGAAAGTGAAATCTCATATCCGGAACCCGATGAATACTTCAAATACTCGGATTTCTTTGTGAATGCGCAGAAACAACGCGGCCAAATATGTGGGTAAACCTACTAGTCCCGTGACCACCTCTGGTTGGCTGGTTCATCCCGCGTGGGCAGTGGACAGGGGATGGATGAACGACTCCCAAAGTAATTGCACTTTCCCCACATTCGCTGATACAATTCACCACCACCATACATAGAGCTATAGATCTCCACTTTCTCCCTCCTACAATACTCCGGCGCGAGGTATACCCCCCCAATTGCACATTCAACCTGCAATGGAAGTGCAGATATCAGAGTTAGTCAAGGTCACTCAGGGTAATACCACCATCATCAGAGCAGCATGGATAGTATCTCTGAACCTTCACAGATCTCCTCTCAAACTCCACAAATGGCCGAGTCCTCATTGCCATAGCCGGCATCCCCGGCTCGGGGAAGACTACTCTCGCACAAAAAGTCGTCGAAGGGTGAGTCGAGCTGATCTCCACGACCGGCTACTAGAGCTAGGTAGATCCTCTTACTTACTCTCTGTTACCAGCATCAACACCACCCACGGGTCCGAAATCGCCGCCATGGTCCCCATGGTACGTTCTTCCATCACCACTACCACCTCCACCTCCAGCAGCCCCCCCCCTCTGCTTTCCACTCTCCCCCACTAACCCATCCCCAATAGGATGGCTACCACCTCACCCGCGCACAACTCGACCTCCTCCCCGACCCCCTCACCGCACACTTCCGCCGTGGTGCCCCCTTCACCTTCGACCCCGATTCCCTTTACACACTCACCACTGCCCTCTCCTCACCCCCTACCAGCACCATTTCTGCGCCCTCCTTCTCCCACTCCCTCAAAGACCCCGTCCCGAATGCCATCCACATCCACCCGCATCACCGAGTCGTTGTTTTCGAAGGGCTCTATCTCACCCTAGATCTCCCGGTCTGGAGGGATGTCGCGGCGTTATTTACACAAGTCTGGTTTGTACAGGTGCCAAAGGAGGTGGCGAAGGCGAGGTTAGTAAAGAGGCATTTGGAGGCGGGGATTGTAAGTAGTGTGGAGGAGGGGGAGAGAAGGGCCGAGGAGAATGACTTGGTGAATGGGGAGCTTGTCAGGGAGAGGGTGGTGAGGGTAGATAGGTGGGTGCCGTATGTTGAAGATGAGAGCTGGGCTAGGGCTTAGAAAACAAGCACACACATGGAATTGATGGAAGCACGGGAGATGTATAGTGCTGTATGTTACAGTACATACTGTATAGGAACATGTATAACCGTTACATGTCACTTCACTGTACTTACGGCAATTATGTAAGTAATCCGGCAACCTGAAATCTTGGCGGGCGCAAAAAACAAAACTTTCAAAATTTTTGCAGTTGATGCCAATTGTTTTGTATTTGAGTAGGCCAATTCCCCCCTTCTCCCCCTTCCTCTCTGCATTGAGACGCAGCAATTGCAGCAAACGTCAAACAGCCACCTCTTGTTCCTGAAACCTTGGTACACAATCTTTGTGCTACTAACTTACCACACAACGGCAATTCAAATACTCTATATCCCATTACTTCCCCACACAAGACCAACTTCAAGATCCTCACCATGGCCAGCCTCTTCACAATCTCCCTTCGGCTTCGAAGCACCGCTACCCGTACCAACCCCAGTACCCTCCTCAAATTGACCCGCACCCTCACCACCACCACCATCCGTCCCTCAGACCCCACCACCCCCACCTCCGAAGATCCCACCACCACAACCACCACCCCCATCACCCCTCGGCACTTTCTCTCCATCAGCGACCTTTCCCAAACAGAGCTCGCCGCGCTCGTCAAGCGCGCTGGCGACTTCAAAACCATGCTCAAGACTAAAACATTGCTTCCACACCCCCTGAGAAATATGCTATCGAGGCGGGCGGTGGCATTGATGTTCAGCAAGAGGAGTACCAGGACGAGGATTTCCACGGAGGGAGCGACCGTACATCTCGGGGGGTATCCGATGTTTTTGGGCAATGAGGACATTCAGTTGGGTGTACGCTCTTCCCTAGGCTCACCACCTTCACCCCGTATCAGGCGTGCCATCAATTGCAATTGAAGCTGACATCCCCCAGGTGAACGAATCCACTCGTGACACCGCCACTGTCATTTCCTCCATGACCTCCTGCCTCATAGCGCGAGTCGGCCCACATAGTGACGTCGTCAACCTCTCAGAGTTCTCCACCGTCCCTGTGATCAACGCCCTCTCCGACCTCTACCATCCCCTACAAGCGCTGGCTGACATCCTCACCATCAAAGAATCCTTCCCTTCCCACTTTGCTGAATCCAACGACCAGGGACCGCTCAAACTCGCCTGGGTCGGCGACGCAAACAATGTCCTCTACGACCTAATGACTGCCTGTGCCAAAAGCGGGATTACAGTTGGTATCGCCACGCCAAAATCATACCCCGTAGATGCAGAGGTGCTTAAAGTTGCGCAGAAGGCGGCGGAGGAGTTTGGGAATGGAGCTGTGGTGGAGGTGAATACGGATAGCCCAGAGGAGGCGGTGAAGGAGGCAGACGTGATTGTTACTGATACTTGGTATACCCACCCCAATTACCCCACAAACATAGGGTACCAAACTAATCTCAACATAACGAACGGGGTATAGGGTCTCAATGGGCCAAGAATCCAGAAAATTGCTCAAAATCAAGAAATTCGCTGGGTACCAAGTAACCCACGAGCTCGCTACCAGAGCTGGGGCTAAGCCTCACTGGAAATTCATGCATTGCCTCCCCCGCAAGCCCGAAGAGGTTAGTGACGAAGTGTTTTATGATCAGGAGAGGAGTCTTGTGTGGACGGAGGCACAGAACCGTTTATACACGACCATTGCGGTATTAGAGGCGTTTGTAGCTATGAAGGGGGATATTTCCCCAGACGGGTTGACGAAGGAGTATAAGGAGAAAGCGTAGATGGTGTGTGATAATTCTGGTTGGTTGGTGAGCTTTGTGTTTGCCTGTGGGTCTGAAAAAGATTTCTTTTACAGGTTGGCAAATCATGTGGGTCCCTTGATGTTGTTATACAAGCCTCTCCACATTCTATCTCTGTGTACTAGTATATACTCGTAGTAGGTATGGTGGGATACCCGTACGACGCAACTCTTTGTCATCTTTACACCCAACCCTGATCAAGTCCACTCAAAACTCTAAAAAATAAAATAAAAATTCTAAAAGCTCCATGTGACCTTTACTGAAAAGTTACCTAGAACTATACATATATACAGCACAAATGTACATATCTATGTATGTGTGTGTATTTTTTTTTTTTTCCTGGAGTCTATACGCCTTTCCCCCGAGGGCTATGAGGCGGTAGGTACCGCTACTAGTCTCGGCACCAGACCCTCAGAGTACCGCTACCTATGTGTTGTGCCAGACGATCCACTTTTCTGCGACAATTTCAAACTTGACGAGATACATACAGTACATGCAGTACATATCATACCATATGTATGTTCTACTAGTACTAACCTTCATCTCATTGTCTTTCTTTGATCGTCATGTTCGTTCTTTCTTTCTTCCTTAATCCTGAACAACGAACGACGAACGGCCCAGCCTCAAATATAATAAGTGCACAAGATCCGCGACCAGCCAGCCTCGACTTTTCTCGCTTCTATTTTTTTTTTAAAAAAAAAAAAAAAACTAAATTTCGTGACGTGGTTGTGACCTGTTACATCCCTGTCGCCATTTCTGCACATGAGTAGTACTGTACGCTAATTCTCCATATAGTTAGTACAGTTTTAATTCAAGATTATGACTCGATACGGTAATGGGATTCGGGGAGGATTCGAGAACTATGGGGTGATGGTGAGGTGAGGTGAGGGTAATTGTATAGCTACAGTACTCTACTCATGTCTTTGCTCTTTTACCTTTTATCCATCCAATGGATATTCCAGATAACTAGACTAGGTATATATACAGTATGTATGTATGTATGTATGTAGTACATCATTAGTCTCGGTACACTGCATAGAGTGTAGAGACAGACTTCAAAAGGCAAAAAAAAACATCGCTTAGGTAGTCAGTCACCTTCTTCCTGCTAACAAGTTAACGCTGATGCCGGGGTGATCTATTTGTCCGCTAAACTATCCATCGATACTAGGGACCAACAAGGCAAGGTAGTTGAGATAGGTTCGTCCTATATGCCTGGGGTGGTTACATTGATTATTTAGTGTTGTAATCCCTAGAGTGTCAGCAACTGGTGGAAATTCTGACGCAACATCAATCCTTTCTTGTCTCATCTTCCCGCATAGAACTTTCAGCTCTGAGCACCGAGGCTGAAAGCAAAAACATTTTACATTTTTGTCATACCTCCCGCTAGAGATCCGTCGTTCATGTCTACGGCAGCCTGCGGTAGCTCTATTTGATGGTCCATGCCTCGCACTTTATGTGGATGCCAAATGTGAAAAGCGGTGCTTAAAGTTTTGACTCTGTTAATCCCAAACTCAGAGCTCAAAATCATACCCTCCAATCCATCATTCCAAAGTAAATCCGTCGCCATCATGTGACCCCCGCACTTACCTCTCACCCATCCCAAAGAAATAAAACAATAAACAGCTACTCGATCTCATACCCCACCTTATACGCCCCACCTTCTCTCTGTGTGCTGACCCACTCCTCCTCCGCTAACCCCAGTATTTTGGCCTGTTTCAATGCATCCTTGTCTTTACAGTAGTCGCAGGCCCACTCGCAGACGGGCTTTTCTGGGTCACTGAAGTAATCACAGATGGCTTGGTGTCGGCAGATGCTGATGTTTTCGCAGTATGAGACGAGCTTGTGGAGGGAGGTGTGGTTAGCATGTGCCAGTAGGATTAGTAAGAAAGTAGGTAAGCTAGCTATGGATAGGGTGAAGTGAGGGTAATCAATGGTGGATATAAGCGGAATCTGAAAAATGGACTTGAAAAAAAGAAAAAACTAACTTGGGTTCCCATGGAACTAGCAGGAAGATCTGGAGAGATGGGGTAAAATAGACGAAGTAGGACAGAAAACGATTGGTAGTAAGCGCCACGCCAAAACGTCAACATGTGAGAAATGCAAATTTGTAACAAAACAAAATATGACTGTAGTTTATAATATTAGGGCAATAACCGGGAGGGCAGAACTTAAACAGCAAGATATTATTAGTATGTTGTGGTGATAGGGCTGCAGCCACCAGGAATACTACCTAGTACTGCGGCGGGGGGGGCACGTGCGTAAGCACATGGGGGGAGCTATGTCAGCAGACTAGCTGGGGCCAGCCCAGCTGAGCTGGCTGGGCTTGCCTCCTGTAGCCTGGTTGGCTTACTGTAGCAGGTAGGCAGCCTCTTACAGCGAAAATTGACAACAAACAGTGCAGGATATGGGCTGAGATAAGAAGCTCGGGGAAAAGTGCAACATTTGTGGAAGCCCATGCGCCAGGGAGGACAACATGGGGGTATGGGCCATGGGTAGATCAGTAAAAGAAATCGAAGGATTGACGAGTGAGTGGGTAGGTGGGCAATCATTTCAAAACTGGGTGGATAATATCATACCGAAGCAAAACTTTGAACTTTCCCCTGGCTCCCCCCTGATGCTGCCCCAGGCCCCTTCCTACTGGATTCCAGGTTCACAAGGTATTGTGTCCTATCGCGGTCCTCACGAGAGTAATACAAGATACAGCGAGCAGCCTTTCCGTCTCGGCCAGCACGGCCAGCTTCTTGATAATAACTATATATATGTAGTCGTGAGTCACCCGACCATTGGGGGACATAAGAATCCTGTATAACATCACATACCCTTCGAATGATTTTGAGATTTGCCAGTGGACCACGAAACGGACCTGGATTCACCCACACCAAGCCCGTCAGCACTCCTCTATGCACTCCGCTAATCCCACCCATACCCCCGTTATAGCTGAGGTCATTGTCGCATGAAGTGAAGCACCTCGATTGCGTTAGGCAAGGCTATAGGGCGGATGTTCAGACGTACATTAGGCTTGTCAATACCCATTCCAAATGCTGTAGTTGCGACAATCACATCGTACCCGGGTTTATCCACTAGCCATGATCGAGCAACCTCTTCTTTCTCACCATCTGCACACCAACATCTCGACGAAATGTCCACCTCTGGTTAGAGCGTTGTATAGACTCGGTTCTTTTCTTAATCTGACGGTGCGTTGCATGGAGGAGGCGAGTGAGGTGGAGGAACGTGAAAGGGTGGTCTCGGCGAGACACCCACTTACTCACTTGTCAGCCCTGCATGATAGCACTTTGCCCCAATTCCATTATCCCTCAATGCTGCAGCCAAATCCTCACAGTTTTGCCTTCTCTGACAATATATAATCCCAGAAACGGCATCGGATCTCTCGCCTTCCAGCAAGCCCCGCTCCTGTCGTCGTTGATGTACGCCCCTCAGCCATGACAAAAAGTCCACCAATATGTTGGTCCCGTCATTCTTAAATCTGACCTCGTAATGCAGGTTGCTGCGTGCTGTAGATAGTAAATACATCTTGAGTGCTGGTGGTGGTGGGAGGCGGAGGATCGTGACTATATCTTCACGAACCCTGTCCGTAGCTGTAGCCGTCACTGCAGTGATTGGAACGATAGGGTACTCTGTTTTGAACATGGACAGCAACTTGAAAGCTGGTCGAAAGTCGTGACCCCATTCTGTCTGTCAATAAGCAGCGATTCATAGGTACTGCGGACACTACTCTCACCTGATATGCAATGTGCTTCATCAATGACAATGCGATTCAGTTCTTGTTGCCTGTGCACAATCTCCAACTTCTTACGGAAGTTCTGAGTTGCGCATAACTCGGGAGTGACATATAATAGCCGAATCTTAGGGTGACCGCACTCCAAATCCTTGAAGATCTTTGGGGGCGTCAATTACACCATTCTCATGTTCACCCAAGCCTGACTACCTTTAATTTGTCCTCATAGCCGACAGTGCTATTCAAGGTCGCTGCATTGATACCAGCTTCGAGAAGAGCGTCAACCTGGTTGGACTGTTGTGTATAGTCAGCCCTGGGTGCTCCAGAGCCAATGCTGATCTTGAGACATCATGCATACCATAATGGAGAGCAGTGGTGAAACCACGATTGTGATCCCATGTTCAACCTAAATACGTGTCATTTCGCACCCTGTATCTGTGGATTCTTCCATGGAGACTTGCTCTACCTGAACAGCCGGTAATTGAAAACACAAGCTCTTCCCTAGCCCAGTTGCAGCTTGAAGGTACCTGGTTCAGGAAAAGCATGGAGCTACCTTAGCCACCACATATCTGGATGTAGATGTATGGGGTGTAGGGTCAGAATCCACATACACGTCATGCCCCTCGAGGGCAGCTTCTATGACCTGCCGCTGAACTGATCGAAATGTGGTTTTCTTGAAGACCTGCAGGGGTATTAAGTCGTCAATATGAGCAAAGTATAGGAACATGCAATGAAAAATGGCTTATATTCTTGTGGGTATATATACACGCCTAAGGGTGAAGTCAATGTCGGGCTTTTGCTTCTTGGAGGCTTTTGCTGGCATCGCCCCCAGTCCTGTCTGTAGGCTGATAGTTGTGGTTTTGTCCCCAATGCCCTGATATTTCGGCCAGAGTCTGTCAGGGTTGGGAGGTTTATGCTCTGCTATAGCTTTCTCATGTTGTAGATCACATGTTTCGAACTGGGCGAGGTGTCACTTTCAGCATATTGCGAGAAGATAATCCCACCAAATTATAACTTCACAAAAAATAATTACACCTCGCCGAGGAGCGGGACTACCTCTTCAAAGAATGCTCTTATTTTTACTTGTTTATTTATTTACATGTCTATGGGAACTAGACTCTGCCGTATGCAATGTTGGGTATACTGCATATGTACTCCGTATGTATCTTAATTTGTGCCTCAAACTTCGGAATAACAGTGGGGCCTCGAGACTGCAGGCCGGTAGAGTGATACCTAGAGTGTCCATATGTATCATGTTGTTTTTTTTTGGAAGTCTATACGCCTGTGGATATGTACCATGTACCATTAGGTACTGAAGTATCATGAAACATCACGTGTAGCATATGGTTCCTTTTCTTGGCACCGGTTAATATCTAAAAAGTAATAAACAACAGCAATCCGCCCTACTAGATTATACCCGAGCTATTTATACCATGGCTTCTCCATTCCAGAATATCTACAATATTAGGAGAGTTGCTGAAACTGATAACAAACCATGTTCAGTATGTCTCCCGCCGTATGTGATCCATATATAGGCTGACTGGGCGGAATAAAGATCTGCTATAAGCCCACCACGGTGTATCTAGTAACAGCCTGTCAGAAGGTGCATCAGCCATGGCCTGAAAGAGAGGACACTGGCTAATCTCCGGGCAGGACTTCTTCCCCGTCTGTCTAGGGCATCTCACAGACAGAGGATTCGCAACTGCTATTGTCAGAGCCCCACCGCCAGTTTCTGTAGAAGAGTTGGAAAAGAGGCGGAATGAAACCCTAGAAAAGGAGATTGAGCTAGTGAAGAAAGAGTACGAAGAAAAACAGAAACGGAAGAAGGAGAAAGAAAAAGAAAAAGAAAAAGAGAAAGTAAAGTCAAAGGAAGAAAAAGACAAAAAGGACGAGGAAGACCAGAGCAAAGATACCAAGAAGGAGAGGGCAAAGCAGGTAGTCGACAGAAATGATTCTCTGTCGGAGCTAAAGAAGGATGAAGACCCAAAGGTCTTTGCGCTCCACAGGTAACCGAGCTCCCCGGATTTAGTGAGATGCTTTCTTTATTAATTGCGGATATTTTCCAGAGACTTCTATAATATGCGCCTACAGAGATTACGCCAACAGCAATCCGCAAAGAGGACTCGAGATTTGCTCAAAACTCCTGGGGCCTTCCCTGTTGTGCCAAAAGGACCAATTGGCTAGTGTAACAGGCTAATTTCAAAAAGTGGAGAGAGGCGGGGTTTGTACAGAATGAATTTGGTGGGGTATATGGAAGCAATAATGCTCATTAGCCTGTCAGCAAGCCCTCTTCCGATATCTCTTTGCAGGGGCTTTCAGATTCTATGAAAAATTTACCTAGCAGTTACTCTACACTACATATGATGTATTGGGAGATCCATGCTCTCATAGGCAAGCGATCACAAAGGAGAATGCTAAACCTTGTTGATGGGAACGTCACTATGCTATGGTATAAGAAGTATATCAGATTTATGATGGCGGCGGGTGAATTTACTCTATACTGATGCTAACATGGTATGGCAACTGCACAAAGATGATTTCCCCTAGCATACAGTGCCATTAGGTCTGCACATAGCTATTTTCTAGAGACGAGACACTTTTACTTCATCAACCTTTCCCTTTGCAACACTTATGCCAGGGACGACCCAACTACCACAGGAACATTGGATACCCTGCCATGCATAACTTCCAACCTTCGAATCGCACTTTGGGCACTTCAGCTTCCCAGATACCGCACCCCTCGACATTTCTGGTTTCATCCATAGAAGAGGTTCTAAGAAGTGGTGTGCGCAAACTTGGGGATTACTATCCCTCGCGAGTGACAGTACGGCAGTGTGTTGGGTCAATGCGTGGGAGGTTGCCAGAGTTTGCCTGAGGAAAGCGGTTACAAGATAAGCAAATGTATGGGATTAAGGTTTCTTACCGACAACGCTTGCATCTCAACTCAAGTTCCACATTCTCGCTAGACCCTTCCTTCAATCCCTGAACCTGGGCAACCTCTTCTCCCTGGTCACAGAACCTGATCTGATCCGGAGCCCTACCAACCATATTGGACATTTCTACCTGATTCCTAAATAACCACCTCTGATACTTTGACTGTTCTTGCACCGTATCAGGGCAACCCATTTCCTCATAGAGTTTCAGCTGCTTTCTGAAGGAGAGGTTAGGACAAACTAAAGGGCGAATTGCCCGAACTGTCTCCAATGCATCCTCTGCCGACAGCTTGCGAGTCTTCATAAGATATGCAGTCAGAACCGTTGCGGAGCGGGAGATGCCCATAGCACTAGTGCAGACATATTAGCCCTTGGTCTTGGATACTGAGAAATATTTTGAATTACCAATGCACATAAACAGCACCGCCGAGGCTAAGGCCGCGTGATATGAATGCATTTGTAGTGGGAAAATGTTGCAAGAGGTCTTCGTCGTCGGTATCATTCACTGCTACCACGTGATGTTCGTGGAAGCCCTTGAATAGTGATTCCTTCAACTCGATCCGTAGTACAGATAAAACATGTGTGATGTTTGCCTTCTCTACAGCCTCCTTCCGTTGGAGGGCAAACATGCTTTCAAATCGGGGTCAGCCACGGGCTGAGCCGTCATTTCAAGCGACAGGGTTGCATACCCTCCGATCCAGATGTTCTCGTCCGCCAACTTGTTCATGGCGCCGAAACTCATCACAGTGCGCTGGTGCTGATACAACTGTAGGGTGGAGTGGTTGCTGGGCTGGCTGGGATCTATGTATGTATTCAAGGTTTCTTATGTAGACCGCTTGAGAGCCCAACCAGACAATAGAGATCAGAGTGAGCTAAACCAATTCTGCTAAAATGCCCATCTTCATTGCGGGTTCACCATGCCAACCAACCAGACCAGAATCAATCCACGAGGCTTTTTATCTACATATGTACTGTGTTCAGACGGAGGCACGAATATCCTTCAGTAATAAAGAGGGGTTTAGTGCGGAGTATAACACTTTTTTTTTTTTTTTTTTTTTTGCC
>Ga0307514_10005263_pt1 | contig 11644 bp, 10 predicted proteins | sample 16_EM_MG_FD_203088 | JGI IMG/M metagenome (GOLD analysis project Ga0307514, IMG submission 203088) | Populus trichocarpa ectomycorrhiza microbial communities from riparian zone in the Pacific Northwest, United States - 16_EM | ecosystem: Host-associated > Plants > Roots > Unclassified | place...
CTTGAACAGGCTCTAACATCAGCACTTCCACCACGAATGCCGAGCCAACCATGTCGTCCCCGCGCGTTGACGAAGAGATCACCTTCCGCAAGCTCGAAGTCCTGCTGGCCTTCATGGAAACCGGCAATCTCACCCGGGCCGCCGAGCTGCTCGACGTGAGCACCGTCAGCGTGCACCGCGCGCTGCATTCGCTGGAGGTCGGCGTGCGCTGCACGCTGTTCCGGCTCGAAGGCCGCAACCTGCACCCGACCGAGGCCGCGCAGGCCCTGGCCGAGGTGGCGCGCGACGTGTTGCACCGCATGAACGAAGGCATCCGCACCACCCGCGACGTGGCCGGTTATTCGGCCGACCGCATCCGCATCGGCTCGCTGTATTCACTCACCGTCAAGACCGTGCCGCAGGTGATCATGGCGCTGAAGCTGCGCAAGACCGAGCTGCAGGCCGAACTGGTGCTGGGCTCGAATGCCGACCTGCTGCAAAAACTGCGCGACGGCGCGATCGACGCCGCGCTGATGGCCATCCCGCCCGGCGCGCCCGACATCGAATCCGAGCCGCTGTTCGAAGACGACATCCACTTCGCCGCACCGGTGGGTTCGCGCTACGACGCCCTTGATGAAGTCGACCTCAGCCGCTGCGCCGACGAACGCTTCGTGAGCCTCACCGAAGGCTTCGCCACCTACAACGGTTTCCTGGAGTCGTTCCGCATCGCCGGCTTCGAGCCCAACGTGGTGATGCGCACCGGCGACATCTTCTCGCTGATGAACCTGGTGCGCAACGGCCTCGGCTGTACCCTGCTGCCCGGCCGGGTGCGCGATGTGTTTCCGCAGAAGGTGCGGCTGATTCCGCTGCAGCCCAGGTATTTGATGCGGCAGACCATTGCGCTGAATTTCTTGCGTACGCGGGAGCGCGATCCGAATCTGCTGAGCCTGCTGGCGGTTTGCCGGGGGGCGAAGGCGGAACTGGCTTGATGCGCGGTGGACCGTAGTCCGTCATGAATGGCTACAACCGCTATTACCAGCCATTCAATGTGGATGCCAGAAAGCAGCTGCTCGACGCCGCGCCCAATCCAGCGCAGTAGTTCATCCATTCCCAAACCGGACATTCGTAAATAAGTCAGGTTTTTTATGTTGGCGCAAATTGTCGGCAACTGAGGGACCAGGGCAGTCTCGCCTCGGACGTTCTGAGTTGTTGTTCTGGCGAGGGAACTCTGGCATGGCTCAATAGTCAGCTACGTAGCGCTACACTTCCCATCAATGTCCTTTTCCCGCTCAGCCCATCGCCGCATGACCACATTCCTGTTGGTCCTGTCGCTGCTGTTTTCACAGCTGGCGTTGGCGAACTACATCTGTCCCACTACATCGGGTGCGGCAGCTATGGTGGAAACAATGGCCGCGGGCGAACCCTGCGAAGGCATGGATATGGCCAAGCCTGCGCTGTGTCATCAGTTCAAGGTGAATGCGCCGCAATCGGTGGAGCAGGCTAAGCTAACCACACCAACGCTGCCCGCCATCATCCAGGTACTCGTCGTACCTGCGGTGCTCGATGCAGCAAGCACTGAAGCCCTGACGGTTGAGGCAACCGCCGAAGCCCGACCGCCTCCAGACCCCCTCTTCCTTTCCACGCTTCGGCTTCGCGTCTGACATCTCCGTGAACTAACAGGCGCTGGCGCAGCTTTTCTGCTCGCCAGCAAACATCCTCGTTCGTTTTCGGAGCTCTTATGCCTCTGTTTTCTTGGCGTGCTGCCATTTGGGCTGCCGCATTTTTGCCGTGCATTGTTGCGGCGGCACCTCTTCCCCTTGACGATGCCATCGACCTGGCGGTCCAGCGTTCAGATGCGTCCCGCTCGACCCGCGCCGGTGTGGACAGTGCGAAGCACATGGCGCTGGCGGCAGGCCAGCTCCCTGACCCGAGCTTGCGCGTTGGTATAGAGAACCTCCCGGTAACGGGGTCCGACCGGCTCCATACCGCACGCGACTCCATGACGATGAAGCGCATTGGCATCAGCCAGGAATGGCTGTCTGCTGGGAAGCGCGCCACCCGTCAGGCGGCTGCCGAGGCCGTCGTCGCTCGCGAAACCGTTCAGGTACAAACCGCTCAGGCGGACACCCGCCTGCAAACCGCACTGGCCTACGTGGATGCTTTCTTTGCAGGCGAGTCGCTGAAGCTCAGCACCCTGATGGAACACCATGCCCATGAGGAATTGGAGGCCTCCCGTGCCCGGTTGTCCTCGTCTACAGGTAACAGCCAGGAAATGCTGTCCCTGAGTACCGCGAGTGGAGTGGCTGCAGACGACACGGCCGAGGTTTTGCAACAGCAAAGCAGCGCCAAGCTCGCCTTGCAGCGCTGGACCGGTGTGGCGAACGATGAGCTGCAGGTTATTGGCAAGCTGCCCTGGCCGACCGAAGCGGACTATGTGGCAGCAGCCCCGACAGTCGTTGCTTTGCGCCGGGATGTAGAAGTCGCCCGTCAATCGGCTGCCGTCGCAGCCAGCAATCGCCAGGCGAACTGGACCTGGGAACTGGCCTACGGCCAACGCACGGGCTATTCGGACATGGTATCGGTGGGCGTCACCATTCCTTTGCAGGTTGCTCCCTCGCAGCGCCAGGACCGAGAAACCGCAGCCAAGTGGGCCATGGTCGACAAAGCCGAAGCTGACCTGGCGGAGGCCACCCGCAGTGCCACAGCCGAGTACCGCAGCCTGGTCAGTGATGCCCAGCGTCTACAAACGCGCATCGAGCGCTACCGCACCGCAGTGGCTCTACCTGCCATCCAGCGCACAGCTGCGGCGACTGCGGCTTACGGCTCCAACCAAGGCAGCCTCGTCACATTATTCGAAGCTCGGCATGCCGAAGTGGATGCCCAACGCAAGCTGCTGGCACTGCAGCGGGATTGGACCCAAACCCAGGTCCAACTGGCCTACAAGCCACTGAGCCAGGGAGACGCACCATGAAGGCCCGCCACACTACGCTTCTCATCCTGCTAGGTGCCGCATTGGCAGCCGGTGGCTTCTTTGCAGGCCGCCACGCGCCCTCCGCCAGCATGGCACCTGCTAGCGAGACAACGGCTGCCAGCAATGGCAAGGTTTTGTACTGGCATGACCCCATGGTTCCCGGCCAACGCTTCGACAAGCCGGGCAAATCCCCCTTCATGGATATGCAGCTCGTGCCGGTGTACGCGCAGGACGCGGGGGACACCACTGGCGTGACCGTCAGCGCGGCGGCGCAGCAAAACCTGGGTATCCGCTATGCGACGGTGCGCCGGGCAGAACTGGCATCAGCCTTCGACGCGTTAGGAACCGTGCAGTTTGACGAACGCTTGGGTGTTGCGGTCCAGACCCGCGTGGCCGGGTATGTGGAACATTTGGCGGTACGGGCACCTATGGAGCGGGTACGCAAAGGCCAGGCACTGGCCACGGTGTTTGCCCCTGAATGGCTGGGGCCGCAAAATGAATTCCTGGCGCTCCAGCGTGCCCATGTATCGCCAGACCTCATTGCCGCTGCGCGTGACCGGATGCGTGCCCTGTCGATTCCGGCCGAACTGCTGCGGCGCAGCGAAGAAGCCGGCACGGCGCAAGCGCGCTTCACCCTGACGGCACCCGCCAGCGGCGTCGTGGCCGAGCTGGGCATACGGGAAGGTGTCGCTGTGACGCCTGGCATGACGCTATTCCGCATCGCCGGGCTGGAGAAAGTCTGGGCCGTGGCCGACGTGCCGGAAGCCCAGGCGCTGCGCCTCAGCCCGGGGCAGAGTGTTACGGTCACCCTGCAGGCCGATGCCACACAGACCTTCAGCGGGAAGTTGCAGGAAATCCTGCCCGAAGTGAACGCCGTCACGCGCACGCTCAAGGCCCGCTTCGAAGTGGACAACCGGGCTGGCAAGCTGACACCCGGCATGCTGCTCAGCCTGCAGGTTACTGGCCCCAAGACGAGCGGCCTGGTGCTGCCGTCCGAGGCCGTGATTCGCACCGGCAAGCGGGTGGTGGTCATGGTCCGCAAGGAGAACGGAGCGTTTGAGCCGCGTGCGGTGTCTGTAGGCCGGGATGTGGGTGACGAGACAGAAATCCTGCAAGGCCTCAGCGAAGGTGAACAGGTGGTGGCCAGCGGCCAGTTTCTTATCGACTCCGAAGCCAGCCTGCGCTCCGTACTGGGTAGCATGGCCGCACCGGTTTCCGTTCCCATTGCCACCACAGGAGTCCATGTGGGAGAGGGCAAGGTCGAAAGCGTCAATGCCGATGCCATCACGATTTCGCACGGACCCATTGCCTCCCTCCAATGGCCGTCCATGACCATGGGCTTTGGCAAGCCAGACCCCCAAGCCTTTGCCGACATCAAGCCCGGCGACAGAGTGCACTTCGAATTCAAGGAAGGCGGTGCCTCCGGCTACGCCTTGACCAAGGTGCAGCCAGTGCCTGCTGGAGCCAAGCCATGATTGCAGCCCTGATCCGCTGGTCGGTCGGCAACCGCTTTCTGGTGCTGATGGCCACGGCCTTCCTGGTGGCGCTAGGCCTGTGGTCGATCTCCAAAACCAGCCTGGACGCATTGCCGGATCTGTCGGACGTGCAGGTCATCATCCGCACCCCCTATCCGGGCAAGGCACCGCAGGTGGTGGAAGACCTGGTGACCTATCCGTTGACCACGACGATGTTGAGCGTACCGGGTGCCAAGACGGTGCGCGGCTATTCGTTCTTTGGCGACTCCTTCGTCTACGTGCTTTTCGACGACAAGACCGACCCGTACTGGGCCCGCTCGCGGGTGGTGGAATACCTGAACCAGGTACAAAGCAAATTGCCTGCAGGTGCCAACGCGTCCCTAGGGCCGGACGCCACCGGGGTCGGTTGGGTGTTCGAGTACGCGCTGGTGGACCGCACCGGCCAGCGGGATATCGGCCAGCTGCGGGCCTTGAACGACTGGTTCCTGAAGTTCGAGCTCAAAACCGTGCCGGACGTGGCCGAGGTTGCCAGCATTGGTGGCATGGTCCGGCAATACCAGGTGGTGCTAGACCCGAACCGCATGCGGGCACTGGGCGTGACCCAGGGCATGGTGGTGGCAGGGCTGCAGAAGGCCAACCAGGCCTCGGGCGGCTCTGTTGTGGAGTTGGCCGAGGCCGAGTACATGGTGCGCTCGCGCGGCTACCTGCAATCACTGGACGACTTCCGCAGCATTCCCCTGGCGGTGTTCGGCACCACTCCCGTATTGCTGCGCGACCTAGCCACCGTGCAAATCGGTCCCGAAATGCGCCGCGGCATTGCCGAACTGGATGGCGAAGGCGAAGTCGCTGGAGGAGTGGTGGTGATGCGTTCTGGCAAGAACGCCCGCAGCACCATTGAAGCGGTCAAGGCCAAGCTGGAGGCTCTCAAACCAGGGCTACCTGCGGGCGTGGAAGTCATACCCACCTATGACCGGTCCTTGCTGATTGACCGGGCGGTGGACAACTTGCGCTACAAGCTGCTGGAAGAATTCCTGGTGGTGGCCCTGGTCTGCGCCATCTTCCTGCTCCACCTGCGTTCGGCGCTGGTGGCGGTCGTGGCGCTACCTATAGGGATACTGGTCGCCTTCATCGTCATGCACTGGCAAGGCGTCAACGCCAACATCATGTCGCTAGGTGGTATCGCCATCAGCATCGGTGCCATGGTGGACGGTGCCATTGTCATGGTGGAGAACGTGCACAAGCATCTGGAGGCGTTCGAAGCCCAGCATGGGCGCATGCCCACCCCGGCCGAACGCTGGCAACTGGTGGCAGCGGCCTCGGTTGAAGTAGGACCAGCCTTGTTCTTCTCGCTGCTGGTGATTGCGCTGTCTTTCGTACCGGTGTTCTCTCTGGAGGCTCAGGAAGGACGGCTGTTCTCACCTCTGGCGTTTACCAAGACCTATGCCATGGCAGCGGCTGCCGGTCTGTCGGTGACCCTGGTTCCGGTGCTGATGGGCTACCTCATCCGCGGCCGTATCCCGCATGAAGCAGCCAATCCGGTGAACCGCTTTCTGATGGCCACCTACCGGCCCGCACTCGAAGCTGTACTGCGTTTCCCCAAGGCCACGCTGACCATCGCCGCCGTACTGCTGGCGCTCACGGCCATTCCTGTCCTGCGCCTGGGCGGGGAGTTCATGCCCGCGCTGGACGAAGGCGACCTGCTCTACATGCCGTCGGCACTGCCTGGCCTATCGGTCTCCAAGGCGGCCACGCTGTTGCAGCAGACCGACCGGCTCATCAAAACCGTGCCCGAGGTGGCCCACGTCTTCGGCAAGGCGGGGCGCGCGGATACGGCGACCGACCCAGCACCGCTGGAGATGTTCGAGACCACCGTCCAGTTCAAGCCGCGTGCGCAATGGCGCGCAGGCATGACGCCGGACAAACTGGTGGAAGAACTGGACCGGGCGGTCAAGGTACCGGGGCTGAGTAATGTCTGGGTGCCGCCCATCCGCAACCGTATCGACATGCTGGCCACCGGCATCAAGAGCCCGGTCGGCATCAAGGTGGCAGGTGCCGACCTGGCCACCATCGACCGGCTGACCACGCAGATGGAAGCCGCTGTGAAGCATGTGCCCGGTGTCTCGTCTGCCTTGGCGGAGCGGCTCACAGGTGGCCGTTATATCGATGTCGATGTCGACCGCTTGGCCGCCGCACGCTTTGGGCTGTCCGTAGCGGATGTGCAAGCTGTGGTTTCGACCGCCATCGGTGGCGACAACGTCGGCGAAGTCATTCAGGGACGCGAGCGCTATCCCATCAACGTGCGCTACCCACGCGAGGTACGCGACTCGCTGGACCGCCTGCGCGAACTGCCCTTCGTGACGGACAAGGGTGCCCAACTGCTGCTGCAGGACGTCGCCCACATCACCATCGCAGAAGGCCCGCCGATGCTGCGCAGCGAGAACGCCCGCCTGTCCGGCTGGGTCTATGTAGACGTGCGGGGGCGAGACCTGCGCTCGGTGGTGCACGACATGCAGGAGGCGGTCGCCAAGACCGTAGTCTTGCCTGCGGGCTATGCAGTCTCGTGGTCCGGCCAGTTTGAATACCTGGAGCGCGCGAACGAGCGGCTCAAGCTGGTCATCCCCGTGACCTTGGCGGTCATTTTTGTACTGTTGTACCTGTTGTTCACCTCTTTCACGGATGCGGCGCTGGTGATGGCGGCAGTGCCGTTTTCTCTCATCGGCGGCTTCTGGCTGGTATGGGCACTGGGGCATTCCGTGTCTGTGGCCACGGCGGTCGGCTTCATTGCACTGGCTGGCGTGGCGGCAGAGTTCGGCGTGGTGATGCTGGTCTACCTGAAGAACGCACTGGCCCGGCGGCTGGAGGCCGGTGAGCCGATGGACGACACCACCTTGCTGGCAGCCATCCGCGAAGGTGCCGTATTGCGCGTGCGCCCCAAGGCGATGACGGTGGCGGTGGTCATGGCTGGCCTGCTTCCCATTCTGTGGGGTAGTGGCACAGGCTCAGAGGTGATGACGCGGATTGCCGCCCCGATGGTCGGTGGCATGGTGACAGCGCCCTTGCTCAGCATGCTCGTGATGCCTGCAGCCTGGTACCTATTGCACCGAAGGCGTTCCGTTTCTTCCGAACTTCGACAAGCCCCTTTGACCCCGTCGGCGGCATGAGCTGCCAACCCCTTGTACCCATTTTTTTATTACCGGAAAGACCCCAATGAAACTTCTACACACCGCTGTCACCGTAGCTTTGCTCGCAGCCAGCGTCGCACATGCGCAAACATCTTCGGGGATGAAGCCCATGCAGGCCGCACCATCCACTTCCGCTGCCGCCATGCCCCCAACCGAGGGCGAGGTCAAGAAAATCGACAAACCTCAAGCCTTGGTCGTGCTCAAGCATGGAGACATCCCGAATCTGGGAATGCCTGCCATGACCATGGGATTCAATGCCGACCCGCAAACGCTGGACCGGCTCAAGCCAGGCGATAAAGTCCGCTTCAACGCCGATATGGTGAAGGGTAAGGCGACCATCACCAAGATTGAAGTTATGCATTGAGGCTGCACGGCAGCCCTTACGACAGAGTTTGACCTGAACCGTCAGCTTCTGGCCGTTCAGTAACATTGACAGGCATTCTCTTCATGCGCACCGGCAACGCAGCATCGCGTCCCGCCATAGGAGAACGCCCACGTGTCCGGCCAACCAGGCACGATGGCAGCCGGCAGACGCCACACCATCATCCCAGCGTCACTCCAGCGTTACCCCAGCATTACCCCGCAACCATTACGCCCAGTGAAAGCTTCCCCATCCCAGGTTAATTGATCTGTTGCCCTCCCGTTCCTACCATGCGCCTCAAGGGATTCACCCCTGCGCATCACAAGAAACGGAGACAAACCATGATCATCTTTGGGACGGCATTGCTGGCAGCCTGCCATCTGCTGGGCATCTTCATCGGCGACCTGCTCGGCCAGGCGCTGGGGGTCAAGACCAACGTCGGCGGCGTGGGCATCGCCATGCTGCTGCTGATGCTGGCGCGGCTCTACATGTTGAAGCACAACAAGTTGCCCAAGCTCACCGAGCTGGGCGTCGAGTACTGGGGCGCGATGTACATCCCGGTGGTGGTGGCCATGGCGGCGCAGCAGGACATGGTGGCGGCCTTGCGTGGCGGGCCGGTGGCGGTGTTGTCGGCGGTGGCGGCAGTGGCGGTCTGCGCCCTCGTGATTGCGGCCATCAACCGCAGCGAGCAGCTGGCACCCGAATCGGAGGGTCCGGTGCAGTTGCACAACCCGCTCGTGGCGGCAGAGGAGTAAGACCATGCTCGAAATTCTTGAAAAAGCTGCGCTGCAAAACGGCCTGGTGACGGCCTTCGCCGTGGTTGGCCTGATCGTGCTGCTGTCGGGCCAGATCTCCAAGCGCCTCACCTTCGGCCGGGTGCACGGCTCGGCGATTGCCATCGTCATCGGCCTGGCGCTGGCCTACTGGGGCGGCAAACAAACCGGCGGGCACAAGGGCCTGGCCGACCTGTCGCTGTTCGGCGGCATCGGGCTGATGGGAGGCGCCATGCTGCGCGACTTCGCCATCGTGGCCACGGCCTTCGAGGTGCAGCCGCTGGAGGCGCGCAAGGCCGGACTGATCGGCGTGGTGGCCCTGCTGCTGGGCACGGTGCTGCCCTTCATCGTCGGCGCGGCGATCGCCTGGAGCTTCGGTTATTCGGATGCGGTGAGCATGACCACCATCGGTGCCGGCGCGGTGACCTACATCGTCGGTCCGGTCACCGGCGCGGCCATCGGTGCCAGTCCCGACGTGATGGCGCTGAGCATCGCTACCGGCCTGGTGAAGGCCATCATCGTGATGGTCGGCACACCCGTGGCCGCGCGTTTCCTGCGGCTCAAGACGCCGCGCTCGGCCATGGTCTTCGGCGGCCTGGCCGGCACGGTGAGCGGCGTCTCCGCCGGCCTGGCCGCCACCGACCGCAAGCTCGTGCCCTACGGCGCGCTGGTGGCCACCTTCCACACCGGCCTGGGCTGCCTGCTCGGGCCGTCCCTGCTCTTCTTCGCCACCAAAGCCATCGTCGGTTGATCGAGGCAAGGACAAAGCACCCCATGGAACACATGAACTGGAACACCCAACAAACCAACCGCCAGGCGCGGCAGGCCCGCGCAGCCGAGGCGCTGGGCTTGCAGCGCCAGGGCAAGACCGTGCTGGCCGAGGCCATCGCCACGCTGCTGCATGCGGTGATCGAGCCCTTTGATCGCGTCTGCCTGGAGGGCAACAACCAGAAGCAGGCCGACTTCCTGGCGCGCGCACTCACCCAGCTCGACCCGGCACGGGTGCACGGCCTGCACATGGTGCAGTCGGTGCTGGCCCTGCCGGAGCACCTGGACCTGTTCGAGAACGGCATCGCATCAAAGCTCGATTTCTCGTTTTCGGGTCCGCAGGCCGGACGGCTGGCGAAGATGGTCTCGGCCGGGCAGATCCGCATCGGTGCGATCCACACCTACCTGGAGTTGTTCGCGCGTTATTTCATCGACCTCACACCGCGCATCGCGCTGGTCTGCGCGCAGTCGGCCGATGCCCAGGGCAACCTCTACACCGGCCCCAACACCGAGGACACACCGGCCATCGTCGAGGCCACGGCCTTTCGCGGCGGCATCGTCATCGCCCAGGTCAACGAGCTGGTGGACACGGTGCCACGCGTGGACATTCCCGGCGACTGGGTCGACTACGTGGTGCTGGCGCCCAAGCCGAACTTCATCGAGCCGCTGTTCACCCGCGACCCCGCGCAGATCAGCGAGATCCAGGTGCTGATGGGCATGATGGCCATCAAGGGCATCTACGGCGAATACGGCGTGCAAAGGCTCAACCACGGCATCGGCTTCGACACCGCGGCCATCGAGCTGCTGCTGCCCACTTACGGCGAAGCGCTGGGCCTGAAGGGCAAGATCGGCAGCCACTGGGCGCTGAACCCGCATCCGGCGCTGATCCCCGCCATCGAAGCCGGCTGGGTGAAAAGTGTGCATTCGTTCGGCTCCGAGCTGGGCATGGAAGACTACATCCGCGCGCGCTCCGACGTGTTCTTCACCGGGCCCGACGGCAGCATGCGCAGCAACCGCGCGTTCTGCCAGGCCGCGGGCCATTACGCCTGCGACATGTTCATCGGCAGCACGCTGCAGATCGATTTGAACGGCCACAGCTCCACCGCCACGCTGGGCCGCATCTCGGGCTTCGGCGGCGCGCCGAACATGGGCGCCGACGCACGCGGCCGGCGCCATGCCTCGCCGGCCTGGCTCAAGGCCGGCGCCCAGGCGCGCGAGGGCCGCGGCGGCGTGGCCGCCATGCCGCGCGGGCAGAAGCTGGTGGTGCAGATCGTGGAGACCTTCCGCGAACACATGCAGCCGGCCTTTGTGGAAAAGCTCGACGCGTGGCAGCTCGCCGAACAGGCCGGCATGGCGATTCCGCCGGTGATGATCTATGGCGACGACGTGACCCACATCCTCACCGAGGAAGGCATCGCCAACCTGCTGCTGTGCAGAAGCGACGAGGAACGCGAGCAGGCGATCCGCGGCGTGGCCGGCTACACGCCCATCGGCCTGGGCCGCGACAAACGTTTGGTGGAAAACCTGCGCGACCGCGGCGTGGTCCGCCGGGCCGTTGACCTCGGCATCGACCAGCGCGACGCCACGCGCAACCTGCTGGCCGCGCGCTCGATGCGCGACCTGGTGCGGGCCTCGGGCGGGCTGTACCAGCCGCCCAAGCGCTTCAGGAACTGGTAACGCGGTCCGTGGCAATCCATGCAAAAACAAAGAAGGCCAACACCATGAGCATTCCCGCAGGGCTCGAAGCCCTCCGTTTTTCATTCACCGGCACGCAACCGGCCGGCAGCTTCGCACCGGTGCTGGTCGGCGTGGTCGGCTCGGGCAATCTCGAAGTGATGATCGAGCCGCTCACCAGCACCACGGACGGCGCCCACAGCGAATGCCGCATCGACGTGACCACCTCGGCGCGCGGCTTCGACCCGATCTGGCGCGCCGTGGCCGAAGACTTCCACACGCGCCACAAGCTGGCCGGCGTGGCCATCTCCATCAACGACATGGGCGCCACACCTGCCGTCGTCAACCTGCGGCTCGACCAGGCCGTGGCCCAACTGCGGAGTGCCAAGCCATGAGTGTTGCTGCCAAACTGGCCGTCAGCTTCGCCGAATCCACCGCGCGCGAACGTGTGGCGCGGCTGC
>Ga0307514_10005264_pt1 | contig 11640 bp, 8 predicted proteins | sample 16_EM_MG_FD_203088 | JGI IMG/M metagenome (GOLD analysis project Ga0307514, IMG submission 203088) | Populus trichocarpa ectomycorrhiza microbial communities from riparian zone in the Pacific Northwest, United States - 16_EM | ecosystem: Host-associated > Plants > Roots > Unclassified | place...
TGACTTCTATGTATACATTATAGCTCTCGTTTCAATTTGAGCCCACTTGCATGATAATTCGATTTTTTAACAATTAAATACATGTTTCCCAGAAGTGCGCCACATCCCGGTAGTGCACCGGATCCCCGTCAAATACGTTGTAGCGTAGGACCATGGCGAGGAGATTTTTGTTTGTGATTCCTACAGATTGAAAGAGGTTGGCGTGTACGTCTTCTACAGGCCCGGGGCTGACTCTTATGCACGTAATATAAATGATAGAAGTTGCAACTCACTTAGGGCTCACATCTTAGGGTCCATGCTAATAACCCTTTTCGTAGACCTTACTCGGTTATGGAGCGGGAATGAACTTGCCTCGAGAGTCTTTCAAGGCCATGTGGGGGTTCGTTTTAATCGAGTCACCTCGAAGCTCGAATTCTAGTCTGGCTGGCACCAGTCAGACCACCCGAACTCAGTTTTGGGGACACTGTTAAGCCTTAAGGATATCACCATTGAAAAAAGGTACCTCAATATTACCCTGAAATGGTAGCTGCTACGTTTTACGCAACGCCTCTCCAAGGCGAGAAAATGTATGACATTGACTGACGCCTATGCCCCTATAGGCTGAGTCGGAGTCGGGCTAGTATTCTCTACCGGCCAGGCGACCATACAGGCCGCCGGACGCCTGGTCTGAGGGCTAAGGTCTGTGTAGGCCTGAAACAGCCTGGAGCAGCCCTGGCGGAGGAAGTAGTGGCCTAGATGGTGTAGGCTATGCAGGCCAGTCAGTCCAGCCGGCCCAGGCCGTGTCCAGGCAATGGCTTAGGCTGTCTGATCCTTCAGGCGGAGGCCTTAGCTGAGCCATACCCCGCCAGTTGCGTAGGCTGCTTAGACTGATCATATGGGTCATAGACTGCGCTGCAGCGCTGAATGGCCAGCTGTAGGTTCTAAAGCTTGCCTTTGGGGGTTACAGTCAGGGTTTCCAAGTGTTCCATAAGGTGGTGGCTGACCTTGCAGACCCTGGACCGCAGAAGAGGTTCATTGGAACGACTTTGTGCGGGGACCCACGGCCTTTAGAATGATCCGGTATTTGGTGGTGGTGGAAATTTCCTGGCTCATGTAACTGGGTGTTCTGGCGCGTACACCAGAGCGGCAAGGTTCCTAGACGACAGATACCTGAGAATGCGGTTTGTGAGACCAGGCCTCTATGGAAATAGTGCAAACTTACAACACTCTATGGTAGGGCTGGGACTGTACGTAGAGGTAGCACTGTATTTGCCATTGACAAATGGTGCAACTAGCCGTCCAATGGGCCTGCAGTATCGAATTGACAAATGGTGGTGGTGACTACCGGTAGTGACATGGCAGAATATGCGGTGTTGTGTGGTGAGTGCGTGTGTGGCGACTGGACCCCGCAGAATGCGGCGAGGTCAGTGGATCAGGCATGGAATGAGTTGCAAGGTTCCTTTTGTAGATACTTTAGATAGGACGCAGGGACTGGCCCGGGCGGGGGAGAGTGGCCCCCTGGGGTAAAAATCTGGGAGCTGCATTCCATCGCCATAGTCTACGATTTAAGTACCCACACAAATAAATCGGTCTGGGCACGAGAACAAGTCTAGATAGGCTGGATGCTGCTGGATGCTATTCTCGTACCCGTGATTCTCTTAAAAAAAATGTGGTCCCTCTCAATTAATTACCCCTTCAATCCGCGGCTTGGCATTTGTTCTTTGTGCACAACCCATCAAACGGGGTATGAGACTACTTACATAGTTGCTTCAAATCTTGAAACAGTAGCATGAAGGAAAGTACTCCACGTGTAGTGCCTATCGCTCGAAGTAGCACTTAAATGCTTCCCAGGCAAATGTTTATTAGCTTTTAAATTAGTATCGAGGTTCAAAGGCGAGGCCGCATGAAACAGTAACCTGTAATTTCAGGATCAAACGCTTAAACTAATATCTAACATGTGCGCACCTTCACTCTGGCCATGTTACTTTATTTTATGAAGTATCCAAAGCGGGAACGTAACGTTCATGTATGGCCACAATATTTCACTCTTGTATACATATACGGTACAAGACACCCCATCATAATATGCAGAGCAAGGTCTCTTCCAAGTTCCAGAAGTTTATACATCAAGTTTACACAATAGTATTTTAGTATACGACGCGTTTACCAACACAAAGACTACAGCCAACTAATACAACTGACAAAGCAGGCAGCATACACTTACATTTTCATCTAGGATGTTTGTGCATCTCAGTTGGAACTTCTCCTCCTCCCCACCCAGCCCTATATCGTCACCACTGCCACCGTCCCCTCCCCTCCCTCCCACCATCGACTTCATAAACGTAATCATCCCACCCCGCTACGCCCAACCATCCATTTGCATTTACCAGCCCACCCCGGGCTGTCCCTATCAAACTCTTGAACTCACCTTCCCCACTCCCCCCACAGTCGTCCCCCGGGCCATCCTTGACTCCAGCACCGGCCACCTAACCATCCTATTCCGCACCCTCCACGGGCCCCAATGTAAAGGTGGGCCGGGCCGATATCAAGAAATGTCCAAATACGAGCTATTTCTCCCCGAGAAATGGCTGGGGTGTGAGCAGGATGTTGGCAGTATGGTGGGTGGGGTAGGGCCGACGAAGAAGTGGAGTGTGGAACATGTTTGGATCAGTGATTCCGAGGAGGAGGAGGAGGAGGAGGTGAAGAGGGGGTTTAGAGTCTTATTTTATGGAAGAAGAGAGGAGGATACACTCCTCGATGAGGTACCGGTACTTCAGTTAGACAACTATAGAAGCTCGAGTCCTTGTAGTGGATATGTGTCGAGATTTGAGATTGATTAAATTACCAGCGGGGTGTTTCGGAAGAAGGTGTTAGAGAGGGGAGATAATGGGCTTTGGATATCCCGTAGAAGTACATGATGGCTGAAAGATTTAGGGGGACTGGACCATGGACCGATCCACCTAGTACTTCGAGAGGGGGTCGTGCCAACCAGACTAATAACCGAGGATCCGGCCAGACTATAGCCTGGTTGCACTACCCTTCGTCAAACTACTTCGGCACCCTGTCTGGAGCTACCTACTACCTATACCCTGCCCCATAGCCTTAGGCCGGCTGGGCATATAGACATAAATAAATAAAAAGACTTTCTATACTAATCGATAAATCATAAATATCATAGACTGACCGCCGGGCAGATGAGCTGGTTAGCTGTTCTTGTGCTCAGGAAGTGTGGTACACATGGTGGCCCATGGGGCCATTGTGGGGTTATCGTGGGGACTGGTAAGCCGCCTCATCGAAATGCCAACTATTCTTCAGGCCGTTTGGCTAATATAATCTAGTGGAGTTTCCTCTTGGCTTATATGAGCCAAAGCCGGCGACCCGAGTGGAGAATCTATGTATTGCCAGTAGTGGCCATCAGCAGCCCGGCCATGTGTTGTTGGGGTTTAGAAATTAGGGTTTGGCATTTACTCAGGGGCGTAGACCCTACGGCACTCGCAGTTCCAAGACTGTAATTGATTGCATGACCTCCACCTACGAGGGCCCGGTCAGGTGGGGCCTCCTTCATCAGTGGGGCGTGCACCCAGGCTACAGATGGGGGGTAGGCGTATTGTAGGGGGGGTTAAAAGAAGAGGTGCGCCAAGGGAATTCGACTACAGAATCAGATAAGACCTGTATCGTGTCCATCTGCAAACCCTTAGGTATTAGCAATGGGCTTGCCTTATATAGCCTCACGCCAGCCTTGCATATACACCTTGACATTCTGAGCCTGGGGTCCTCCTTGGTCGCTGGGGACTACCTGGGGAGGTAGGGTTTTTTGGAAGGGAGGGAGCTTCCCCTAAATGTGGTTGCTGCCTCTTCTGCTTGGGACCGGTGCGTTCGGTTGCACTGGTAGACCTGAGGGGGCAGACTGGGGCAGGATCTGGTAACCCTAATACCTGAATGATAAGTTATTGCGGCTTGGCACAAGACTATCTTATCTGAATGTTATTATGCCAGCAATCCTGTAAGTAACTAGAAGAAACATGAGCAAGTAAGCACGCAAAACCATGCCTTGCATAACGCCATATGCGTATACATCTTCTACAGGGAGCTCTTTCAGTCTCTTAGAAGCACTGTATCACTGCTTTATGTCCAACAACACGGCACCAAAAACTGTTGATGACTGTGGATCATCGGGGGGGGGGGGACAAGTGTGAGTGCGGGGCAGTCCAGAACGCAGCCCACCTGTTGGAGTGCCCGCTGCTAGCAGGCGGCGAAGGGAGAACGAGAGAGGAGACCCAGAGTGGGTGGAACAACCGACTTGTAGGTGCAGTCCCTCGCCATAGTCTAGATAGATTTGAATACGAGTAATGATTTTCAAAAAAAACAAAAAACTGTCGATGAATTCGCAACAAATTTAATTACCCTCAACTCCTGCACCATGTAGGAGGAACTCAATGCTATGCAAGACCTAGACCTATTCAAAAAAAAACCCATAATATGTATATCAAAAAAAGGCATAAAGAATACGCTACTCCTGCTACGTGCGCCCGCAATATATTCTAATTTTTTTTTCTGTTGACAAAGAAGAATATATAATTTATCCGTGCTTCAAACACTCAAATATTCCCGTCAAATTCGATCCATACAGTCATGTCCCTATCCAGTAACCCCCAACCCATCCCTCACCAAAGCCCAGTAGCGATCCCGTGTTATATTACTCATAATAATAACCTTGTTGTTTCACAGAAAAAGAAAAGAGCTGCAAAGATATTAATTTTGCTTGCTTCCTTGCTTAAAAAACTCTGTCAGGTAAACCAAATTAACAAAGAAATATCATCACCTCCTCCAAACTTCCCATGTTCATATCCAACAGTGACCACCGCTAGCCACTGGCTTAATGTGGGCTATAAGCCGTTCCAGGAGGATACCTGGGTGTCGATGGTGGGGAATAAGCCTGGTAGGAGCCCGCAGCCGGGGAATATGCCTGCCCAGGCCCGTGATACCCAGCATCATACGTCTCCTCCGGGAACGGGAAATTCGGTGGATAATTCTGATCATATCCCTGCTGCGCTGGATAGCCCCCCTCCACTGGGTATGCTTCCCCGTGATACCCCTCTGCCGGACTCCATTGCTGTGCAATCTGCGGTCCTGGCGCAGCCGCCCTCAAGCTCGCCGACGCCCTAGATTGCTGACCCCTCCTATATGGCGGAGTGCCAACAACCATGGGATTAGGCGGGGGGCTCGGTGGTGGAATCCCCTTCCTCAAGCTCTTTCCTTGTTGAGGTCCACTAGTAAATACTGCCGTTGGAGCTTGGGGACCCATATGAAGCATTTCTGGTTCTGGTTGGATTGATAGAGGGCGACCATTTCCTCCTGATCCCATTGGGGCGGCGGTGACAGGGGCGGACATGGGGCCAGCTTTGGATTCTTCCTCAGCGCGAGCAAGCGCGTTTTCCCTGCGCTTCTTGACGATAGTGTAGATGATTAGGGATCCAAATGCAAGGGCAACAATTGAGCCGGCTACCGCGCCAGAAATTATTTTCGTGGAGCTGCTGAGGTCAGTCGTAATTGCCGTTGTGCTGGGGGTTGGGGCGGTGGAAGTGGCTGACGGACTCCATACAGGAGTAGGGACACCAGAGTCTGTGGCAATGGTTGGGACTGCCAGAGGTGGAGTAGTGGGTGCCTGGTCTGCAACGGAGGTTTGGGTAGTTTCTGAGGTTGACGTTTCGTGGGTCGATGTTGTTTCTGGCGTCTTACTCTCACTGGTGGTAGTAACATCTGCCTTGGTGACTTTGTTGGAGGTAGGCTTTGGTGGGTCGGATGTAGTAGTTGGATTGGATGTAGTTGTTGGGTCTTCATGCTTTTGCTTCATGCAGATACCTTGATCTCTGCTCACTTGACATACGGGATTTCCTTTCGGACTATTGGCAGTTTTATGTCAAAAAAGATCCTTCCCTTGGAGCTTAGCGAATACTCACCAGCAAGCAATGTTATCTGGGCATTCGGAATCTGTGGCGTCGAGGCAAGTTGGGATCCCTGTGCACTTCTTTCTAAGAGACCAAAGAATAAACAATTAGTCCACGCCAAAGACTTCCATCAATTCGAAGAAGCCTCACCCATTAGGACAGCACCCTAAAGATTATGTTAACCCTAACTGACAATATTTAAAACTTCTTGCAAAGACCCCAAACTCACCAGCATCCGTGCAATAATACCCCTTTGGACAAGTAGTTGTACAAGAACCATCTGTACTGGTGTTGCCCGTTTTCGTATTATCATCCTTTAAAACCGGCGCCCTCCTCTTCAAATCTTCAAACGTCCCCGTCCAAATCGTATACGGCACCCCCACCACCACCACTGGCTCGGCCCTTTTCTGAGGAAGCCTCGCTCTATGCCTATGTCCATGCGATCCATGCGGGCGGTGCCCACGCAACGAGTTCGGGATATTTATCAACCTTGGCTCCGCAATGACTTGATGGTTGCTATGTTCGATGAAGCTGGCGGAGGTCGATCCCAAGAGAAGGAGTAGCCCAGTGAGGGCTATAGCCTTGAGACCAGTGGCCGACCCCTTTCGTCCTTGTCCAGATGACATGGTAGGTATGTATATACAGGTAGATGTGGGTATCTCAAAATAACCGGAAACTTGAAAGTAACAAATAGCGAAAACAAATATAAAACAAGGACTGTCGATTCCTTTCGGTTGAGAGAATGTGAAATTTGTAACCCCTGGTATTGTTGTTTTAATGCCAGACTTGTATGCAAAAATGAGCGGATATCCTAATATGGTTGGTGAGCGACCAACCGCCGTGGTGTAGAACTGTAGCTGTGTAGCTGGTGTATATCAAGGGAGTGTAAGACAACGTTAGCCAACGAACGTTTCAACAAAAAACCTGCACTTGTCGATTCTTCACCAACCGATCCCGAGCCTGAAGAAAAGAAGGATCGAAGGGAAGGGAATGAATAAAAACTTCTAGGCTCCAAGATGTCGCTTGTGTATTAAGCAAAATGCAAGATGCCTGCTAAGCTAATGAGCTGTTTCATTCGGGGTGAGCTCTTGCATGCGCCTCCACGGCCAGGAACCCAGGAAGCCATGGGAGCGACTGCCGCGGGGCTATCTCCCCCACAGGCGAGTCATTGGGCAGTGTCCTACTGACGGCTGACTGTGCATGAAAGGGGGGGGGTTTCTAGTCTGGTTACACGACCCCTCATAGGGGAATTCCTCGCTGCGCAGACTCATGATGCACACAATATATTCAATATTTTCAGTGCTAAGCCTGCAGGTACAACAAGAGCAATAGGAGTCTGGGAGTTCACACAATGTGATCACCACTACTGTACTGTGCCCAAGTTCACCTGGTTGGCACCAACCACATACCAGCTCCGGATCCACTCATTCCTCAAAGACAATAATAATCTGGACATCTCCGACTCTCTGGGGGAGTATGGGAACTTGGATTCCGCGTTCCAATTTTTCTTTCTACTTTTTTCTATTTTAATTGTACGGCACATCGATGAGGGGGGGACAGTGTGAATGCCTGCACCATCATAATGTTGAAAATGCAGTGGCTAGTGGCAGATGCTACTTATCCCGTATTCCTAAGGAGGCTTAGGCGGGGCCGGAAATGAGGTGGTGGCCAAATCCAGAACAACTGGTGAACATCCATCAATCATGTACGTAGGTAATTGCAACATGAACTTGAACAACCGTTGCATGAATAGGAGAATATTACTGAGAAAACGGGTATTATTGTATCTTAGTCTGCACCGCCAACTGGGTGCGAAGATGATGCGTTCTGTGCTGTGCCAGGTAGGTTCTTAGTACGTATACCGTGATTTATCGCAATTCCTCGAATACTCGCGATACGCGTTCAATCCACACATCTAAACTTTCCCATATCCTCGTCACCCAGGATCCCCATTACCAGGCACCACAGTCTCCCACGTAATAGAAACTCCAAATATATCCTAGTCTGTTATCTCACTGACTGGGATTTTACTGCCAGCACACTTTAGCGCACTTCAGGGGGGGGGGGCAGTATTCGGGCAAGAGGATCGCCCTTCATGAAGTTCAGGAGGAAACTCCTATAAAGAGGACCAACTGCTGAGCCACGTGCCTAAGACAAATCAAACCAACGATGTCTCACAGAAGTTTGATTATCAGACATGCAATGATTTCGTATCACAATGAAATTGTGTCCAATCCAGAAGGCACAGGCGACCTTATCCTGTGTCACCTTCGCCAAAGGTGGCGGTAAATGACCGGTAAATTGCTTAGAGGGTGAGGCTACCTATGACTGTCGCGATATTATTCATAAATGACAGTTAATATAGGAGCTTCCTTGTGCTGCCTGTGCAACTATGGAACCTTTGTACCAGCACCAACCGATGCTAATGCGGTAAATTAGTTGAGGCTATGACTGTCGCGATATTATTCATGCATGACAGTTAATATATATAGGAGCTTCCTTGTGCTGCCTGTGCAACTATGGAACCTTTGTACCGGCACCAATCAGCGCTAATATTGTGGCTTTTCGTGCGGAAAGGGCCAGGTTGTTGATAGACGCGCAGATACAATTTTGGTATGCGTTTTTGGGTATATATAGTTCTGGTACCTATTCCGTAGTCTGGTTGGCATGGTATTGTAACCAGGCTAAGGCATACCGTTTCATCTAGCGATAGGTACTGGTGCCTGAGGAAGGTCCTCCCCCGCACTCTAGTATTTATCCTGGTTACCCTGAACTTCCACAGATGTATATAGGTTGAATTTGAAGACACCGCACCTACTCCCGTTCTGAAGTTCAAGTATTTATCTGCAAGCTCCATCCCGGTTAGGTACAACTCACTTGACGCATAAGAAAAATGGTGCAACATCCAAATCCCGTATCATCATCGTATCATTCAAGCAACAGCCTAGCCATATACTAACTATACACCAAATAAAAGTATTGATATACAAATCCAAATAAGAAGCTTCTTAATAAAACCCATCGAGAATACTTGCGGGGATAAACACTATGACATATTAACAGAAGTACCGCTGAAGTTCCTCCAAAGACTAAGCAATCAAATCATATATCCTTGAATCGTATCCTAGACTCCTCCAGTACTCCCTGGGACTATACAAAGTCTGCCCTCCTGATTACCATGAATAGCGTTTATATATACCCAACACCTAGTAGAGACAGTGTAACACAAACACGAACGTAGCACACCATTGAGACCCAGAATACAAAGAAATCATCGCAAGCAAAACTCGCTAAAAACACAAAATCGCTCAAATAACAAGCAAAAAAGCAAACAAAACACAAAAGACGAAAAGTTAAATTGTGCAACCTGGATCTGTTGAAGATTATGGAGAGAAGAAAAAAAAATCTAAAGTTAACGCTGGAGGTAATCAGGAGGAAAGCAACATCAGTCGAAGAAGTCGAGTGACCAGCGGTGGGTAGTGGTTAACGCTGCCGCCATCCGAATAACCGTATCCTACCCAAACCCCTAGAATTAGTATCAAAAAACGCAGGAATACATAGAAAAACACCGAGCAGGCGGCTGCCCCTCTCCACAGGTACACACCCCCCTTGGTTATGCCCGAAACAACTTGCTGAAGCTCCTCTTCAAAGAAAACATTCCAAACCTCTTCCCGTTGTTGTTTTGTGCCTTCAGCTTTGCCTCCTTTGCCTCCTGTGCCTGCTTTGCCTTCGCTTCCTTTTCTTTTTCCTTTCGTTGCCGCTCTCCTCCTCCATCTCTTTCTCTTTCTCGTTCCTTCTCTCGCCCATCACGAGCATATGATGGCCCTCCATCTCGAGGTCCTATGTCGATCGTCACACTCTTCCTGTGTCTAGGCCCTTTTCCGGGAGGTGGAGATGTCAGGCCAACTATTTTCCCGCCAGCCTCATTGCCGTAATGGCCATACCCAGGTTGGGTCCTGGGGTCTGGCTGATGCAGCCCCACAACGCTATTATTCCGTAGGGCATTGGCTTGGTACACTGACAGTTCTGGCCGGGAGCTCTTGGGCGGGTGAGCTGCTGAGACTGGGGGTAGTATTTCATCCTCATTGATGGCTTGAATTTCAGCATTTGCTGCAGCGACCTTAGCTCTCCTAGCTTCTTTTCTGAGCCTCTTCGCCTCAATTTCTTCTGGTGACCGCTTTTTCCGGTGTTGCCTAGCCACATGGGTCTCCGTAGGAGGAGCGATGGCTGCTGCTGGAGGCTGGTACGGTTGCGAGGCTGGTTGGGTCTGCCCCGCTCTGCGTATTCGCCGCTCCTCTTTGCTCTCGGGTGTTGCGGTGGATGAAGCAGTGAGGTAGGGGGCCAGTGGGGTCACCACAGGGGCCTTACTTTTGTTCTTCGGTCGATGCCGCAAGCTCTCCGTTTGGGTGCTTTTGGCTGGCTCGGTTCCCCCTTCGTAATACGGTCTGCGCCTATGTTGTGGATTGTGCACAGCTCCTGTTAGTGGAACGGTTGTGCCTGGAGAAGAATAAGCTGCGGGTGGGGGTGTGGAGGGTCTCGGTGGGACTTGAGCTGCTGTATACCCTACAGGCTCGCGGGGTGGGCCTGATGAATTCCGTGTAACATCTCCCGCTGGAAGTTCGGGCAGGTTTGGTATCGGCGTAGTAGATTGGAAAAGATAACTCTCCGGAGAAAGACGTTGGCGGGTTGAATCTGCGGGTTCTGTGCTCCCTTCAGGAACAGGTGATAGGGTTCTTCCAAAGAGTTTTAGCTGAAGGGAATGGCGCTTATTACTCTCAGATAGTGGAGGGCCCGAACTAGCATTGCCAGGGTCTGCTTTGACTGATTCCGCAAGCTTGCGTGCTCGCCTTGCCGCCTTCCTTTGACTTCTTTCTTCCACCGATTCCCCATCCCTTTTCCGGTGCTTGTGCACTCTCTCTCCATCCCCATGTCTCGACGACTTGCTCTTACGATGCCCCTCACGATGCCTGCGTTCTGGGACTGCCATCCCTTCAACCCCTTCATTGCCTTTAGTAGCTTGCCGAGCGGCTCTTTCCTGCTCCTTGGCTATCCGCCTCGCCTCTTTTCTCTGAAGGTGTGCATCTTGCTCCTCGGGAGTTCGGACTTCAACCGATTTCATTTTCCCCAGCCCTGCATCTGTTGTTTCTGTTTTGGTATGATGGTGACCAGGGCTGTGATTGCTCGCGTCACCTACAGGATGTCCAGTAAAGCGTTTCCCATCGCCTAGCGACTTTAGTATTCCTGGTTTTGCAGGTGTCGGGACAGCCCCCGATGGATTCTGTATAATAGGCTTCTTCTGTGTATCTCCATGTTCCTTGTACCCCTTCACCTTGTGCTCCTTCTGCTCATTTTCATCCCTCTTCCGGTTCTTCTTCCTCTCCTTTTTGTCCTTCCCATTCCTCTTCCTCTCCTTTTTCTCCTCCCTGTTCTCTCTGTTTTCTCTGTTCTCTCTGTTCTCTCTGTTCTCTCTGTTCTCTCTGTTCTCTCTGTTCTCCCTGTTCTCCCTGTTCTCTCTGTTCTCTCTGTTCTCTCTGTTCTCTCTGCCCCCTCCGTTCTCTCTGTTCTCTCTGTTCTCTCTGTTCTCTCTACCCCCCCCGTTCTCTCTGTTCTCTCTGTTCTCTCTGCTCCCCCCGTTCTCTCTGTTCTCTCTGTTCTCCCTGTGCCCTCTCTTCTTCCTCTTCTCCCTCTTCTCCCCCTTCTCCCCCTTCTCCCC
>Ga0307514_10005265_pt1 | contig 11638 bp, 11 predicted proteins | sample 16_EM_MG_FD_203088 | JGI IMG/M metagenome (GOLD analysis project Ga0307514, IMG submission 203088) | Populus trichocarpa ectomycorrhiza microbial communities from riparian zone in the Pacific Northwest, United States - 16_EM | ecosystem: Host-associated > Plants > Roots > Unclassified | place...
TTGGTTATATTTTATAATAGACAGTGCCTTTCCATATTTTACATGAATGAAATGGACGCACAAATTCAAGGTGTGTGTGTTGCTTCAGAGAGGCAACGTGAAGGTTTTTTGGTACTCTGCTGAATCGATGGTGGATTCTTAAAAACAAGGACAGGCTGGTTGTGGATGATAGATTTTTATGATTTTAAAATGGGAAAATTAAAACCAAGTTTGGTCCAAATTGCAAATACTGTTATGGATTAAAAAATCAAACTTTTTAAAATATTTCCTAAAATTGAACAGTCAAGAACTGCAAGATGCTACAATTTCTAAGCTTTGATTTTATGGTGTTTGGTATGGTGTACAGGAGTGTAGTTTGATCATGTTTTAAATTTTTATTGATGTAAAATGTGAAACATAATTTTTCAAATTAGAGCTAGTAATCACGATTTAGATCAAATTACAAGATGCTTAATACAATTTTCCTTTTAAAAATAGGAACATTCATGAGTCCATGATGGACCTATTCCCAGTATAAGTAATACAAGACTCATAGTTGAAGCTTGGAAAATTTGTCACATTACAATGATTTTGATTTCAAATCCCAGTTAAGATACCCTTGGCCCGGCTGCTTTTTGTTTGCCATTGCTCAAAGACCATACAGGGTTTAAAAAAAATGTTTAGATTTATTTTTATGCTAGCATTTTCTTTTTTTCATTACTATTACTATTATTATTTAACTTGATAAACTAAAATCAAAGTTAATTTTATTATTAGGATGTAAAGCCCGGCCCAGCCCACCACTTAGTAGTCTATAATAAGCAAGCAACGGTGTCTCTCTCTTTACCTTGCTAGTTTATCTGGCTTGCTGAGACCTACGGGCTGCTACTGCTGTGGAAGACGACGACAACGGCGGCGGCATCGTCTGATTGATTCTATTCACAAAGATGAAGCTAGACGTCGAAGTGTTACGTTATCTCTCAAAGGACGACTTCAGGGTGTTAACAGCCGTAGAGATGGGCATGCGAAACCACGAAATAGTCCCCGCCGAACTCATAGACCGAATAGCCTCTCTAAAACACGGAGGCACCTACAAAGTCCTTAAGAACCTCCTCAAGCACAAGCTCGTCCACCACGACTCCTCCAAATACGACGGTTTCCGTCTCACTTACCTCGGCTACGATTTCCTCGCCATCAAGACCCTTGTTAATCGCGGTGTCATTTCCAGTGTCGGTCGTAAATTGGGGACTGGTAAAGAATCCGATATCTATGAGGTTGCTGCTGAAGACGGTACCGTTTTGGCCATGAAGTTGCATCGGCTTGGGAGGGTTTCTTTTAGAGCTGTTAAGTCTAAGAGGGATTATTTGAGGCATCGCTCTAGTTTTAATTGGCTTTACTTGTCTAGACTCGCTGCTCTTAAAGAATTCGCCTTTATGAAGGTAAACGTTTCTCTTCTCAAAGAATGTGCTGTATTTTAGTGGGCTGCTTTGAATTTTTCTGATTTTTGGAAAGGATTTAGCTTTATCGTGTCGAATTTGTGTTTTACTTTTTCATGGATGATAATGGGTTTTGGCTATTTATTTTAAGGCAAGGTTTGTTTTCTTTGTTCTTTTAGCTTTTTACTGTATTGGGTTGTTGTTAATTCTTAGAAATAATTTAGCTTTATCATGTAGATATTTGTGTAGTATTTTAATTGGGTAATAATGGGTTTTGGTTATTTTTTGAGTTAGGCATTGGAAGAGCATGGGTTTCCGGTTCCAAATGCTGTGGATTGTAATAGGCATTGTGTGATCATGTCACTTGTTCAAGGTTATCCACTGTGAGTGCTGCTTGCTCTTTCTTTCTCTAATCTAATGTAAAAAAAATGCAGATATCTTTCTTTCTGTTTGTAATGGATTATTGAATGCTTTTGTGTGATCAGTGTCCAGGTGAAGGAATTACAAAATCCAGAAACTATTTTCGAGACGGTACTTGGCGTTATTGTTCGTTTGGCAGAGCATGGCCTTATTCACTGTGATTTCAATGAGTTTAACATTATGGTATGCATTTGATACCAACTTCAAAATGTGGAGCTGTTTGCTGTTGTTATCTTCTGGTTATGTTTTTTTTCTCTCTTTTTATTTATTATCCTTTTGAATTGTTGTGCTTTGTAGATTGATGATGATGAGAAGGTCACCGTGATTGATTTTCCACAGATGGTTTCTGTATCTCATCGGAATGCGCAGATGTACTTATTTAGCTCCCATCTTCATCACCATGTCAATTTAGTTTACTGATATATTGGATGCTATAACTGATTCATTAACACATTCCCATTTCCCAGGTACTTTGACCGTGATGTTGAATGCATCTTTAAGTTTTTTCAGAAGAGGTCAGTCAGTGGTTATTTTGCTAAATTTCTAATCTGATATTTGAAACTTAGACTGCCAATTGGGTAGTTCTGGATTGCATCTTGCCTTCTGGAATATTTCAAAATTTCCTAACCATTAGGCAGTTTCTCATGCTTAATAATTTATGTTGTCTCCACAGGTTTAACCTCTCTTTTCAAGTAAGCACAGATGATAATGAGGGCTCTGATGCAGACACAGATGAAACTGGCTGGCCATCCTTTTCCTCAATATCCAAATCTTCTGGTTTTCTTGACAAGGAACTTGCTGCCAGTGGCTTCTCAAGGAAAGATCAGGAGGACATTGAGAAAGTATGGTGAAGCATTTTTCATTAAATTGTCCTATGGGGGTGGGAGGTTTTATTTATTTTTTCTTGTATCCTGCTTCCTCAGTGCTGGTGCACTATTTTGAGGAATTCACCCAACTTTATCATCAACTCATATTAAGTGAACATGACTACAGTCTGTCCAAGGTTTTGTGTTGTATCATCAACCTTTGATATTTGATAGGCATGTGTCAACATCTAATTCCTTTGGAAAGCTCTCTGCCTATCTTATCTTGTAGTTGCCTCTTTTCTGTTGAAAGCCAGTCTTCTATTGCATGCTCTTGAACATGAATCATTGCCATTTGCCATCTCTATGCACAAATTTGTAGGTACATCTTGTAGATGGTTTTAAGAAAATTACTTTTCTTGTATTTTTCTGTGGTTCTATCTCTTACTATCTAGTCTGTTTACCCTTAACATTCCTCTGTGTGTTGGTCCCATCAACTACAAGTGATGCTCTTTCCATAATGTCTCAGTTCATCCGCATCTTGTTGGAAAATAGGACACTACAGATCTTTGATATAACAGTGAAACTCTTTGTATTTGTTGTGGATTTTAGGAATTATGAGTGCACACTTGATGGTGCTGGGTTTCAGCTTTTGATGTTCCACCTTGTACACTTTTCTTTTTGTTCTGGGATAGCATGTATAATCAAATAAAAAATCTCTTAAATGATTTTGCATTACAGCTCTGAATGAAGTTCTATTTTTTTGCAGTTCATTGAAGAGGACATAGATGATACAGACTCTGACAGAGAGGAATCTGAAGATAAACAGTTTGTTGAGTCGACGGAAGCAAATGTCAAGGGTTTAAGTTCTTTGCCCTTGGAGGAGCTGGTATATTTTTCTTGGCTTTTATTGTCACTACCCATTTAAGTGGCCTGACTTAGAAGTTCGATACAAACTGAGGCCTTAACCTCTTGATATCACTGAGTGTAGTTGAACTTTATGTTGCTTCATCAGAACACATTGCATTATCTGTGGGCATAGAAAGAGGAACTTCGCCATGCCTGTTAGGGAGTTGCAATGATTCATTTGGATATGGTGTTTTGATTCTTAGGTATCTTGAGACATGATAAGAAATTTATCTTATTAGTGATGGTTAATCATTGGAAAAGTAGAACTTTAAAGATCAAGAGTTGGTTGAATTTAATGTCTGAAGTTGATCAAAAAATGGAAAAAAATTTCTTTGACAACCAGAATGATTTTCGTTATCTATAAGGTGACCCTGTTGTGGATTGTGTATTTTGTGCTCTGCCCCTTTTGCATACTAACGAACCAAAACCCTTTTTCAGCTTCTTATGTTTTTATAAATGACTTTAGCAAAAGAGATCAGAGAAATAATAATACCATTACCATGACATGCAAGAACAATTCTTAAACGGGTAATATATGGAGAGTGACAAGGAAACAAGTGGCTATATGATCAATGTTGAAGATATTTAAAGCCAAAATATTTATCGATGGATTCAAGTATGCAAAGATAACCATTCTAAAAAGGTTAATATCATGGCTTTGGGAAGGATGCCCAGATTTAAATTGCAGACCTGCAGTTTGCAGTTTATTTAACTGTATCTCCTGGAACACACCTGCATTCAATATGTCAATGATTTTTGTCTATTGTTATGTACTCTTGTCCAGAATGTTTTTGTTCTGTATCCCTGCATTGGATTGTTTTAAATTATTAAGAATAATTACTTTTCAGGAAGAGCAAACTTCAAACTCTGATGAGGATGGGGTAGAGGTTAAGCAACAGAGTTGCGAAGCAGGTCAAGATAACAGGGCTGAAATTCAAGATGACAGCGACAAGGTACATTTTCAATTATTGTTTGCTCCAGCTGTTGAATTTTTTATATCTGTCCAACATGTAACATGATATACGGCATGCATTTTTTGGGGGTTTGGATTACAGTGTTACTTGGGGCTTAGCATCCATCCCATGTCCAAAAGCTTATTGGCTCACGATGTTGAGCCTGTGGATCCAGCTCGATTGCATCTTTATAATACATCCCAAGTATTCTTACTAAATACTTGGTTCTTCTGCATCACATTTTCCTTCTGTCGAATTATATCTTGTGGGGGATGTTTAACCACATTCTAAATTAACAATAGCTCTATTTCTTCTCATCTCTTTACAAATGCCCTCAAAAGGAAAATGCCTTGTGTTCTAATGCAAATGTACTTTTCATCGGAAAGTTGTGTTGGTTGGTTTATATGCGCGGGTGTATGTAACTACATTAGTATCATGTTCTATATCTTCTTTGTTTCTACTTGATCCTCTAGGTAAAAAGAAAAAAAACGTAATTTGTTTGTTGCTCTTCATTGTAAAAATTTTAGTGCCATGCTCTTTGCACTGCTTTATAACACGATATCACCTGACATTTATCTTTCCTTTCCTTCTTTTCTTATGTGCAAAACTAATAGCAGTTTCATTTTCCAGGAAGAAGACAATCAAAGTGCAATTGAAAATGATGCTGAACTGAACAAGAGTCTAAACAAGCAAAGAAAACGTGCCGTGGCAGCAGCTCGTGGGGGGCGGAGGAGTTTTGCATCCAGAAACTCTTACAAAGACAAGGGTGGCAAATCCTCCCAAAACTCCCGAATTCAGAAACAACTGTGCAGCTGGTGAAATATGCGAAACCTTTTTGTAACGACAGACAGATAGACATGGTGTCGATTAAGTTGTTTGCAGCAACACTACCCTAAAGAGATAATTTTCACCTACTTCTTTGTGTGGAACACCTCAGAAAAAAGTGAAGAACAGCTCCAAGTGTAATCATTATGTATGCGGCATAAATGAAAAGTAGAAGGAAAGCTGAGAGCGCAATATTGATTTCGTCCCTGTTTTCAGTATGTTGGAATAGAACATCATATTTTTTTTATTAACTACTTATCTTTTAGGAAAAGAGGAAGATGGTGATGGGAGTTTCTGATATAAGAAAGAGAAGGATGTGATCTTTGGCAAAACAGTAATCTTTTTCTACTGAATTCTTATGAGATATGTTTGCCAGTATTTTCCTTGCCTAAATCGGTGTTGGATCTCATCTGAAGTGGATTTTTAGATATGGTTTCGGATCTTCTTGTTCAACTCATAAAGATTATTTCGAAAAGGGATTTAGTTTAGTTTCAATTGATAGTTAAGATGGATCAATGATTAAGTTTGCATTGCAAGGCTAGAACAGTTCCAAGCGATTATAGTGCCGGTGGCGCTGCACCGCGGGTGTGCCAGCGTTTCCTAATGGGCCCTTAAAAGAGTAGCAGCAATCCAATCCATAGATAGGAAAGGAAAAGAAAGGCTACAGAGGACTGAATGTCCAGACTTCAGAGCAATATAGCCGGTTTTGCCGATTCATGGGCGACGTTGTCAAACTCACTAGTATTTGGTCATTGCCCATGTAGTGGCGCTAAAACAACAGCTTGCCTGTACTATACCTTTGCTGCTTTGCATTTCGCCAACATCTGCCAAACTTGTCACCGTGACAGAGAGAATGAACGAGGCCATTGGTTTCAGTGATCGAGAGCTCAAGGCATGCTCTGCACAGCGTTTTCATTTCCCATTGCCAGGCTGTCAAACCAGGAATTTTTTCTCATGGTTACGTCGCCAACAACATCCTCAGCCGTTATTCAAAATGCGTCGTCGGAGACTTAAATCCTGCTTGCAAACTGTTCGACGAAATGCCCCACAAAGACACCGTTACCTTGGACACCGTGATCACTGCCTATGTAGATTCTGGGAACTTGAGAGCTGCTTGGGATTTTCTAAAATCAATGAAAAGATGTGGCTTTCAAGCTGATGGCTATACCTTTGTAAGTATATTTAAAGGGGTAGCTCGTGCGTCTCGATATGATCTTGGTCAAAAAGTGCATTCCTTGATTGTTAAGATCGGTTATGAACGGAATGTTTATGCGGGTAGCGCTTTATTGGACATGTATGCCGAGTGTGAAAGAGTTGAAGATGCTTATGATGTGTTTCGAGGCATGCCAACGCGTAATTTTATCTCGTGGAATGCACTCCTTGATGGCTTTGTGCAAGTGGGTGACCGTGACACTGCATTTTGGCTATTAGATTGGTGGAGAAGGAACGTGTTATGGTTGAAGATGGCACATTTGCTCCACTTTTGACGTTGCTTGACAATGATAAGTTCTACAAGTTAACCATGCAACTTCACTGTAAGATTATAAAACACGGCCTTGAATTTTATAATGCTTTATGTAATGCTACACTCACTGCATACTAGGAATGTGGTTCATTAGAAGATGCTGAAACGGTGTTTGATGGTGCTGTTGGCACCCGAGATTTGGTTACCTGGAATTCCATGCTGGCAGCTTATGTAGTGCATGATAAAGATGAGGATGCGTTTAATCTTTTTCTCGAGATGCAAGGGTTTGGGTTTGAGCCAGACGTCTATACTTACACTTAATCTCATAAGTGCTTGCTTTGAAGCAGTTCATAAGAACCTCGGGAAATCCTTTCTTGCGTTGGTGATAAAGAGGGGACTGGAATAATCAGTGGCCATCTGTAATGCATTGATGGCCATGTATCTCAAATCAAATAATAAATCCATGGAAGCTGCGTTAAACTTATTTCACGATCTAAGTTACGGAACTTTGTGTTCTGGGAAATTTATACATTTTCTGTTGCAACTTATGATTGGTGTTAGTATTTTTGTAAAAGATACAAATGGATTGAAAAGGTATCAATTAGAGTATGTTTTTCAAGCCTAACGATAACAATCATTGAAAACCCCACTCATTTCACCCAAAAAACAAGAGAAAAATCAATTTGTTGCCTTTTGACTCCAAATGATATTTAAGAACACACGTTCAAAGGCAGTCCAAAAGACATTGCAATCCGTTTTTAGTGTTCAGAAATTAGAGGAACATTGTTGTTTTGTCTTCTTCCATGCTTTCAGTCATTACATTTTCCATGCAAAGATGAGTACAAATCCATCCTGCCCAGATAACCGAATACCTTACGTTGTCCGAAAATGCATTGCCCTTTTGCAAATTTGTGCCACTTCCAAGTTTAAATTGAAACAAATCCATGCCTTCTCTATCAGACATGGCATCCCAGTAACCAACTTAGACATGGGCAAGCACCTTATATACACTGCTGTTTCCGTTTCGGTCCCTATGAACTATGCACACAATATTTTTACCCAAATCCAAAGCCCAAACGTTTTCACATGGAATACCATGATTAGAGGCTATGCTGAGAGTGAAAATCCAAAATCAGCCATTGAATTGTACCACCACATGCAACTGAAACCTGACACACACACATATCCTTTTCTTTTGAAGGCCGTGTCTAAGGTGGTCGATGTTAAAGTGGGTGAAAAGATACATTCCCTTGTTGCAAAAAATGGGTTCGAATCATTGTTGTTTGTTCAAAACAGTTTGCTTCACATGTATGCTGCTTGTGGCCAGTTCGAGAGTGCATACAAAGTATTTGAATTAATGCCTGAGAAGGATATTGTGGCTTGGAATTCTGTGATTAATGGTTTTGCTCTGAACGGGAAACCCAATGAGGCTTTAACACTTTATAAGAGAATGGGTTCTGAAGGTGTTGAGCCGGACGGATTCACTATGGTTAGTTTGCTGTCTGCCTGTGCTGAGCTTGCAACGTTGGCCTTGGGCGGGAGGGCTCATGCGTTTATGGTGAAAGTTGGTCTCAACAAAAATTTGCAAGTTAATAATGCCCTTCTGGACCTTTATGCAAAGTGCGGAACCATTAGTGAAGCACGCAAGATTTTTGATGAGATGGGAATTGAGAGGAATGTGGTTTCTTGGACTTCTTTGATTGTTGGATTGGCTGTTAATGGATTCGGTAAAGAAGCTCTTGAGCATTTCAAGGATATGGAGAGAGAGGGATTGGTGCCTAGTGAGATCACTTTTGTTGGGGTCTTATATGCTTGTAGTCATTGCGGTATAGTTAATGAGGGGTTTGAATACTTCAAAAGGATGAAGGAGCAATATGATATTGTGCCTAGAATAGAGCACTATGGTTGCATGGTTGATTTGCTTGGTAGAGCAGGCTTGTTGAAAGAAGCATATGATTATATTCAGGATATGCCACTGCAGCCTAATGCTGTTATTTGGAGGACCTTGTTAGGGGCTTGCACAATACATGGGCATTTAGGCTTAGGAGCATTTGCAAGAGCCCGACTCTTACAGTTGGAGCCTAAAGACAGCGGAGATTATGTGCTACTCTCCAACCTGTATGCATCCGAGCAGCGTTGGTCAGATGTACATGAGGTGAGAAGGACAATGCTTAGTGAAGGAGTCAGAAAAACTCCAGGGTATAGCCTTGTAGAGTTGGGAAATCATGTCCATGAGTTTGTTATGGGTGATAGGACTCATCCTCAAAGTGAGGCAATATATAAAATGCTAGTGGAGATGGCCATGAAGTTGAAATTGGCAGGCTATGTGCCTCACACGGCAAATGTGCTTGCAGACATTGAAGAGGAAGAAAAGGAAAGTGCTTTGTTTTATCATAGTGAGAAGATTGCAATTGCTTTTATGCTCATTAATACACTACCAGGGACCCCAATTAGGATTATTAAGAATTTAAGAGTATGCGCAGATTGTCATTTTGCAATTAAGCTGATATCAAAGGTTTTTGAAAGAGACATTGTTGTGAGGGACTGCAGCCACTTTCACCATTTTAGAGACGGTTCTTGTTCTTGTAGGGATTACTGGTGAAGTTTGGGATGGTTTTATCAATTAGTGCAATAAAGGAAACATATGAAGGTTTGAATAGGAAATGCAAAAATCTGTGCAGTTATTGACTTAATTGTTTTGCATTTCTAGCACTGATATTGGTGGCCTTGGATTTGGCAGAATTCTTAGCAGGATTTTTACATTGCTCTTGACATGCAGTTGTGATAGATCCTGCTGGTTCCAAATTTATATTGTCATCTTCAAGTATAAATTATTGTTTACTGTTGTCAAGCATGTGCTTCTCTAAAATCTTACAAGCATTTGATATTTAAATACGGATTGACAAAGAATCTGATATTTATGAGATTGGTATAGAGGATGATACTGTTTTGGCAATGGGGCTACTTGGGCTTGGCAGAAATAGTTTTTAGAGCTGCAAAGTCCAAGGGGGGTTATTTGAGGCACCTGCCTAGTTGTAATTGGCTATACTTGTCAACACTCGCTACACTGAAAGAATTCGCATCTATAAAGGTTGCCTTTTCTGTTACTGTTGTCTTTTATTCAAATTTACTATAGTGGTTCGTGGTGAAACTTTTGCTTATTGGTTTTGTAGGCATTGAAAGAGCATAGGTTTCCAGTTCCCAAAGCTGTGGATTGTAATAGGCAGTGCGTGGTTATATCACCCGTTCAAGGTTAACCACTGTGAGTATTTCGCTTTCTTTGTCAAATGTAATGCTTCTAGGTTTACAAAATGAACAATTTTTGTTCTGTTGGTACTCAAGTAATGGTTTTTTTTTATTGTTTTTGTTTGATCAGTATCCAGGTGAAGCAATTGAGAAATCTGAAAACAGTTTTGAAATGATAATTGGCTTTATCATTTGTTACGCAGAACATGGTCTTATTCAATGTGATTTCAATGAATTTAATTATTAGAGGATGCATTTGGTGTCAACTTAATACCTGTGCTAATATTCTTCTGGTTATGTTTTTGTGCTCTACATTTATTCCCTTCTTGAATTGCCGTGCTTGGTAGATCGATGATGATGAGAAGGTCCCCGTGGTTGATTTTCCTGATGGTTTCTGTATCTCATTAAAATGCACAAATGCACTGATTTGCCTTGATTACCATGTAATTCTTCACTCCAGTTCACCTTACCGGTTTATTTAATTTAGTTTGGATTCTGTAAAATCATATATCAGATACCTTAACTTCGTTCCTTGAAGCATTCTCATCTCCCACGTGCTTTGACTATAATGTTGAGTGTATCTTCGATTTTCTTAGGAAAACGCAAGTCAGCGGGTGTCAGTCAATCAAGTTACTTGCAGCAAGCAATAATAAATGAAGGGGAAGCCCTGAGTGGAATCATAATGGAGCAGCGTATATGAGAAGTAGAGATAGAGCTGAGAATGTAATCGTGATTTTTAGCCCTTTTTCAGTACCTTAGGTGTTGGATATTATAGGTTTTTTTTTTTTTAATTTATCTTGTAGTGGAATTGATGGTGGGAGAAGAGGTGTCAGTTATGAGAAGAGGAAGCAGTTGCAGCAGACTATGTTTTCTAATGTAAAGTCCCAACTGAACTTGATCTTTTGGATCATTAATGCTTTTGTCTAGCTAATGTAATATTAAGATGTTATGTCTTTCTAGAACCGAGGCTTCTGGCCAGCGGTTTTGGCAGGGTTACTCTGCTTCTGTTTCCTGGATTCAAGTCTTAGTGTGCACGCCTGTCATCCCCGCGGTGTCTTACCTGTCTACTGGGCTTGCAGGGTGTTCAGTAGGTCCGGGGATTAGTCGTGATGCGCGTAAGCTGGCCCGGACACTCCGGGTTATCAAAAAAAAAAGAAGATGTTATGTCTTTCTAACCATACTGTAGGTGGTCAAGTGATAAAAATTTAGAATTAACGGATTTGCTTTCCTTATGATTTCAAGTTCGAGCCCTGTGGTTGCTAATATAATAGCCATTTAAGGTTTACATGGTTATTAATTTTAGAGCCTGTAAAATTAGTCGAGGTACACGTAAACTGATCCGGATATCCACGTTAATAATAATAATAATATTAAAAAAAAAAAAAGTTATGTCCTCCTTACTTGTTTTGTCTCTTCATTATGATCGACCTGAGACTAGGCAGTGGAAGCCAAGCCAAGCCAAGCCAAGAGAAGATATGCTTCAGCATCTCTGTGTCTTGAAACTTCCATGTGTGAAAAAACAAATACATGTTAAATATGCTTCAGCGTCAATTCATTTGGAACTTGATTGTATATTTTGGTTGGTAAAACCAAGCTCCAGGT
>Ga0307514_10005267_pt1 | contig 11631 bp, 8 predicted proteins | sample 16_EM_MG_FD_203088 | JGI IMG/M metagenome (GOLD analysis project Ga0307514, IMG submission 203088) | Populus trichocarpa ectomycorrhiza microbial communities from riparian zone in the Pacific Northwest, United States - 16_EM | ecosystem: Host-associated > Plants > Roots > Unclassified | place...
CGCCAGACCGGGATGGTTGGGCACCGCGCGCAGCAGCAGGTGGTGCGTGCCCAGCGTGATGGCTGCTTCGGGCAGCGTGTGGCCCAGCCCCAGCGTGCGGCTGGCCTGCGACATGGCGGCCAGCAGGGCGGCGCCGTGCTGGCCCAGCTCATCGGCTGTCGGCCGCGCGCCGGCGTGCAGCTGGCTGCGGCCTGTGGCGGTGTCGAAGATCGCCACGCTGACCATGCCGGTGAGTTCGATCAGCTGGTTCACATAGCGGGCCAGCGGCGTGTCGGCCGAGCGCGGCTCGGCGGCGCGCACCGTCGGCATCGGTTTCATCGCGAAGGGCGCAGGCCCGGAAACAGGGCCGGCAGGCGCCAGCGCCGCCGGGACGGTGACGGGCTGGCCGGGTGCGCGGCTGCCCGCGCCGGGCAGGGCCGGCAAGCTGCTGCCGGCTTCGGTGTGGATGTGTTCGCGCAGCCGGTTCCAGGTGCCGCTGATGAACGACCACGCATCGGCCGGGCGCGTGACCTGCGGCGTGGTGCGCACGCTCACGCCGGTGCCGCGGCCGAGATCGGTGCCGTGGCTGCTGAGCGCGCTGGAGGCGGCCAGCGGCAGCAAGAGCAGGTGCCGGTTGTGCCAGTTGTCCTTGATCATCGCTTCGTGCAGCGGCTCGAACGACGAATTCATCAGGTGAGGCGGCATATCGCCCACCATCAGCACGCCGAGGCGGCTGTAGCTCAGCAGCACGCGCGCCAGCTCATGGCGCGACACGGTGTCAGCGTCGGCTTCGGTGGTGTAGATGCGCAGCGACTGGTTGCCGGAAGGGAAATCGATGAACTCGAGCGTTGCCAGCGGCGTGCCGTAACCCTGGCGGCGGATCACCAGCTTTTGCACGCTGCGGCCGCTGGCAGCGGCCACGCCGGCCAATAGCTTGCGCGACGACGAGGTGCCGATGTCGTGCAGCGCGATGAACTCAGGCTGCAGGTGGTCGAACTGCTGCTGCATGGCCTCGGCCGGGTCGCACGAGACGAACAGCTCGCGCTGGTTCGGGTTGATCTGGCGGCCGATGTCGGGGCTCTCGGCACCGGCATCGTCTTCTTCGCGCGGCTGGACCTGAGTGGGGACCGCGGTCTCGGCCCGGGTGGCCTGCCATCCATCGTCGTCCACGCCGCCTGAAGGGGGAGTGGGAGGAGAAATCGACATCTTTGTCCCTTGCATCGTCGCAGTGTAGGGTGACCGTTTCAAATTGTGACTGTTGCGGCCGCATGATTTCACATCCGTGCCAAAGCGGGAATCCCTAGGCATGCAATGGCGCGGGAGGCCGTCGATAGAATCGGCCGCTTCCACACCCCTCGGCTCTCGCCCAGACGCTTCTGACGCCAAGGTGGGCCGCTTCATTCCATGTCTGCACGCCAGTCTGTTTCGTCGACCCTCCCGGTGGTGATTGTTGGCGCAGGTCTCGCGGGCCTGACCGTTGCGCTGCATCTGGCCGAACACCACCCGGTCGTGGTGCTGGCCAAGCGCAACCTCGACGAGGGTGCAACGGCCTGGGCGCAGGGCGGCATCGTCGGCGTGCTCGGCACGGACGACAGCATCGAGTCCCATGTGAGAGACACGCAGGACGCCGGCGCCGGCCTCGTCGACGAGCACACCGCGCGCTTCATTGCCGAGCACAGCGCGGCCGCCATCGAATGGCTGGTGGCGCGCGGCGTGCCGTTCTCTCCCGACCCCACAGGCCCGCTGGGTTTGCACCTGACCCGCGAGGGCGGCCATGCGGTCCGGCGCATCGCGCATGCGGCCGACGCCACCGGTAAGGCCATTCACGACGTTCTGCTGAAAGAGGTGGCTGGCCACCCCAACATCCGCCTGCTGGAACGCTGGATGGCGGTCGACGTGATCACCTCGCGCCACCTGAAGCGCGAAGAACAACCGCGCTGCTATGGCGTCTATGCGCTCGACATCGACAAGCAACGCGTCGAGACGCTGCCGGCTGCGGCGGTGGTGATGGCGACCGGCGGTGCCGGCAAGGTCTACCGCTACACCACCAACCCCGACACCTCCACCGGCGACGGCATTGCGATGGCCTGGCGTGCTGGTGCGCGTGTGGGCAACATGGAATTCATCCAGTTCCACCCAACTTGTCTGTACCACCCGCAGGAGCGCAGCTTCCTCATCACAGAGGCCTTGCGCGGAGAGGGCGGCAAGCTGCTTCTGCCCGACGGCACCCGTTTCATGCCCGCGCACGACGAGCGCGGCGAACTGGCGCCGCGCGACATCGTCGCTCGCGCCATCGACTTCGAGATGAAGAAGCACGGCGTCGACAACGTGCTGCTCGACGCCACGCATCTCGGTGCCGATTTCCTGAAAGAACACTTCCCGACGATCTACGCCCGTTGCCTGGCCCTGGGCATCGACATCACCCAGCAGCCGATCCCGGTGGTGCCGGCGGCGCACTACACCTGTGGCGGCGTGGTCACCGATCTGCATGGCCGCAGCGACGTTCCCGGCCTCTACGCGGTGGGCGAGACCACCTACACCGGCCTGCATGGAGCCAACCGGCTGGCCAGCAACTCGCTGCTCGAATGCGTGGTGCTGGGCAAGACCTGCGCTGATCACATCCTCGGTCAGCCGATCGGGGCGCTGCCGGCGCCGCCGGCGTGGGACGAGAGCAAGGTCGAGAACGCCGACGAGCAGGTCGTCATCTCGCACAACTGGGACGAGCTGCGCCTCTTGATGTGGAACTACGTGGGCATCGTGCGCACCACCAAGCGGTTGGAACGCGCCTTGCACCGCATCCACCTGCTGCGCAGCGAGATCGATGATTACTACGCCAACTTCCGCGTCACGCGCGATTTGCTGGAACTGCGCAACCTCGTTGACTGCGCCGAATTGATCGTGCGCTCGGCGCTGATGCGGCATGAGAGCCGCGGCCTGCACTACAGCCGCGACTTCCCGCAGACGCTGCCGGTCAGCTTCCCAACCATCCTCGTGCGGCCAGCCACCAGCCAGCGCAAGGTGACCGGTTCAAGCGACTCGATGTCCGGCCTCTGCGGCTGAGGCCGCTCATCAGATTAGCTGCGCGCCTTCATCGCATTGCGTGCCTGGACGAATTCGAACGCGTACTTCACCGCTTCGGCGATGGCCACTTCGTTGTTGGCGCGCTCGTTTTCGGTGAGATAGAAAACCAGGTCCACGTCGTGGCGGATGTAGCGCGGCGGCAGCCGATTCAGTGCCACGCAGGCGACGTCGGCGAGCAGCGCACGCTCGACCTGCGGGTAGTGGGCCGAGCCGGTCGACACCGCCTCGAAGACGATCCGCTCGTAGTGGTTGTGGATGGATTCGAAGTCTGCGCTCATGGTGGGCAGGCTTCGACTCAAATGCGTTCGAGAACCCGCATGGAATAGTCGGTCGCCTTGACGTCCTTGGTCAAGCGCCCGATGGAGATGCGGTCGACGCCAGTGGCTGCAATTTCACGCATTTGCCCGAGTTGTACGTTGCCCGAGACCTCGAGCAAGGCCCGCCCGCCGGTGGCGGCCACGGCTTCGCGCATCAACGGCTCGCTGAAGTTGTCGAGCAGCACGCTCTTGGCGCCTGCGTCCAGCGCCTCGCGCAGCTGCGTGAGGTTCTCGACCTCGATCTGGATGTCCACTCCGGATCTCAAGGCCTCGGCATTGCGCAGTGCAGCAGCGACCCCACCCGCTGCGGCAATGTGGTTTTCCTTGATCAGGATGCCGTGCCACAGCGCCAGGCGCTGGTTCTGCCCGCCGCCAGTGCGCACCGCGTACTTCTGCGCCTGGCGCAGCCCGGGCAAGGTTTTGCGGGTGTCGAGCACTGCGCAGCCGCGTGGGTTGGGCGAGGCGCCGGCGATTGCGTCGACATGGCGGCGCGTGGCGGTGGCGGTGGCCGACAGCAGCTGCAGAAAGTTGAGTGCAGGGCGCTCGGCCGAGAGCAAGGCGCGGGCGTTGGCTTCGATGTGGCAGACCAGCGTGTCGGCGGCCATCTTGGCGCCTTCGTCGACGTGCCAGTCGATGCGGGCCTGGGCGTCCAGGGCGTGAACGCAGCCGTCGAACCAGTCGCGGCCGCACAGCACCGCCTCTTCGCGCACCAGCACGCGCGCTCTCACGCGCTGGCTGGCCGGCACGAGCTGCGCCGTCCAGTCGTTGCGGCCCATGTCTTCCATCAGCGCATCGCGAATGTTGCGTGCGCGCGCCTGTTCCAGCGTTTCGTTGAAATCGAACATGCGTGTGTCTCTTCAGGCGGCGCCGATGTTCGGCACGAGGCCTGGCTTCTGGGTGGCTGCGGGGTTGCGCTTCACGAAGTCGAGCATGCGGTCGATGCAGCCCAGGGCTTGGCTGCGGATCGGCTCGTCGATATGGATCTCGCCCACGCCTGTTTCGAGGCAAGCGACCACACCTTGCAACGCGTTCATCGCCATCCACGGGCAATGCGCGCAGCTCTTGCAAGTGGCGCTGTTGCCGGCGGTCGGCGCTTCGATCAGCGTCTTGCCCGGCGCCATCTGCCGCATGCGGTGGAACATGCCGTTGTCGGTGGCAACGATGAAGGTCTGCGCGTCCATGTTGACGACCGCGTTCAGCATCTGCGACGTCGAACCCACCACGTCGGCCTGCGCGACCACGCTCTCGGGCGACTCGGGGTGCACCAGCACCTTGGCGCCGGGGTGTTGCGCTTTCAGCAAGTCGAGTTCGAGGCCCTTGAACTCGTCGTGCACGATGCAGGCGCCGTTCCACATCAGCATGTCGGCGCCGGTTTCCTTCTCGATGTAGCGGCCCAGGTGGCGATCGGGCGCCCACAGCACTTTTTCGCCCTGGTCTTTCAGGTGCTGGACGATGGCCAATGCGCAAGAGCTCGTGACCATCCAGTCGGCACGCGCCTTCACGGCGGCGCTGGTGTTGGCATAGACCACGACCTTGCGGTCCGGGTGCGCGTCGCAGAAGCGCGCGAAGTCGTCGGCGGGGCAGCCCAGGTCGAGCGAACACGTGGCGTCGAGATCGGGCATCAGCACACGCTTCTCGGGGCTCAAAATCTTCGCGCTTTCGCCCATGAAGCGCACCCCGGCCACGATCAGCGTCTGGCTGGCGTGGTCACGGCCGAAGCGTGCCATCTCCAGCGAATCGGCCACGCAGCCGCCGGTTTCGAGCGCCAGGTCTTGCAGGTCGCCATCGACGTAGTAGTGGGCCACCAGCACCGCGTTGTGCTTCGCGAGCAGCGCCTTGGCGCGAGCCTTCCATTCCTGGCGGCCGGACGGTGTCAAAGGTTCAGGAACCTTGGCCCACGCATGGGCCGTGCAGCTGGCGCCGCTGGCGTCTTGCCGGGTGTAGTCGAACAGCACTTGGCTCATGGCTGGGTGTGATGGCGGGCCACCGTGGCCCTCGGCCAATCATGGTAGCGGCTGCAACTCGACCCAGCAGGATCAGGTCATTGCAACGCACCAGCGAAGCGAAGTGCCCATCCAGCAACGCCAGCGGAACCGGCTTTGCCGGGCCGCCAGGCGGGCCTTGCAGGCCGCGCCGGGCGAGGACGCCCGGCCCTTCGCCAGGCACATCTTGTCCACTGGACAAGATGTGTCCGGGCTCAGCCCCTCGGGGGCAGGAGCGAAGCGACTGGGGGGCCTCAGTCACTCCAGGCTTTGCTCAGCCTCCATCAGCTTGTAGCGCGCCAGGGCCAGGTTGGTCCGTTGCTTGTCGAGCACGGCGAACAGGAACAGCCCGCGGTGTCGCGACACGGTGCGCATCACGTGGTGGCGCGGGCCGGCGCTCGTCATGATCTCGTCGACCTCGGTCGTGAGGCCCAGGTCGCGTGAGGCTTGCTGATGGGCGCGCAGCACCTGCGTGCTCGCAGCGGCGGCCAGTTCCAGCGGGATGGGGCGGTCTTCTCGCGAATGCTTGGCGAGGATGAGCCCGGTGCCGCCGTCGACCACCGCACAGGCGAACACGCCATCCAGGGTCGACAGCGTCTCAAGCGCCTTCGCGGCCAGGGCCGGGTCGAGTGCCGGGCGGCGGCTGGGCGTGGCCATCACGGGCGAGGTGATCGTCGCCGTTGATGTTGCTGCCGTTGCAGATGAGGTCGACAGGTCGGCCACCTTGATCTGGAAGCCGTCGAGCACGGTGGCAGCGGGCGCTTGCGGTGGTGCCCACACGGGCTCTTTCTTCACACGGTTCCACATGCCCAGCAGTGCATTCCACACGGCCGACGCGCTGGTGAGCGCCTCGTTGAGCACCTGCACCTTCAGGCGTGCAGGCCAGTCGGCCATGCCGATCTTGTTGGCGATCCACACGGCGTTGGGCGGCAGCATGAAGAGCAGGGTGGGGCAGCGCCAGTTCGGGTGCCTCACGGCGGTCTGCAGCGTCTCGAGCATTTCATCGATGGCGTGCGGCTGCATGGCGCCGACGATCACGGCCGTCATGTGGCTGCGCTCCATCAGGGCCAGCGGCACGGAGGCGTTGTCGATGCCCGGTGCGCGCACGTCGGCGTGGTAGATGCGCAGTGCGTCTTCGTGGCGGCGCTCAAGCGTGGTTCGCTCGATCATCGCCAGCGTGCGCAGCGTGCCCTGCTCGCGCAAGTGCAGGCGCTCGATGGGGCGGCCGCTGGCGTCGGACAAGGCCTTGATCACTGCGGCAGCCCAGACGCCCGTAGGGTCGAAGAGGGCGATCAGGCGACTCGCGGTGTCGAGGTCGGCGCGGGTGGAGGCGAAGTGGTCGCGGATCGCCTGGGCGGGCGATCCGGCGACGACCAGGTCGCGCAGGTGGCTGTCGACCATCTGGCCACGCTCGTTGACCTCGGTGGCCACGCTCTCCAGGATCGCCGTGGCGGCGAAGCCATGGTCGCGTTCCTCGGGCGCGGGGTGGTCGTCGCGCGTGGTGTTGCCTCGGATCGTTCGCAGATCCCCGAAGAGCGATGTGAGCATGGTTTTTCCCTAGGTCGCGCGTCAACTCGCGCTGTAAGTGAAGTCTAGGCGGGGGCCGACGGCACGCCATCCATAGGGTTGCAACCATTCGTTGAAAGAGGGCCCTCGATTTGAGGGGGAAGGGTAAACACTGTGGGGAGGCGTGCCAGCCCTACGAAAAGAAGCGGCTCGGCGGCGCGCCGACCGAGCGGCGCACCATGGCCGTGAACGCGCTGGCGCTGGCATAGCCGAGTTCGGCCGAGATCACGGCCATCGGGATCTTGCGTGCGGCCATCGACAAGGCCTTGGCCAGCAGCACCTGCTGGCGCCACTGCAGGAAGGTGGTGCCGAGCTCGCTGCGGAACAGCCGCGCCACGGTGCGCGGGCTGGCGTTGGCGCTGCGTGCGCAGGTCTCGAGCGTGGACCAGCGTGTCGGGTCGTTCAGCACCGCCTCGCACAGCGCGCGCAGCCGCTTGTCTTGCGGCAGGTCGACGCCGATGGGCACCGGCTGGGTACGGCGCATTTCGTCGAGCACCAGGGCGCTCAGGTGGCGTTCCCGCTCGCTGGGCGTGCGCGGGCCGGGGTCGGTCGACAGGTGCATCACGAGTTCTCGCAGCAGGCTCGACACCTCGATCACCCGGCAGGCGCGCCAGGGCGAATCGGCGGTAGGGCGGGTCTCCGGGCCGCATTGGTCGGCGTCCTGGTGCAGGTAAAGCGAGCGCAGTTCGGCTTCTTCCACCACGGTGACTACGTGCTCGACCCGAGGCGGGATCCAGACTGCACGCGAAGGCGGCACGATGTAGGTGCTGTTCACCGCCGTCACCCGCACGACGCCGGTGACCGAGAAGGCGAGCTGGCCCCAGGCATGGCTGTGCGGCTCGATGTAGGTGTCGGTGGCGAGCCGGCGCGATTTGGCGCGGACCGGGTTGGCGGCCGTCGGCGCGTAGCGCGGCGGGTCGACAGGCAGCACGCTGGCGCGGTGGCGCGGGGCGGGTTGAAGGCGGGCTGGTCGGGTGTCAGAAGCCATGTCCGAATCTCGATAGAACTTGACAAACTATCGTAACCCGGCCGCGCAGGCGACGCCTAGAGTTCGGGCTCTGTCCCGACCCAGGTTCCCATGACTGCAGCAACCGCCCCGCTCCGCCAAGACGCCAAGACCATCGGCCTGATCGGCCTCGCCCATGGCACCTCGCATTTCTTTCACATGCTGCTCGTGCCGCTGTTCCCGCTGTTCCGCAGCGACTTCGGCTACAGCTATTCGGAGCTGGGTTTGCTGGTGTCGACCTTCTTCGTGATCTCGGGCGTGGGGCAGGCGTTGTCGGGTTTTCTGGTGGACCGCGTGGGCGCGCGGCCGATGCTGTTCGCGGCCATGGGCTGCTTCGTGCTCGCCGCCCTGGCGACGGCCACGGCCCACAGCTACACCGGCTTGATGCTGGCTGCGGCGCTGGCAGGGCTGGGCAATTCGCCGTTCCACCCGATCGACTTCACCATCCTCAACAAGCGCGTTTCGCAGCCGCGCTTGGGGCATGCGTTCTCGGTGCATGGCATCACCGGCAACCTCGGCTGGGCCGTGGCGCCGGTCTTCTCGGCCGGGCTGACGGCCCTCACCGGCTCATGGCGCATGGCTGCCGCCGGCATGGGCGCCTGGGCGCTGCTGGTGATGGTGATCCTGTGGCTGAACCGCGATGCGATCGACGACCAGGCCGGTGTCTGGGCGCATGAAACTGCCGCTGCGAAGAAGGGAGCCGTGCCTGAGGCCTCCGAACACCCGCTCGCGTTCTTGCGCCTGCCTTCGGTGTGGCTGTGCTTCTCGTTCTTTTTCTGGTCAACCTGCACGCTGAGTGCGATGCAGAGCTTTGCCAGCCCCGCGCTGCAAAGCATGTACGGCCTGCCGCTGTCGGTCACCGCCTTCATGGTCACCGGCTACATGCTGTGCGGCGCGGCCGGCATGGTGGCGGGCGGCTTTCTCGTCGCCAAGGCCGAGCGGTTGGAACGCACCATCGGCGCCTGCCTGCTGGGTGCGGCGGTGTTGCTCTGCCTGGTCGGCAGCGGTTTGTTGCCGGGCCTGATGGCCGCCGTGGTGGCATCGCTCGCCGGCTTTGGCGCGGGGCTGGCCGGGCCGTCGCGCGACATGCTGATCAAGCAGGCTTCGCCGCCCGGTGCGACGGGGCGTGTCTACGGTACGGTGTATTCGGGCCTCGACCTCGGCTTTGCCCTGGCCGCGCCGGCCTTCGGTTCCTTGCTCGACCACGGCATGCCGCATGCCGTGTTCTACGGTGCGGCGCTCACGCTGGTGGCGGGTGTGGCCTCGGCCTCGCTGGTGGGCATGAGCGTGGCCCAGCGTCGCGGGGATCGTAAAGTCGCCGCATGAACACACGCAGCGACAAGACTTCTTCACGCTTGGCCGGCCACGTGCTGGTCGAGGCCCTGATCGCCCAGGGCGTTGACACCGTGTTCGGTGTGCCCGGCGAGAGCTACCTCGCGGTGCTCGACGGTTTTCATGAGCACCGCGAGCAGATCCGCTTCATCGCCTGCCGGCAAGAGGGCGGGGCTGCCTTCATGGCCGAGGCGCAGGGCAAGCTGAGCGGCCGACCGGGCGTGTGCTTCGTGACGCGCGGGCCCGGCGCCACCAACGCCAGCATCGGCCTGCACACGGCCTTTCAAGACAGCACGCCGATGGTGCTCTTCATCGGCCAGGTGGCCAGCGACCAGCGCGACCGCGAAGCGTTTCAAGAGGTCGACTACCGCCAGATGTTCGGCCCCGGCACGCTGGGTTTCGCCAAGTGGGTGGGCGAGGTGCAAGACGCCGAGCGCCTGCCCGAATACGTGTCTCGCGCCTTTCACACTGCCATGCAAGGCCGCCCCGGCCCGGTGGTGCTGGTGCTGCCTGAAGACATGCTGACCCAGCTGACCGACGCGGCGGTACTGCCGCGCGCCGAGCCCGCGCTGGCCTGGCCCGCCCCAGGTGCGTTGCGCGACGTGCGCGCCATGCTGCTGGCCGCGCAGCGGCCCTTCGTGATCATCGGCGGCAGCGGCTGGGATGCCCCGGCCTGCGCCGCGATGCAGCGCTTCGCCGAGAACTGGAAGCTGCCCATCGGCTGCGCCTTCCGCTTCCAGGATCTTTTCGACAACTCGCACCCCAACTACGCAGGCGACGTGGGGATCGGCATCAACCCGAAGCTGGCCGAGCGCGTCAGGCAGGCCGATTTGATCGTGGCCATCGGCCCGCGGCTGGGCGAGATGACCACCGGCGGCTACACGCTGCTGCAGCCGCCGCGGCCGGCGCAGAAGCTGATTCACGTCCACGCCGGTGCCGAAGAACTGGGCCGCGTCTATGCGGCCGACCTGCTGCTGCAATCGTCGATGGCCAGCGCGGCCAAGGCACTTGAGGCGCTGGCCGCACCGACACAACTGCCCTGGTCCGACTGGACCGCGCAGGCGCATGCAGACTACGAAGCCAACTTCGACGCGCAGTCCGTCGAGCCGCTTGACCTGGCGGTGGTCATGAAGACCATTCAACGCCTTGCGCCGGCCGATACCGTCTACACCAACGGCGCCGGCAACTACTCCGGTTGGCTGCACCGCTACGTTCGCTACGCCGGTCTGCAGCACCACGGCCGCACGCAGCTTGCGCCGACCTCGGGCGCCATGGGCTATGGCGTGCCGGCGGCCGTGGCCGCCGCGCTGCTGTACCCCGAGCGCACGGTGGTCAACGTCGCGGGTGATGGCGACTTTCTGATGACGGGGCAAGAGCTCGCCACCGCCACCGGCTACGGCGCCAAACGTCTCATCAGCGTGGTGGTCGACAACGGTACCTACGGCACGATCCGCATGCACCAGGAGCGCGACTACCCCGGCCGCGTGAGCGGCAGCGACCTGTTCAACCCCGATTTCGCCGCGCTGGCGCGTGCCTATGGCTGGCAGGCGCAGCGGGTGGACACCACCGCGGCCTTCGAGCCGGCGTTCGCCGAGGCCCTGCGTTCGCAACAACCAGCGTTGCTGCACCTCAAGCTCGACGCCGACGTGAGCACCTCGCGGACCACGCTCACCGCCATCCGCAACAAGGCGCGGCTCAGCGCGGCTTCATGAAGAGCAGCACCACGCCCACCAGCACCACGGCCGCGGCCATCCATTCGAACCCCGTCACCACCTCGCCGAGCACGGCCACACCGAGCAGCATCGCGATCACCGGGTTGACGAAGGTATAGCTCGACGCCACCGCCGCGCTGGACCGCGCCAGCAGCACCATGTAGGCGTTGAAGGCGATCAGCGAGCCGAACACCACCAGGTAGAACCACGCCGCCACGGCGGCCGGCTGCGGCGGCCACTGGGGTGTTTCGCCCTGGGTGGCCGACATGGCGAGCAGCACCACGCCGCCGCAGACCATCTCGCTGGCGAAACCCATTGCGCCGGGGGCGAGCGGCAAGGTGCGCTGGCTGAGCACGCTGCCGATCGACCAGGTGACGCAGGCCAGCGCAATCGCAGCCAGCCCTGCCGGTGAAGCCTGGAAGCCAGCGCCTTGGGTCAGCATCAGCACGCCGACCAAGCCCACGCCGATACCCGCCAGTTCCAGCCGGCCGGGCTTCACGCCCCACAGCAAATTGAGTGCGGCGATCATCAGCGGCACCACGGCGATGAAGGCCACCACCAGGCCCGAGCCCACGCTCTGCTCGGCATAGGCTGTGCCGCCCATGCCGCCGCCCAGCATCAAGGCGCCGACGATCAGCGCATTGCGCCACTGTTGG
>Ga0307514_10005268_pt1 | contig 11629 bp, 10 predicted proteins | sample 16_EM_MG_FD_203088 | JGI IMG/M metagenome (GOLD analysis project Ga0307514, IMG submission 203088) | Populus trichocarpa ectomycorrhiza microbial communities from riparian zone in the Pacific Northwest, United States - 16_EM | ecosystem: Host-associated > Plants > Roots > Unclassified | place...
AAAATAACATAAATAAATTTAGATTGACTTATCAAATACATATTTTAAATTTTGATACCGATAGCACAAGTTCAACTACATTTAATTATTAAAATAAATTATAAAACTTAATTTTTAATTAAATATGTATTGAAAAATAAATTAAAAATATAAATTAATTAAACAATGACATAAAAAAAACATTAACCAACTAAGATTAACCCCCACACCTGTGATTTGAGTTATAAAACCATAAAATTTTATAAAAAATAAAATAAACAAATAATAGAGTTTGATAAACTTATACTAAAATTTAAAAAAAAAAACCAAAATACAGATGTTTATAAAACCTTTTTCTAAATCATTTAGTTGAAAAAAACCTTATAAAACCTTCTCTTTTAAGATACGGAGACAAACATTGATTCACACAAGGTAAGTGATAAACCTTTAGTTGAAAAAAAACTGCTGTAAATACTTTTTTTTTTTTCAATTTTTCAAGCTCCCCCCTGAAAAATTCTTGAAAAAGAAAAAATATAAATGATGAACTTCCAATGACAAATAATAAACTTTTTCTACTGTCAAGACTGTAGTTTCTATACATGAGAATAACAGGTTAAGTATTTTTTTCTAGTTGCAAAGGAAAAAACACGAAGTGGCCATGCATACAAATGGAGAAGAATCCTCCTTGGGTAAATGTACACAAGCGCTTGGATGGCGATCGGGAAGAACCAATTATAACTGAACACATACACTGCAATGAGAAGCCCTGCTTGCTCTTTCTTTTCTCTCCTGATTCTTCCCTTCAATTCAAACAGGAATGAGAAGCAGCAGCAATCATGCCAGGAACATGGATCATGCTTCCACAAGCAATCCTGGAGGAGAGAGTGGTGGAACAGCTGCTTCATGAGATACCACAGTAGTTTCTAAACCCAAAACCTTCCTAGCTGTTGCTTGATTCTCTCTACTTTTGATGGTCTTTCTTGACTGCATTGATTCGGAGGCAACTGTTCTTGAAGAGTTACTACTATCGACAGATGCTAGAAACTTGTCTCGTGAAAGTGTTGTTGGGGCAGATTGAATAACAGAGCTGAAGACACCCGACTCTCTTAAGCCCTGAATTATGGCCTGAAATATACAAGCAGCAATCATAAATCAATAAGGAAATCACCGAGCAATTGATGCACACGCTTCAGATGCATTTGGCCTTGGGCCTAGAGATTTTCACATCTTGATGGCAAGGATCAGCTAGTTGATTGCACACATCATAATTTTTTTTCTCGGTTTGTACAGGATAATTTCCACCGTCTTAATTCTTAAGCTATGAATTCCATTTGATCTGTTTATTTTTATTAGCAATAAACAATTAGCTATGAATTCCATTCAGATTAAGTTACTAAGCCTTGATCTTAGTAAGCCCTCATGTCAGGATCACAAAGGGCGTGTTACCATGTAAAATCGTAATGCTTTCTCCTTCCCTACTTATTCTTGTGTTTTGGTTATTAGCTCTCCCTTAATTTATAGATGGACAGTTGGGGAAAAAAAACGAACTATATTTGGTTGTATCCTTGTCGTTTTACTTTGTGAAGATGTCTTAGTCTTGCTTACCATAGGAGAATATATGCGAGTTAAAATGCTCTTCCTCAGGAGCTTCAATTTCAAGTCTTTGTCACCCCATACGACATGTTCACGATACCTAAAATGGGAATAAAACACCTTCAAGTATTGTTATGTTTCCAGAAACATGTGAATGCCAGCAGTCCTCACAGAAATAAGAAAAGGAAGTTTCTTACCAGTTTCGCATTTCCTCCTCGGTTGCAGTTGATGCAATTATGAATGCCTGCAATAACATTCGCTTGATAAGATGAAGAGTAAGAAAGAAAAAAATGGAATTCAAAACAAACTAAATTTCTTGAAAACAATGTTTTAGTTAAAAGCTTCAACCCCTGTATTCTTCCATCAACTTGAGCTATAAGGAAATGAAATAAACCAAAGTAATTATCTCTTGTTCATAGGAAGTGTCATTACCAGAACCCTAACCAAGAAGCAGTTATCTAGGGCTTAATTCCCTGGTTCAACTAAGAATCAAGAGTTATGAGAAAATCTGTAAAACAAAAGGCACCTACACCATCTGCATTCCCTCAGCGAACTGGTACTATGATACAAAGTCCTGATTAATGGAACTCGGATCTTATTTCTAGGAAACAGACTGCCTTCAGTTTTTGCACTGTGCACTGACATCATAAGCCGTAAACCACATGCCTCCTATATCTGCAGAATGCAGCAGGGAAACCCTTCTCAAGGATATCATTATTAGTCAACAATGCATAGTGGCCACCACTAGGTATTGGCACTAGCATAATGCAACTTGGCCACCCAGTCACTGCTATATACCAATCCAACTTAACCAGCCACTAACTCGTTTTGTAAGCCACAAAGAATGAAGAAGTAGCTGCCTGGCATCACCACTATCAAAAACATCATTACTTGAGTCATGTATCATTGTCAGCCATTTTTATGTGTTGTCCCTGTATGCTACACTGCTACTATGCACACAGGGATGTAGGGCTAAGAAAAGCACCTACTCAGGCATTTCTCAATCATATTTACTTGCTGAACATGAGTTTTGAAACAAAAAGCAAAAAAAAAGGATCCAGAACACAATTATCCTAACATGTTCCAAAGGTCCACGTTCAAAATGATTTCTCTTTGGAAACTTAACTCTTCAAAGTTAAATTTAAAAGGCACCATGTTCTAAATGAACAAGCTAATCTACTTTGAGTCCCCTGTGCAGATGTGCTCAAATTGGACACTGTAATTTTTATATTCATATACTTACCGCTACTTGTCATGAAAAGGCAGCAGCAGAAATGAGCAAACGAGATAAATATTAAGAGAAAGAACTAAACTCACAGATCTGTCAAAATCCAACATAAAGCATCTTTTGACATCCTCCTTTGTAGGCTTGCAGCCACACCGATCACGTCTAGAAGTCAAGTCAGAAAATTTGGAATACGTGTAATGTAGAACAGCAGCCTCTTCCAATTTCACCTCACTGACAATTTGTATACCAGATATAATGTCTTTGTCAGAAAGGAAAGATACTGTTCATGTCACTATAATTGTCAATTAAGGACCAGCAGTGCCATACAAATTTTCAAGAGCTCATATTGAAGAAAATAGCATTAGCACAAGTGGTAAATCAAGAAACAAAAGGAGGAATTTAACAAATTTAAAAATAATGCTACTGCTGACAATTACTGATGTATATCTATACATGCAAAAAGACATGTAGCCCACAAAAATGAAGAATCTATGCTAAACATATAAACATGCTTGCCGTACTTTGGGGTTTTCATATAGTTGTGCCATCTGTGTGCGCCATTAGGACGTAGATGATCTTGAACTCGAGCAGCTGACTTCCCATTTCCATAAGTTAAGAAATAATTTGGATTGCCACGAGTAGATTCCTTGTACATTCCAAAGTACGTATCCTTTGGGAGATGGTCATAATTCTTCTTGAACATCGACACCTGTTAGCATAGATACATGAATACATGGGATAGACTACGCATTTATCTTCAAAGATAGGCAAACATTGATAATAAACAGCATTGTTCAAAACAATAAGAAAACTAAATCCAGAAAATTATGGTTAGAAACTAGAAAAATGCAGGACACACCATTGCTTCAAAGTTTCTTAAAAAATATAACTCATCCACAATCATATAATCCCTTTCTAACTCTTAAAATTAAATCATCAGAAGCAGCTTCTCTGAAGTGTCATGCATGAAGCAAGTTGAACATAACCCCAGAAAAGAAATACTTCTAACTTTAACCATGTATAATGATCAAATACATTGCAATTGATATAAAATTTTCAAGCACAAGGAATTTAACCAGACCAGAGCACCGATATACAGCATACAATAAATTCATCATGTTCCAAGACAAAGTGCCACGCTCAATGGATAGTTTGAGAGATTTACCTCACCAAAAGGATCCTCAATATCATCTCGTTCAATACTGCTCTCCTGACAAATAAAGAATCAACACTATTTAGAAGAAAAAGAATAGCTGAGAAATATTAATAGGACTGACACTTTTACATTTACAAATCCCCTAATTGCATTATCACAAAAAAGACGTTCCACACAATGTGACTCACATAATTTGGAAACACAACCATATCCACATTTCCAGGAACATCAAGCAGCAACTGCCTCAAAGAATATTCACGGGCACCAGCAGGGTGAATCAGTTCATCAGTGTCAAGATGAAGTATCCAGTCCATTCCTGCATCCTAAAATTTTGTTGTTTGTGAGAACAGAGAATGTTCAAAACAATTTTTTATTACTAGAAATAGGAAGAGTACTGTTATAGATGAGTAAATAGTGGTGCATAATGCATACCCTTGCCATGACAATTGCCATTTCCATGTTGAGAGATTGCTTCACAAACAGCTCATAATTGCATGGTTTGTAAAAGAAACTGGACAGCCATGTCTCATTCCATATCCGACTGATTAAGAAAAAAGGAGCATAAAAACGATAAGAGTTAAGAGGAGACACAAAACAGAAACCATATTGAAAGTTTTCAAGATGATTAAGTTGTGAATACAGGAACAAAATGCATGGTTCAAACAGAATAAACACTCACAAAGAGTTAGACATAGAATCATCAACATTAAATAGCTTTAAGCAAAAGTGAATCTTTTTTCTTTCTTCATTTGAAATAAGGGTAATACAAAGAAAATATATTCAGTTTGCTTCAAAATGAAACAGAAATGAATTAAACATGAACATATGAAAACTAGCCAACCTTTTAGCCTGTTGCTCCTCTAGCTCTGTTGTTCTATAAATCAATTTTACTCCCTGGGAAATCAACAAAATAGCTCACACTAAATAATTCAGAAGAAAAAACATAAGAAAATAAAACCAGAGGAACTCCAATATAAGAATAAAACAAACAATAACAAATTGGTAACATCAAAGGTCATGTGAACTCACAGGAATGGACTCCAAAACTTTAGACGTGTTAGGAGACGCTGCATTCCCTTCCACGAAAAGGAAAAAGGTTGTCACCCCCATAACCTTATGATAAAACATCCACGGTAGAATCTGATCCAAACCAGCTGAAGTACTTGTTGTGATACATATCTGCAAATTAAGTAACAAACCAACAAAATGTCAAATAAAATAATTCAACTTACAGACAATTGATTCACTTGATTAATCTTTCATTTCTCAAAATCAAAATAGCATTAACATTTTAAAGAACATTCAAAGCTTAAAACTTTCCCTCATTTCCCTTCCCTCATCAACCAAAGTAGCAAACAGATCACAGATAAATTAACTCATAAAATGAAACCAAATCCTATTCAACAAGCAAGAAGAGTACATCACTCAGTTCCAATTCCAAAATATCTTGCAAACCAGGATCAGCGAAGTTCACATCTTTCACAGCAAAAAAAAAAAAAAAAAAACATAAAACCATATAGTTAACCATTAATTATTCATAACTAAAGCTAAAATCTCACAGAATCTACCAAAATTCAATAAAAAAACCCAAAACCCAGAAACAGATCCATCACCAAACCTCAGAAGCCAATGCGAGTCCAAACACAAAACTCAAAACCAATCAGAATTCAACAAGGAAAAAAAAAACAACCCATTAAAATTCAGCAAAAAAAATCAAACCAGAAACAAAATCAATTCAAAAACAGACCTTAGGCCTCAAATTAGCTTGAAAATCAAACTTCCAATCACGAAAATAAGGAAAAGAAGGTGCCCCACTACGTCCAAGACTAGAACAGTCAGATGATTTGTGAGCTTTAGGCGATAAAACAGATAATTCCATGCCAGGGAAGATCTCATGGTTTTTAATGTGAGACCCTTGTGGGGCCCAACGAGAGTTGGCTGTTGTGGGATCCATCATGAAGCCAGAATTGCCTTTCCATTGGAGGATAAAAGCTAAGGCTGCAAGAGAAAGAGGGAGGAGAGTTAGGAGGAGGATTAGTCTTGAGGTGAAGGATTGAGTGGAGATGGTGGTTGAGGTAGCGGTGGAGGAGCGGAGGGGAGCGTGGAGGTGGTGGCTGGGCATGGTGGTTGAGAGAGTGAGAGAGAGGGATGGAACGGTGGACTGCTGGTAGTTAAGTTACAGGGAATTTAATTTTAATTTTTGGTGGGAGAGATTCGAGTGTGTTCTTAATCATATATATATATATATATAGACTGCTAGTACTTAAGTCATAGAAGAATTTAATTTTAATTTTTGGTATATATAATGAACACACTCGAATCTCTCCCACCAAAGATTAAAATTAAATTCGTGTGTGTGTATATATATATATATCTATATATATATATATATATCTGTGTGTGTGATTTTAAAAATATATTTTTATATTAATTTAAAAATATTTTTAATTGAAAAGGTAATAAAGATTTAAATAATATATAATTTAAATATTACACTGCCAGTAGATATAATATTTTAATATGTTTTTAATTAAAAATCATTTTTAAAAATTAACATGCAACACTATGCAGATAGTTTTTTTACTTTTTAATCTTATAAAAGAAATATAATATATACCTTTAATCAAAGATTATGTCATGAGCTTGTAGAGATAATTTATAATAAATCTATGTTAAGATATTATAAATTAAAGCTTTTAGTTAAAATTTCCTCTTATTATTATTTTTTTCTTACTTTTTAAATCATAAAGATATAATTTATATGATGATTTTCTAATATATACTAAAATGTTATTGATTAAAGTTTAAATATATCAATAATCTAGGTGGTGGGTTAGTGGTAAAAGTTTGGGACCAAGAGATTTGCTTTCTCTGTGATTTCAGATTCGAGTCATGTGGTTGCTCATATGATGGCCACTGGAGGTTTACATGATCATTAATTTTAGGGCCCGTGGGATTAGTCGAGGTACACGCAAGCTAGCCCGAACACCACGTTAAACTAAAAAAAAAAGTTTAAATATATCAAACAGCTATGAAAGTGACATTCTCCCAGTTTTACGATTGAGCTACCATCATTTGCCTCCAACAATGAAGTGGTGCTTCGCCTAGGAATTTGAGGAGGAAGAGCTAGTCCTTCTATGGATGGCGGAAGGTTTGATTCAGCAGAACGATGACAGCAGGCAGCTGGAGGAGTTAGGTGGTGAGTATTTTCGTGAGCTTGTTTCATGGTGTCCATATTTCAAGTGGCAACCATTGATTGCTCTCTCTAGGTGATGCTTGACCTAGTAAATGATCTTGCTCGATGGGCTGCGGGAGAAACATATTTTGGGCTCGAGGATGAACTGGAGGCTCACTTGCAACCTGAAATATATAAAAGGTCTCGCCATTCTTCATACACTCGTGATGATTATGATGGCACAAAAAAGTTTGAGGCCTTTCATAAAGCCAAGTGTTCAAGGGCCTTTCTACCATTCCGACATGGTGAGACGAGCTACGTAACTATAATGTCGTTGGTTTGCTGCCAAGTTTGAAGAGGTTGAGGGTTCTAAGTTTGAGTGGTTATAAGTTATAACATCTCTGAGCTACCTAGTTCCATTGGGGAGTTGAAACTCCTGAGGCACCTGGACCTCTCATCCACCATGATTAGAAGTTTACTGGAGTCAACAGGTTTCCTATACAACTTGCAGACATTGATTTTAAGTGACTGTTCTTATCTCACAAAGTGGCCTTCAAAAATGGGGAATTTAATCAATTTATGTTATCTTGATATACAGATGTGTATTTGATAGGTGAGATGCCATTAGGAATTAAAAATCTTAAGCGTCTTCGCAAACTGTATGATTCTGTTGTCAGCAGGAAAATTGGGCATGGGATAGAGGAGCTAATGGATTTAAACTTTCTCTGTGGAACGCTTTGCATTTCAAGGTTAGAGAATGTGGTTGATCATCGGAGAGCAAGGCAGGCCAATTTACCGGGCAGGCCAATTTACCGGAGAAGCAGGATCTAGAAGCTTTGGTGCTGAAATGGAGTTCTGATATCACCGATTCAAGAAATGAAAGGATTGAAAATGATGTATTAGACATGCTGCAACCTCATCAGGGGCTGAAAGAGCTGACAATCAACTCTTATTCTTCCACAGAGTTTCCATCTTGGGTTGGAGATCCTTCCTTCTCTAACATGGTGCTTCTAAGTTTGGAGAATTGTGAAAACTGCACATCCGTGCCAGCTCTTGGGCTTTTAAAATCGCTCAAGGACCTTTCCATCACTGGGATGAGTGGACTGCAGAGCATAGGTCGTGAGATTTACGGGGAATGCTGCTCAAATCCTTTTCCTTCACTGGAGACTCTTTATTTCAAAGACATGCCTGGATGGAACTACTGGCATGCCAACGGCGAAGAACAAGTTGAAGTTTTCCCTCGCCTGCATAAGCTTTCTCTCTTGAATTGTTCTCGGGTATTGGGAAGATTGCTATATTATCTTCCTTCATTGAAAGAGCTAGTTATTTGTGAATCCAAGTGCTTGTCGGTTTCTATTTCAAGTTTTCCGATGCTCCGTAATTTAGATGTTGATGGATGCAAGGAATTAATCTGCAGAAGCACGACTCAGTTTAGCTCACTCAACTCCGTGGTTCTTTCATGCATTTCAAATTTCAGTTTTCTAACTTTGGGCTTCATGCAAGGGTTGGCAGAATTTAAGAATTTAAAGATTACTGGTTGCCAGGAGATCACAGATTTTTGGCAAAATGGAGTCAGATTACTACAACATCTGAGTTCCTTACGTTATTTGAAAATCAGAAGTTGTTCCAGACTTGTTTCCTTTGGTGCAGAGGAGGAAGGACAAGAGCTGAAACTCGGCTTGCCTTGCTCTCTTGAAATGCTGAAGTTAATTGATTGCGAAAGCCTTCAGCGACCATTAATTTTGCATGGTCTCAGATCCCTTGAAGAGCTACATATTGAAAAGTGTGCAGGGCTGGTTTCCTTTGTTCAAACCACTTTGCCTTGCACTCTTAAAAGGCTATGCATCAGTTACTGTGATAATTTGCAGTATTTGCTGGAGGAGGAAAAGGATGCCAACATTAGCAGCACATCTCTTCTTGAGTACTTGGATATCAGGAATTGTCCATCTCTCAAGTGCTTATTGTCAAGAAGAAAATTACCTGCTCCTCTTAGACAGCTTGTGATTTGAGACTGTCCAGAACTGGGTTCAATAGCTGAGACATTTTGCTACATGTCTCCTGAACAAATCGAGATCAAATATTGTGGAAAACTCGCTTGCTTACCTGAGGGTCTGAACATGCTCAGTCATCTTCAGGAGAACACTATATGTAACTGTTCAAGTATACTTTCGTTCCCTGAAGGAGGGTTTCCTGCCACCAGTCTGCGAAAGCTCTACATGGGCTGGTGCGAGAAGCTCAAGGCTCTGCCGGAAAGATTGCGAAGTCTCACCTCTCTTGTAGAGTTGGATATTCATACACGCCCGAGCTTTGTGTCTTTCCCACAAGAGGGTTTCCCAACAAACTTGACATCACTTCTGATCACAAATCTCAACTTCTGTAAGCCTCTCTTAGACTGGGGATTACACAGGCTTGCCTCTCTTACTCGCCTCTTCATTACAGCCGGATGTGCACATATTTTATCTTTTCCATGTGAGGAGACAGGAATGATGCTGTCAACTTCTCTATCCAGCATGTCCATTGTAAATTTCCCGAATCTCCAATAATTATCCTCCAATGGTTTCCAGAACCTCACCTTCCTTCAAGAGCTTTGGATCTCTGATTGCCCAATGCTCAAATCCCTACCAGAAAATGGCTTGCCTTCCTCACTTTTGGAACTATACATCCATGATTGTCCTCTACTAAAACAGAAGTGCAAAAAGGATACAGGGAAAGATAGCCCACATCCCTTGTGTTTATATTGATAACAGCTTCATTTATGATTCAGAGGATGAAGAATGAATTCCATTTCATCTCAGAAGAAAGCAACAGCATAGAAGCTGATATTTGCTTCCTCCTATTCTTGTATTCGACTCAGTATGTCAGTTGCTGGAAGTACACATATTTATCAGCATTAAGCTATCATTTTCTTCCATGATGATAAATGTCAATTAAACCTCAAGAAATTGAACAGAAAAGAGTATAAGATGATGAAAAAATGGATGGAATCCATTTTTATCTTGTTTTATATACTCTGAAATTTTAAGTAGATATTTCCCTGTATTTGAAAATTGATACCAGACTTTATTCTTTCATTGTCCAAAAAACAGGCACTCAGAGCCTGCTAGCATAATATGAAGATCAATCATGTAAATGGCAGAATAATGATTGTCTAATACTGATGTAAAAAAAAAAAGGGGGTTTTCCAGATCTTCTGAGCTCCTATAAGTTGATATTGGCCATCTCAATTATCTTTGTGAGCCATAAGTCCTGGTCCTGCCAGTGGTTTTCCAGATATGAAAATATTCAGAAGGAAATGCAGATGCTTCCTAGTTCTCATCTCCATTCCATAATCTTGGATTTTCATGCCTCTGGTCCGTAGATGCCCTACTTTTGCAGTCATGAACTTTCGGTGTTGGCTGGTAAAAGTATCTATTGCTACATTGATGTTAAAGGTTACTCTAACTCTGCAATGACTGAAGTTGGGGCAGACTAATGCGTGAAGAGTTTTATCATTTGTATTGATCCATTACTGTGAAGGCACAAAGAATTTTGTGGACTCTGTTAATGGGCTTGTAAGCACTAAGCATGTGTGTTTAGGTCAAGATTGTTAATTTCATTTCGGTAGATATTTTGTTTTTTCAATTGAAAAGAAATATTTTGATTTCAGAGTGTTTCGACGTGCTGTTTCGGGATTGTACTGTTCATATATATATATATATATAATTCAGCAAACATAATTCAAATTCAAAATAAATTAATTATAAATTATGCAATACAAACACAATGTCAAACAAATATAATTTTAAAATTTAAATATTCCTAAATAGTCAAGATTAAATAGAATTTTAATTTAAAGTAATTCAACTTAAACAAAATATCAATTTGATTTAATGGCTTTTCAAGCCCGGAACGAAACATGTGAAATGAAACTGGAACATTCCAGCCGAAATTTATCTAGAAAATACGGAATGGACCGAGATTTAAAATGAGATGAAAATTATTCCGTTTTGTTCTGTTTTTTTAATTGGTATGAAATGTTTCAGCCATTTCGGATGAAACGGAACAGAATTAACAACCTTAATTTAGACCGATTCTTTATGGTTTTGAAGTAGAAAAGATAAAGATGAGATATTATTAGCTTATAAATTTATTTTATGATAAAAATGTCTTTGTCTGTGTTAAAATAAATAAAAAACTATATTTTTATCTTTATTTTTTTAATTAAACATGTTTTTATCTATTTTTATATTTGTATATTAAAAACACACTTGTCTTAGCTAGAACCGCTTAAAAAAAATCAACTCTGAACCAATCCAAATGTTAAGGAGCATTGCGAGTGAAGATTTATTGGCTGAGAAGAAAATATCTTCTCATATGGATATTTAAAGAGTAATTTTTTTTTTTTTGGCTTTAAAATCTCACTTTTTATCAACCTATGAGCCTAATTCAACCAAATTAAATTGGAATTTTTTTTTCCAAAAAGTGATTGAGCTAGTTGCTTGAACTTTTTGAATGGTCC
>Ga0307514_10005269_pt1 | contig 11628 bp, 8 predicted proteins | sample 16_EM_MG_FD_203088 | JGI IMG/M metagenome (GOLD analysis project Ga0307514, IMG submission 203088) | Populus trichocarpa ectomycorrhiza microbial communities from riparian zone in the Pacific Northwest, United States - 16_EM | ecosystem: Host-associated > Plants > Roots > Unclassified | place...
ATAAGGGAAAAAAAAGAAAATAAAAGGCATAACATGTGGATTACTATTGTAATCCACAATACAATGGGTGTTGGGTAAGCAGTAATTTCCTCCACATCCTTTAATTTTTATTACTTCATAAAGTTTAATTATATGGTCTTTCTCTAAAACTATATTTTTTTAACAATATGAAAAACAAAATATGAGAAAAAAATAGAATATAAAAAAACTAAGTTCAATTAAATAAAAAACTATAAAATCCATAAACTGGGGCAACCTGAATTACCTCAACAAATCCGCAAATCGAATTAATCTCATAGAAAGACAAAATAAAAAGAAAAAAAATTACAAAGCTAAATTCTCAACCATTTTAAAATTAAAAAATAAAATTATCAGAAACAATTTTAAAAAAACCATAAAAAAACAAAGAAAAAAAACATAAATAAATATTATAGCAATCTATAATATTTTATAAGAAAAATTACTGTACTTTCTTTACATATTTTAGCTTTTCTTATTATAAAGTAGACCAGAATCAATATTGAGCTATATATAACATTACAGTATGGTACATTAATCTTCCTTGACGTATTTTGACTCTCATCACCCAATGGTATTGTCCAAGCCCTTTATAGTTGTTATACTCTTGGCAAAATTTATTAGACACAACAGTATTCATAGCTATCAGATGCAAATGATTTAAAAAAAAAAAAAACACCATTGACACTTGGGAAGCTGGAACTATATTGCAAATTTGAATCTGCAATTATTTAACTCAAATTAATCAGCTCTTATGGTTTTGTGGGCAGGCCGTGTCTCTGGAGTCTGGCGGACCTATGAACAATTCTGTCTCCACCTCGATGATTTGCCGGTCTTGTAAAATGTGTGGCGTCTTGGTTGCTGAGAGGTCCGGTGGTTGCATCCCACACTGCAAAAATAAGTCATCAAACAAAATTATTACCAACAAAATAAATAAATATATATGTCTTCGAATTATTGTCTGAAGGAACGATCTCCGGACAGACAGCGAGCATGGCCACGAGCACCATAAAATCTGAACTGGTCCTACAGCTTGATAGATCTTTTATACAAGTTTGACATTTCTATATTTAATGCTCTCTTTTTAAAAATAAAAAAAAACTACTATGAGTGAGAAGCCTAAATTCTTGTGTGCTATGCCACACACAATGGTGACGCATTCCTCAAAAACACAACCAGAGATGATCATGATAATGTATAGGATCTAAAAGTTCAAGCTGGATGGTAATATACCTTCTCCCTCAACTTCGTGTTTTCTTCCATTAGGATTTTCTCCTGAGATACGTCAGTCAAAAGATGATGATAGCAGATCAGGATAATGCTTTCCAAAATCTATACCTAAGAAGTCTTGAACAAGCATGTATTATAAAACAATACGCATGGAACCTGAAAAATTACCTCGCCCTTTAGCTTCTCAATCTGCTCCCTGAACAACTGATTCTGCAATTAAGTGCACAAAGCAAAGACAGTTAAATATTCAGTAAATCTCTCATAATAATAATTTTAGTCCAAAACTTCTTGTTTTCTCTTATAAATCCAAAAGTTGTCCCAAAAGGACACCGCAGTTAAAATTGAAATTTGTTCTACGAGGTCTAAGGTTCAAATTTTGGAAGGGTTAAGGTGCAGATTTAGCAATCAAGATAGGATATCTCCACTGGAAAGTCCAAGGCTTGTAAAGAAAGCACCCTGTTGAAAAACAAAAATCCAAAAGCTTTTGTACGTGGGAGAAAATACTATAGCACACCTCTTAATTTTGCCACTGCGATTTAGCCTATTCTTCAGAATTTTCTTAAATTGTTTTTTATCTAAAAAATTATTAAATTAATATTTTTCTAGATATTTTTTTATAATTTTAATATGTTAGTATCAAAAATAAAAAAAAAAAATTTAATTGACAAAATCTTTTTACAAAAACTTGTACCGCATTAACACACATATTAAAATGAAGCAAACTATAAACAACACATTTTTTTGCGCAATCATAATTAAAATTGATCAATGGCGCTCATGCAAAACATGGGAAAGATCAAAGAAATGGGGACCAGAAAAGAACAGTAATTTGATAGAGAATATTGATGTTACATATTCTTGTCATATACTTCCTTCCTACATCTTATTGTGTCTTTTAGCAATAGTATTATTCACATTAATCATGTTTTTTTTTTCTCCTTCATCCTTTTTTGTTCAGTGTGGATGCAGATCCAACCATGCTACCTTTTTTCTTTTTTTGATGAAACGAGAGATGATTTATTAATAAAAAGGCAAGAGCCAAAGCATACACCTACAAACAAACAACCTCTGTTAAAAGTGGCCCAAGGAATAGGTTCCTGGGCAAAAAAAACAAAAGAACATAAATGAAAACCACAGCATAAGCGTGTAAGAAATTGTTACTTGCTCTTCAAATTAATTTTTATATAAAAATATTTAAAAATAATTTATTTATTATCTTTTAAAATTTATTTTTATATCAATATATTAAAATAATTTAAAAACACAAAAAAACTAATTTAAAATCAAAAAAACAAATTCAAATTTTTTACTTTAAGAATTCTAAAATTCTAGATATTCCTTGGAAAGCGTGACCGTAATCATAACAAAATGACAGCAGTGCGTGTTTTTTCTCTTAAGAAAAAAAAATAGCACCTTCCAAAAAGAAGTTATGAAAAACTAACACTCTTAAAAAAAACTTCAAAAAAAATAGGACATTGGAAGGTAATAATACAACCAAAAAACTTTAAATATTTTTAAATATATTGTTTTTTTTAAATGACCTGCTTCATTTTATTTTTAATAATAATTCATTTAATTTTAATAACTTATTAGGCTACTTAATAAGGATAATAATTATCCATTAAAATATTAGTTGTAATCCATTTAAAATTTAACAGGACTCATAAATAGGTTAATTGTAATCCATTTAACTCTCAATATGATTAATTAATAATTATAGATAAAATTTTGGGAAAATATACATATATATATAATTATTTTATCTATTTTTTATTTTCACTATTTATCTATTTTTCTAATCTGGTATATTAGAATTTCTTTTCAAGAATTTTTAGCTATCAAAACACTTGATTTAACAACGTCATTTTGATTAATAATTGTAAAAAAAAAAAAAAACCTCTAGCAGTACCCAGAAATTACAGTGCAAGTGCAAGAGCCAAGCTACACGATCATCAAGTGGCAACACCAGACTTGGCCATTGAAACACCGCACAGATTTGACCGAAGGATTATCAATTACAAATCGAAAACGCCAACAATTTATATTTCAAAGCCAATAGTGTGCAAGTAACTAATCACTATGCCATGATAATCATCGTCTTCTAGTTGACCCTTTTTTTGGCATGTTCCCTCAATTCCAATAGTGCAAGTAACTAATCACTCGTGTAGTGTTCAACTAATTTATAATCCTTCTTTTCAATTTCTAATAAACTGTTTGGAAGTATTTATAAATGAATATATTTGAACCGTTTATTAAATAAACATGCTCTGTTTTTAAATAATATTACATAAATTTTGATAATTATAATCAATTTAATTTGTTTAATTTCTTAGCCATATACAACAATTTTTAACTGGACTTAAGCAAATATTAGAGATATAAATTGAATTATCTTTCAAAATCTAAATATACATAACTCTTAAGAATAAATAATCACTACAAAAACTGAACTTTAACATTATATATTATTAACCTTTTTATTATTATACATCACTATTTTCAATTATATGTGACATCATGAGTTTAAATGAACAATACATAAATGAATAAAAAAGAACTTATACAATACTTATTTAATAAATATTTCCTTTATTATAAGTGTTTGTCCAGGAGAGTAAAAACATAAAATAAAAAATGAACTGAGGATTCAGCTCAATAATTTTATGATTTCTGATGTAATTCATTTTTTTTTAATTTTAATACTTTATATTTTTATTGGCTTGTTTCAAGTCTTTTTAGAATTTTAATAGTTAAAATAAAGTACCCCTACGATAATATATAGTTTAAGAATGATTTAAATTGCTTATTTTGTATTATTTTGAATTTTATTTGGTGTATAAATAAGAAAATGGTGGAAATCAAGACAAAAACTACTCTTTCTTTCTACGGTTCTGAGAGTCTCTTCAGATTTACCTTAGCTACTGCCTTTGATGGTAGCGTTTTTCCTTCTTTTTTCAATAATCACATGTTGAGGCTTCATGCTTTTAGAATTGATGTTTTTTATTTTATAATATCTAATTTATTTGGTTTTCTTACTCTTTACCTCTTTTTTAAAAGTTTATATATATTTTTTTTTACTCTTGTGAATTTTTAAATGGAGGTTCATTCCATAGATGTGGATAGATTGAAGATGCACTACCAGAAAAATTCTCAAATACAAATAAAAATATCAACAGAAAAAATATCATTAGTGAATTATGGTAACATTTACTGATGGAACATAACATTGTTGTTTCTATCGATACTCACTGGCAGAAATTTACCATCGGTGAATATCGTATAGGTGAAAATCAAGGAATGAATAAAAGCTAGGCAGATATTCCTTTGTTATTTTCACTCATATATGTAGTTTTTTTGTGTTTACTTGTTTTATAGGTTTTTTCTATAGAAATTTGTTGTATAAATACATGATTTGTACATGTTAGATTTTGTTTGAGATTTTAAAAAATTATATTTGTTTATCATTTGATGAAATTGAGTTTGATTTTGTAATTTAAGTATTTTATAATTAAATAAATAATGAGTTATTTCAAATGTACGTTTCATATTTTATTAATTTTATTGTTAAGTTGAAAATTTAGGTGAATTTAGAGGAATTTAGGTTTTTTTTTTTTGGAGAAAATTGATAATCATTAAATGGTACTATTAAAATAGATTGAATAATTTTGAATTCAATCAATAATAGCTAATTAACTGGGTAATGATAATTTGTTTAGTTCACATTAATATTTAATACATGTTGTCATCAATATTCTATATAAGTTTCATATAAGTAATAGATGGATGATCGTTCTTATATGTATCAAGTTTCACTCGAAGGGTTATGCATGATGATTATTGTAATGGGATTGAGGGTTTTATTAATTACGCATTATCTAATCTGAAAAATATTAGTGGAAGCAGTATTAGATGTCCATGTAAGAGGTGTAAAAATAAAAAGTTTCTCAATCCATATATTGTTATAATGCATCTTCTACAAAAATGGTTCATGAGAAAATACTTGTGTTGATTTGCTTACGAAGAACCCTATTTTCCTTATGAAACCATGGTAGAAAGGATGGCTAGGTAAACTTTTAGTTCTAGCAACGTGCAATGAGTTGTAAATGATAATAGTAATCATTATAGGAGTATGATTACAAATGCAATGAAGATGAATCAATGTTATGCAGGTGAATGCTCAATTTCAGATGAAGAACCAAATGCAGACGCAACTAGGTTTTTTGAACTTTTAAAAGATTTTAATGAATCATTGTAGGGTAGGTGCACAAATCATAATAAATTATTAGTTATTGCACAAGTATTCGCCATCAAGTCAAATCATAGGCTGAGTGAGGTCGATTAAAACAGAATTGTCGGATGGGCAAAAAGCACTTTATCCGAAGGGAATGGGTTGAAAAGAACTTCTATATTGCTAAATCCATGATGAAACCTCTTGGCCTAGGATACCAGAAAATCGACATGTGTCTGAACTTTCACATATTGTACTACAATGAAAATACAGATTTGATCGAGTGTAAAACATGTGGACATGCTCGGTATAAACTCAGAACTGGCAGGGGAAGGACTCTTGTCGCACATAAAAAACTAAGATACTTCTCAATTACTTCTAGATTGCAAAGGTTATTCATGTCTCCAAAGACTGATGATCACATGACACGACATCATTCATATAATGTGATGGATAGAGTCATGGTGAAACTTTTTGACATCGAAGTCTGGAAACAGTTTAATAGGATGTGTCCTTAATTTTTAATGGAACCACAAAACATAGGTGTAGGGTTATATACAAATGGATTCAATCCATTTAATACTCACGGTTTACAACTTGTCACCGAAGATATGTATAAAATCGGAGTTCATGTTCTTATCTATGGGCATACTTGGTCCTAATAGTCCAAGTAAAAATATAGATGTTTATCTTTAACCGTTGATTAATAAGTTGAATCAATTATGGTCTTTCAGGACTTTAACATATGATGTCTCATGAAAACAAAATTTTCATATGAAAGCAGCTTTGATGTGGACTATCAATGATTTTCCTGTGTATTTTCTGGTTGGAGCATGCATGGAAATTATTAGCATGCCCATAGTGTATAAAAAATAACAAGATCTTCACCTTGACAAATAGTAGTAAAACAACTTTCTTTATTTTTTCATTGTAGGTTTTTTCCAACCGATCATAAGTATAGAAAGAACATATATGACTTCTTTGTAGGTAAAGTTGAAAGGGATGCTGCACTGTTGATATTTTATCAGGTGAAAAATTGTATGACGTTGTCTCGCAGTACGAGGACATTATGTTTGATTTTTAATCTAGCAAGTAAAAATTTCCTAATTTTTATGTGACCCATAATGAGGTAAAACAAAGTATTTTTTGGGATAAGAAAGACTAATCTCCTCTACCATAATCTAGATGTCATGCATATAAAAAAGAACATGTTTGAAAATATTTTTAATATGATGATAGACATGAAAGAGAAAACTAAGTACAACATGAAGGTTAGGATGAATATACCTGTATTTTGCTACCGTGAGAATATGAAGTTGGTTTATAATAAGTCACATGTCACAAAATTCAAAGTCAGTTTCACCTTGGATAATAATGCATAGTTTGTTGCATTACCTCCTCCCATTTTCTTTAATCAAAGGCTTATCACATTTTTACTTGTCAATCCATTTTGATTGTGCTGTTTGTTAACTTAATTTTTTTTCTCAGAGGATTAAGCTCTTAAGAATGTATATAGGTTTTAGCTTAATTATGTTGTTTTAATTCGTCTCAAAATATTGAGAAGTTGGCTGCATTTCAGAATAGCAAACGTAAATAGCAAGGTTAACCTAAACACCTAAAGGTTACCATATCAGGCCTAACAACAAGGCCTTTCCAGGCTTAAGGTTCGCACTAAATTTAATTTAATTTTTTATTATTATTCTGAAAGGTAGAAGATTCCATCTTGAAATTAGTCGAAACAAAAGTATAAACGCCGAGGATCAAGCCCAGTCAATACTTAGATAGTCGGACCAATTAAGGACGTTATGTTTTTCTAGCCTCTGAGGCCATGACCTAGCATAGGCGGGAGGATGCTGGAGTTGGGTTGGTTGTCTGGTGCTTTTTGAGAGTTCTATTTGGCCTTGAATTTTAGAATGGAGGTAGCAATCATAATTCTTAATGCTCAAGTCTTACTTCACTGAGCTAAAAATAAAAAAATTATCAAATATATAAATGTTAGGCTTCTTTGGTTTGTGTAGATCTGTATTCCTACTTTTGGTTTTATTTGTCTGAATTACTAACCTACTTTGGTTTCAGATTAATACTTTTTCAAAAGTGAATTCTATATATTTTTATATATATACTTTTTCAAAAGTCAATTCTATTGTCTAGGAGTGTGGCCGAAACTCCAGTTTGTTAAAATTTATTTTTTTATATTGTTGAATTGATTTAATGTATTAGTGTCAAAAATAAATTTTAAAAAATAAAAAAATAAATATATTATTTTGATGTATTTCTGAGCAAAAAATACTTTGAAAAGCATCCGCAACTACACTCCCAAACACCCCGTAACTACTAATTTCTCAAAAAAAAAATGTCTTAAAAGGAATCAAATTTATATATTTAGAAAAAAAAATTTGGTTATGGGATAGGCGTGAGCTCCACGCCCAGAATTTGGTAACCAAATGGGTGAAACTTCGGCGTTTGGAGCTGAAAAGGTGTACGCCTCAAAATACCAACTGCAACATGAATGCCAAATGAATGGACACTAACTAATTCCAGTAATTACAATTTAAAACACATAATTGATATTGTCTTAATAACTTAAAAGAAATTAAATACGATGTGCTCTAATTAATTAGACATACCTTTCTTGCCCTAATTCTTGTTAAGCTTCGCTCCAATTGATTCTCCAACTGTTGTAGATCATCAATGGAACATGGTTCCAACCCATCTCCTAAGAGCTTTCTGCAAATTATCTTAATTTTTAGTTGTTCATTCCAGCACAAAGATTGAAGAATTTAGGGTCAATAAGTTTCAAAATGAGCCTCCAACCTCTTAGAGACTTCAAGAAGCTCTATCTTCTTGGCCAACGTAAATGCATCTTCCTTCACAGGCTGCATGCAAAATTAACAACTACGTTTGAAAAACACAACCCATTAGAAAAGAAAAGGATGGAATTGCATTTCTTTTTCCTCTGAAATATCCTATATGCTAATTAATATCATTTTATACTATTGAATATACAGAAAATGATATGCTTTCACATTGAAGCCTTTGGTATGGCCAAAGTTTGCCTTATGATCATCAAACACAGTAAAATTCTTTTTCCCTGTGCCAGCATATCTCAGGAAAGAAGGGTGATGGTGTGCTCTTCATATAGAAAATTCATGTTACGCGCGTTACAGCAATGTCTTGGTAGCTATATTAACCTTAACGTACGTCTTGGCTTTAATTTGATTCCTCAGTTCACACAGTTTGAGTAAATGGGAAAGAGTTCATATTACATGTTCCTTTTCAATTAATTTTGTACGAGAGCTAATTGGTTTATACCTGCATATTGTCTTTAACCATTTTGCTGCTGGTTCCAACATCCTTGGCTCTCTTCTGATAGCTTTCTATCGTCCTATTCATACTGGAAAGATCCATAGCAGAACAAGAAGAAAATAAGGGAGCAGATGGAAAATATTTGAACATAGTTCAACAAATATCCGCAAATCATCACTACGAAGAAAACAGGATCATACACTGGATTCACTTCTAAAAGGAGGTCTCAGGTTATCAAATACCTTTTAATATATGACTATTGATTCAACAGAAAGACACACAAGTCATCACGAAGTTTAGCCGCCTATTTTGAACATTTGAAATAGGGGGATGAGAACATGGTTGTTATCATCCCGAAGAGAACGTTAAAACTAATTCAGGATTCCGACCGAAAAGTCACATATTCAAGTTTAGGGATTGAGAAAGTTGTTCTCGTTATTCAGGATTCCGACCGAAAAGTCACATATTCATGATTTATGAGGTGAAGATCTCTCATTGACATATATTCAATGTCAAATAAGAGTAAACCATTAATTTATGTGGTGAAGATCTCTCATGCACGTGCATTCAATGGATGAAAACATGGTGCATTAGCATAATCATAAATAAGTTCTTAATGATGATAAAATTAAAATATATATAGCAAGCTTAAACTCATGGAAAATGAATCAGATTCAACATGAGGATCTCGAATATATAGTGAACATAATTTCATTAATACATGGATGAAAAAACAATTAATATATAGATGTAGTAGAAAGTGTTAGGCGAGGTTCAACAAAATGACTCGAGTTACTTTTAATTCCAGCACTCCCTTTCAAGTGTTAAACTAGTGAAAGTTGCACATCCATACCACGAAACTTTTTTTTGAGATTTTTATATAATTTAGATAAAGAATTAAGATCATAGGATTCAAACTCCTCGTCATTTTCTTAAACTAAATCAAGAGGCCATTCAACCTAAAATCTCAATGATGCAGAATAAGATGTTATATGAATTTATTTTTAATTTTATGAATATTCATAACTAGATCATTATTTAAGAGGTTTTATGTTATTTATTTTTCCTTTTATCTTTGTAATTGATTTTCTTATATTTTTTAATAAACTTTTGATGTATGATATAATTAAAAGACAGAGAGAGAGAGAGAGACCTATATATATATTTCCTATTTCAAATAGGAAATATATAAACGTCTTTATTTCCTATTTTAAGGTCTCTCTCTCTCTTTTAACTATATCATACTTATGCATTGTTTTTTAAGTTAGTTTTATGGTTGAATTAAAGAGTAAAGAGTTAATAACCTTCCTTAGGGTACCAATGTGGAGGGGTGCGTCTTTAAAATTATTTAAAAACGAGGATTTAAGTTCAATTGATATGGAGGAGGGTCTTAAAATCATTTGGAAAGAGAATTTAGTCTCAATTGACATAGAAGCTAGTTCTATGATATTTTAATTAATAGATCTAATTTCTTTGTGGATTCACAAATATTGTCCTAGTAGATTCTAAGTCTTATTTTCTATATTTTCCTTCAATTTCCTACTCTATCCTACATACTTCACTTAATCTTTAATTGCACCTCAAAGAATGGTATTTATTATATTCTCCAGCATCCACTAAGAACAATATAAATTATTTGAGTTCTACCTAATATCATACAGTAAATTGGTGGCAAAGTACTGCATATTGTAATGAAACCATTTTTCTTCCCTTTATATCCTAGTTAATAAAGCATGAACTTATGGAAGAAAAGCATAAAAGAATTGGTTATTCTGAGACCTGGATCACCATACAACTTGTGTTAAAGGGACTGGATATGATTAGGATTTGGTTGAAGGCTTGGGATTTGTTTGGCTTTGTTGTTGGCTGCCATGGAGTAAGTAAATAGTAAATCATCATATATGGGACAGAAGTAATCGCAGATGTTTTTCCCTTTTTTATTTTATTTTTATTTTTTTGCAATCAAAAGACATTGTAAGAACAGGATAATAATAAAAAATAAAAAATAAAACACTTTGGAAGAAAGGTTGAGAAAAAAAAGGGTAATTAGCGCGCGCAGTTATCCAATAGCCATATATCTTGATATTGGATATGAGTTCTTATTTCAGCATATACCCAACCCAAAGGCAGAAATAAAACAAAGCTACATTTGCTTCTTAATTACGCTAGCACCTGACCCAGCAAAGCAGGAGAGACCTTGAATTAGCTTGCAGCAACTATCTCATGCAAGACTGATAAACAGATGGCATATCCACATGATTCCTAGAAAGTTTCTCTTTTGCACAAGCGAAACCAGCAACATTGAAAACTATAGTCTATATTTTAATCAAGTAAAGATATGATACCTAGAGAAATGAGTGTTCACTAGGCTTGACCCAGGTTATTGGGAAGTAAGTCTCGTTTGAGTTGATAAATATTTACCCTTTCATTATTTTAATAGGTCTGGCTACATATGCATGTGGTCACTAATCAAACATTTACACATAAGTACTAAACTAACATCAAGAGCAAGAAAACTTTTACCAATATATTGTGATCACAGTGCTTACCTAGGAGAAAGCAATACGTTTCTTTTCAGAAGCAATGCAAAATAAATACATGGCAGGGCAGGAAATCGTGTAAGGTAAAGAATACAAAGTACACCTCTATCTAAGAGCCCTCAAGCTCCCCCACCCCCCACCTTCCAACAGTCAGCTAGATTCCAAGTTTGTTTTTTATCTTATATATATATATATATAAGATAAAATATTTCCCTTTTACCTGGTTAAAAATGAAATTCCAATTTTTTTAGATGGTCTTGGGCATGATATTTATAAATTTATTGTCAGTCTTTATCAGTCATTGAC
>Ga0307514_10005270_pt1 | contig 11624 bp, 12 predicted proteins | sample 16_EM_MG_FD_203088 | JGI IMG/M metagenome (GOLD analysis project Ga0307514, IMG submission 203088) | Populus trichocarpa ectomycorrhiza microbial communities from riparian zone in the Pacific Northwest, United States - 16_EM | ecosystem: Host-associated > Plants > Roots > Unclassified | place...
ATATACTACGCTGAAGTGACTCCATGGACGGGCATATATCTGATGTCTGCACATATCCTTGATCCTTTCAGGATGTTGTGATCGTTTAAACAGTGGCACAAGGGAATGGATATCAATCCTGATGACGAGACATCCTATATTACCCAATACCAAGAGGCCTTTTGGAAGTCTGTGGAGAATGAATACTACGCCAAACATCGACGTGTGCCAGTCAATAAACTTGAAACCGTTCCGAGAAGCAATCTTCTCCCCTCTGCAACCGCATCAGGGTCCTATCAATCATCATTAGATCCATATGATTTGTCCAGCGATGATGAGGAATACTTAATGCCTAACAATGTGGCTGAGAGGACACCTAGACGAAGCGATCACGCAGCACGCTTATTGACCGCCACCAGGCTTTATTTGAATTCGGCGCCTGAATCACCAAAGAGCTGGGGACAAATTAATCCAAATCTCAATTATTACCACTCCGACCCAATGGTGATTAGCAGTACATTTTGGATACCGGACATAACCGACTGGTGGCGCCAATAGGAAGAAACGCACTCAAAGTATGTCGATCTCTCCAATGTGGCATGCAACATATTCTCTATCATACCACATGGTGTCAGAGTGGACGCCAGTTATTCCATTGGGCAAGATGATAGTGGCTGGAGGCAGTCAAAAACCACAGCCGAGACCCTTCGGGAAAAAGTCGTTGTAAGGCAGTTTGTTGGTGGCAATAACGGGATTTGCACAGGTACTGACCCAGAATTGGATACCACGAATACAGAAAACGACTTGGAAATGAAGAAAGGGGCGGAGGAAAGGAAATTGCATAGAATGCCGAAGGTTTATGACTGTTTGGAGATGGGGCAGGGCAGCCAACACCTATGTGCTACCCAGATGGAATCTCGCGCTCAAAACAAACAGATGACCGCTGTAGGATACATTTCGACTATCGCAACTTCCTGGAAGGATCTAGGATGTTCACCCAAATCATAAACGTACTCATCGTTGGAGTCACTTCAGCGTAGTATTTGGACAGCTTCTGTCGAGCTACCTTTACAGCGAAGAACAAGTCTTCCTTCCATTGAGGCTTCTTCTTGGCCAAAGCTCGCATCACGCTATCCATGTAATTGAACATGTCATTGTACACTGTGATAGCATGATGTAATGGGACTGTATGTCTCTTCGACATCCAAAGGGTCCAATATCGAAATGGCCCCAATACTTCCATGACATACTTGACGGTCGTCCTGTGATCCTGAGTTGTGAATAGTGGCCTGTATTCGGCGTGTTTTGGGTTTTGAAGCCACTCACGGGTGAATTCCCGTAAGCGGTAGGCGCACTCAAGCTACTGCAGAGTGGAGTGCCAACATGTCTTCACATCCATAATCGGGAGTACTGCATTGTGGACTTTCGCTTTTTGACAGTCATTAAACTCGTTTCGGCGACCAGGTGTTAGAGTGATTAATACAGCAAGCATTCTCTTCATTCTGAAGGTCAGCTTTAGGATCTGCAACATATCATGAACTACATACATTCTCAATTATCTTTGCTAAACCTGGTCTTATGGCCGACACCTTGTTGATTCTAGCATTGCACTATTTTCGAAGTCTTTGACCCTTTCCAATGTCTATGCTTGCATTCTCTCCAAATTGCTAATCGCGCTCATGACCTTCCTAAGACTTGGTGCGGTCTTTTTCACCGAGACTGCTCATGGAAGCACCTAAAGCCAGCTGTATGACGTGCGCCATGCACGGTATAAGGTTCCTCAATGCAGGCCACGCGATTCCAGAGGCCTGAAGTGTTGATTGCAGCTCGCGTGTCATCAGCGTTTGAGGAACCATTATCAGTCGTAACACCAAGCAAACGGCTGTCGGTACTCTCAAAACGGTCAAGCACGTCCTTCAAATGTACTGCTAGCCCTGCTCCAGTATGTTGGCCCTTGACGTATCATCCTTAAATAGCTTTCGAAACGGGGACAGAACATGCGATCAACTTCCACGAAAGGGAGTTGAACTTCACGCAATGCCTAATTTCGATACATATATTAAGCAATGCCTGACATTATGGCAAGTTTGTTTGTTGATATCCATCCGTCCAAAGCTAAACCAACTTCATTTCATATTGGCAATTGCTTCTTAATTGCATCTACAGTCAGTGCATATTCCACCCAGCAAATGTTACTAAGGGTCGTTGCGGACAGTAGAACTAGGTCACCGCGTAATGCCTTATATTACCGTCATAGCTCAAGATTTGATATAGCGTTCCATGGAATATGTGCCAAAACAAATCCTAACATGAGGTAGCGATTCCATGTGTCTTAGTGAAATTCGGAAGTTTCAAAGGCCTTTTCTGCCTGTTTGGAACATTTTGTCTGTAATTTCGGTCAATATGGATTAAACTGGATAACAAATATGATTTTCCTATGCAAACTTACGATTGTGATTCCATGACTTCCTTGCCTCTTCAGGATGGCTGAAGCTGTTTCATCCACCGTCAAACTAGTCAATTCAGCGACCTTGGACTCTGCTAATTCGTTTAACTTTGCGAAGTGAGCTTTTGCCAGCAGGTGTTTCCTCATTGAGCTGGTCCCATGTTTTGATGGGTGGCGAAGAACTTGATGACAAACGACACATATGATCCCACAGCTACCGGTAGCCTCAATTCTCCAGTGCAAATCGAATCGCCACGAAGGTGCATGTCTAGAATTCTTCCAAGCAACAGGCCATTTCGTGCCTACATTCATTGATATACACCAAGGCTCGAACATGATTTCCAAAGAAAGGTCGCTCAAATCACGAATAAAGACACATTCATTTTTGGAAGAGTTCATAACCTCTAGCAATGAGGTGTTCAAAGATTCTGTATCCGACATGCCAGTCGAAATTAGACAGCCGGGCAATCTGCCTTGAGAGACTGCCGAAAATAACGATACAGTAAAGCATATTGTGCGTTCTTTAATATTGACACTACAGCTACAAGGAAAATAATCAGATCAGTCAGACATTTGATGCATATCTGTGATCATGAATACCAGGACAGATTGCAACGACTACCCGCGTAAACCTCCATTGAGGAACAGCATACTGCAGTTTGTTGCTGTGTAGCGTTCGGAGCCTTGATGCAGCATGGGCGCTCAATTGTAGGAGGCAGACGTGGTATCGACATTTCCATTTTTGCCAATAAAGGCTTCCGATAGGTTCATTGTGGTTTAGCTGCATTCCATTTGGGTTATATCATCCAAGATGCCCGCGCAAAAATCGTTCACGCTCCGTTGACACTCATTTTGGGACATGGCTATGATCCTGTCGTAAGGATATTTACCTAGATAGGCGGCTGGTAGTATGATTTTAGAGCATTGTAGATGCATAGCCCCATGATTTTCCAAGATGGAAGGCCTCAAATCGTTGACGCTCCGTTGACGCTCATTTTTAGGGCATAGTGACCATACTGTCAAAAGCATATTGGCCTAGAAAGACGCCCGATAGTTCGATTATGTGCTGATATCGCCGCACTGCACTCGGATTGTCCGAGATGCATGGCCAAAAGTTGTTGACACTCCGTGGACGCTCATTTTTAGGACATATCAGCGATGTAGTCGTAACCGTTTTTGCCTAGAAAGGCAGCTGATAATTTTTTGATGGCTTCATGTCACAGCACAGCCCTAGGATTTTCCAGCTTACCAAGCCAAAAGTTGTTGACGCTCCGTTAACGCCCATTTTTAGGACATAGTAGCGATGTTGTTGCAAGAGTTTTTGCCTAGAAAGGCGGCCGATAGCGCGATTATGGGGTAACGTTGCGGCAAAGCCCATGCACTTTCCAACATGCAAGGCGAAAAGTTGTTGACGCTATATTGACGCTCATTTTTAGGACATAGTTGAAATGTTGCCACCACCATTGTTCCATAGAAAGGCGGCCGATAGTTCGATTATGACTTACTGTAACCGTACAGCCAACGGGATGTTTCATGACGCAATGCCAAAAATCTTTGCCGCTCCGTTGACGCTCATATTAATCACATCGAAACAGCATTTGTACACTCAATAATTGTTTGCAACAAATCAAATACACAGTTTTGACATCCATTATTGCGTTTGTATATATTATCGTTTGCATCCAGGAGTTCTGTTACCTCTAAGTTTTTGATCAACTGCTATCTACGCTATCTGAGTGGGAAATGACGTTGCCCTATCACATTCCTGCGCTTTCAGCTGGCAATTGACGGCATGTAGATCATTTCACCAGTTGTTGGCAAATATAGCTTGACATCGTCACAATTCCTTATCCAGCTCCTTCTCCGCAATTTCCCTGACATACCACAAGCAATTTCGAATATCTCAACCATGTGCAACAGGCCTGTGCGGAGAGTTATGCAGTTGGATACATGGATGAATACGACTTGACGGTTGTCGTTCAGATCGATTCGTTATGCGCACTGACCGCTCTTTCTATGATATTTATAGCAACACTGACTTAAATTTTGTTAGCACATGTCGTCACTAATATTGCTTTGTCTTTTTCACTGAACAGTCACTTCCAGAATAATACCGAACGTAATGGCCGTCTTACAGCCTGATTTGGATTCCAGAACTTTCAGATGATGTGTTGGACCCTTGCACATGCACAAACGAATGATCATGTCTCACAATTGGGTCACCGAAATCAAGCACAAGCTGAAACGTAGCAAAATTGTGAAACGACATGTTTTTCACTGTGATCAGATGTCAAAAATTACAGTTTGAACTTCTATTCTTTGGCAGATGCAGGAGCCGTCACCATCTCTTCGTCGGAATACGTTTTCTATATGGTAATTAGCTGGAGGCAATATGCAGTGGTAAAAGCTTACTGGTTCAACTGGCTTTGCTATTAGCAACGTAGACGAATCGGGCTCTGCAGCTGGCTCACCTCTAAGTATGCTTGATTTAGACTGCAGCTTCACCCAATCTAGCCAAATATGACTACTTCCTGGTTGAGAAGTCCCTTGCGGCCTTTGTGATATTCCGGGGACAATGTCAAGAATCTCCATAAGCTCTCCAAATGTTGTCAGTGGAGGTGCCAGAGCGTCCTTATTTGTTTGCGGCTGAACGATGGTTGGATCCTTCAATTTGAAGGTGTCATACTTCTCATCTCGTTCACAGAAGTATTCGGCTGAATCCTCCCATCCCGGTGGAGTCAATTCGTCGAGCTTCATCTGCTTCTGCTGAAACCTCTCCATGCAATGCCGGACCGTTTTGGTCATTGTGCCCATCACCCAGCCGGGTTCATCATCTTCGCTCAACTTGCGCTGCTCTGTCTGTTCATCATCCTCATCTTCCCCATCCTGCCCATCGTCGGAACGTGGAAGATCACTCAGACTGTCTCCGATAGTAACCAGCATCTCCTCGAAAGTCTTTTTGGGCTCCCTGGACGTCAATCCCGTTATTTCAGCATGTGTCATATCGCCCTGCTCTTGTTGAAACGCTGCCTCTGCATGTTTAACTCACTTTCTTGCCCCAGCGGATTCTCTCTCAACATAATCCTCAATCCATTTCTCTTCCTCTTTATTGCTTAAGAAGTGCATTTCTCGTCATTTCTCTGCCACAAGCTTCTTTTTGGATCTCAAGCTGCTTAATGTCCCAAGGGCTCGGATTCTCTCTGCCTCCAAGCCGCTCTTGCCGTCATTCGCTTGATGACATCATTGTGCTGCCCGCTTTGTCGATTTACAGTATCTACCCGCCGAAAGTGGCAACCTGCTCTTTTTCAGAGGTTTGACCATTGTAGTTTTCGTGGACTTTGTTGTTGGGCAAGATGTTGGATGTTGCAAGTTATGGATGATATGGAGGTAAGCTGGGTCTTTTATGTCAAGGTTGGTACGTTTACTTATCTTGAACAAAGCAAAATTGCTCTCTTGACTGTCAATAAATCCGGAATAGTGACGCTAACCATACAACATGACACGATTGTTAGCGTCAGTTTTATGTAATATCCCGGGGATTATTTGAGACAACCATCAGCAGATGTCCTTTCCCACAACCTACTTAGTTTTAATATTTAGCAATTGAGCGATTTCGGTGGTCATACACCGCAATTGATCCCGGTTATCAAATTGACAACATCAGACCGACTTATTGCAAATTGGGGAGTGGTGGGTATCCACTGCAACCTGCAGCCATACTCAGTAGGATTCATCTTGATCATAACGATCATGTTGGCTGCTGCTTATTCCATTCTGACATGAAGCTAACTATGCAGTTCTCAGGGCTTCTCACTTTCTCTCGTTATCATCTTCCTCTCCTATTCAACACCACCACATCACGGATACACAACCACCTCTGCCAGGTGAGAGCGGATCAAATACCGGTAGTTTGGCGGGCATTACATCAAATACGGAAATTCTTGGCACAAAACAAGAGCGCAGACACAAGTTAGTTCACCTCGATGCTGCCAATGTAGCCACCAAACATATCATCCAGGATGCACATTTAAAAATCATCCGCAAGACTGGAGGCAGCAAAAACAAGAAGCAGCATTCGGTTGGATATGAGTATATCCTTATCGAGGCAAATGGCGGTCAATTTCATAATATAACGAACAGCAGGTGTCCGTAGAAAGCGACATAACTAATTCATCGCTGCCCGTAAGGGGAAACCTCCATGGTCAAGAAAGGCATTTATCTGCACAGTCCGCGAAATCGAATATCACAATGTTTTGAGCTCTGGGATTTGCACAGATGAATTTCCTGATAAGCGTCCCTGTGAGTTGATGAAACAGGCTTTAATCACCTTAGAGGAGGCTACACAAGCATATATGGTAGAGGTAACAGCTGAATTTCATTGTTAGAAGCATCAACTAATGTCTTGTAGGTTTTCAACATGTCTGCAACTATGGCAAGGCAAGGAGGCCGGGTACAGCTGGATTAGTCTGACATGTGCCTGGCGTTGAATATGGCCACAATCGTGAAAGAAGGCTTGTCGCGCGCAGCAATTGTGGAAACAACATATCTCATTAAGAAATCACGGGCCGATGTCCGAGAAGAGAAGCTGTGGGGTGATGAGTTTCCTGGGCATAGAAAGGTGAAGGCTGCGATACCAAGACACCCAGCAATGCTTTGTCAAAACCAAACGTCCGTCTGCCTTCCTTGCCAAAATGGAACCGCAAAGAATCCGCAGACACGCTGGAGATGCAATGGATCAGGAGCACCTCCCCTCGCCCAACGCAGAGTGCAGACTCCGGTGCCTACCCCACCTCCGCCCGGCCTGCCACCCGCCCCAACTGGTAACGTTGCCATAGCTGAACTGTTTGAAATCATCACTGTGCCTGCCGGATATATGAATTCGCATACAGCTCTCCCCTGAGGGGAATTTTTCGAAGATAATGAAGATGCCCAGCACAATACTGATTTCGATCCAGATATGCTGACTGATGATGGTTAGTACAGTTTCTGTTGTGGGGTAATGCGGCTAACATTCATTTTGAAGTCAAGAGCAGAGGATTGAGCAATCCTGCAACTGATGACGAGCATTGACCAAAAGACACGGGATTTTGGAGATTATTATTATACATATCTATGTATTATTAAACAACAAAGTAGTGATCAAGAAGAAAGTAAATGAATCCGCCAGAAAGGCATCCCAAACAATGTGAATGATGGACTCTGCCAAATTAAATGATTGCATATTGTGGATACAGCCATGGCAAAATGAGCGTCAATGGAGCGTCAACGATCTTTGGTCATGCGTCCTGGGTAATCACACCTCCGATCGGTTCTAGTCAGTCACAAAGGCATTTTTGGCGTCCTTTATACGCCAAACAGATAGCAATACCCTCCCTGCCCCATCAAGAAAATGAGCGTCAATGGAATGTCAATGATTTTTGGTCATACGTCCTGGGAAATCACACCTCCGATAGGTTGTAGTTAGTCAGAAAGGAATTTTTGGCTGCCTTTATTGGCAAAACAGATAGCAATACCCTCCCTGCCCCATCATGAAAATGAGCGTCAATGGAGCGTCAGCAATTTTTGGTCATGTGTCCTTGGAAATGACACCTCTGATAAGGTTCTGTCAGTCATAAAGGAATTTTTGGTTGCCATTATATGCAAAACAGATTGCAATACCCTCCATGCCCCATCATGAAAATGAGTGTCAACGGAGTATCAACGATTGTTGGTTATGTATCATGGGTAATCTGGGGGGCGACAGCTTGCACATTTTCATAAGCTGATTATTCGCTCCCTTTATAGGCAAAAGTGAAAGTGAAACGCTTCCTGCCCCATCTTCAAAATGAGCGTCAACTGAGTGTCAACGACTGTTGGCCTTCCATCATGGATAATGACAGCGCGATGTAGCCGTTATTGTCTATATACATTGTTTTGACTGTTATTATACGCTAAAAGGCTCAAGAATACTTCGTGGTAGCTCTGTAAATGAAATAAGTTATTACTGTCCTGGAGGATGTGGCTAGAATATCCCGTACATATATGCCTATACATGCTGCCATATTCTTCTTTATGGATGGTTGTGATCAAGCACCACTCATATTACCAAAGATGCAAGACCAAATATTGTTGACGCTCTGTTGACGCTCATTTTCAGAATGCGGTTGGGCCCGTGAGTAGTCTTGTTGTGTACCTCAATGCGGCTAATACTTTGAAAATGAACTGTGATGTACCAATGTCGATATTTTACGATTAACTGTAGTATATCTGAATGGGACCATAAATGTGAAACCAGAAACGCAGAACCTTAGATTGAATCCGACGGGTCTAGCCAAACCTGGCGAATCCCGTGGGTTAACGGGTACGGGTGCAGGTTTGGCCCACCAAGAATCTGCGGGTCGGGTTATTGGACGGGTCTGGAAGTGAACCGACCCGTTTGTGCGGCCTAAATCTGGACTTCTCGCGGGTTACCCGGACCCGTTGCTAACACTCGGGTCGACGCCAGCATGTTGATGATGCTCAAGGACTAGGCAATCTCCCAGCCACGCTGCCTCAGTTTATCATATATCCATTGCATTGTCAAGCCACCCTTATCCTGCCAAATCCCCATGGTTTCTGCTGCCCATTGGCTGATAACAACAGCATGGTTCTCGGCCCAGACTCAGACTGTATCAGCACAATGTTAATTGGTCCCGAAGTATTACGCAATCCTCCCAGACACTCCAGGTGACCTCACCAGTGCTTCTATGTACTTCTAGATGCTCCCAGACCCCCCTGGAGCTAAGCAATGTGCTCTCAGACTCTGCAAGAGCATTCTCAGGTGCTCCTGAAATCTCCTGTAGTTATAGAGGTGCATCCAGAATGCTATGAGATTTGACTTATAGAATAGTCAAATGTTGGAGCTCCTGAGACCTCTGCCCAGATCTGCGGGAGACTTCAAGACCAGCTGAGACCGCTGCGCAGCACTGCAGGCGACTTGGTGCCATATTATCAGATCAGTGGTTCTTACATAACCACAAGGAACCTCGTCTTTGTTACAGTCCTAAGATTCGCTACATCATAATATGGCATGCATTTTCTAAGTCTCTGTATATATAAACATACGGTCAATCCGGCCGCAGACGGTAGTCGAGCATCATCGGAAGAGCATCTGGACACGCCCATTGAGAGAACTTAGAGATGCACCACTTGGAGGCCGTTGTGGTGAAATGACGGAGCTACAAGGCAGAGAGCCCTCCATTCACACTCCACCGCACCTCTTGCGACATCCACACGGAATTCATGAGAAAGACCGGTTCTGGTTCAAGGATTGTAGGAATCGAGTGAGAAGAGATGATACTACCCGGCGTTGTAGATCCATGGAATTGCATTGAGCCACAAAATCTCGGACAGCGGGAGTGAGACCAACCGTTGAAAAAGATAGAGTATGTAGTTTCATTGTATGATAAGATGAGATAATGAGATGATGACTATCTACTCCGTGGTCTGCTGAATATATACTTTCCATCACTCTCTCCACCTCCGTTTCCCCTGTATCTCCGTACACATGCCGTTGCTCCCTAAAGATGTACTTTCAGGCTGTGATCGAGAGAGTTGGGAGATGCACTTGGAGGAGGTGACTGTGCAAACTTGGAGGCCATAATGGTGCGCGCTGAGTGATACAATTGGAGGCAGTGATGGAGGGAGTTTGGTGAGGCACTTGGAGGCCGTGATCGTGCGAACTTGAAGGCCGAAATCGTGGCAGTTAGAGATACACTTGCAGGGTATGATCGAGCGAGTTTGGGGATGCACTTGGAGGCGGTAGTTCGGGAGGGAGGCGCGATGAAAGCTGAGACTGTATTCATTGGTTACCTCAGCATTGTGGGAATCTAGAGTATTGAGTACGACATGGTCTACAGAGCAATGAGAAACTGGCTGAGAGCGGGAGACAGTCGATCTTGGGATGATGCAGTACACGGTGTATACAGTACTCAGTGTATGATGTACTTGGTGTGTGCTGTACTCGGTGTCTACTTGTACGCGGTGTATGCTTGTACTCGGTGTATGCTTGTACTCTGTGTATGCTTGTACTTGGTGTATGCTTCACTCGGTGTTAACTCTTGATCACTGCATGGAGACATAGGCAGGGATGACTGAACTTTGTGTTCTTAGGTGATGGTAGAGTTGAGGACAAGAACGAGAGAGATGGGAGGAGATGGGGGAAATCATCATAAGAAACCGGGACTGAAGAGAATTTGGTGTGGGAGTCAATATACCATCCCCGATAGGACATGTACAAGTCCCAATCCGGCATGTAATATCACTGATATGAGGTCTTCCCAACCCAATCAGGCAAGTTGTACCCCTGCCTTCCCATATCTACTCGTATCCTCCCCATCATTCTCATCTTTATCCCCCATCTGTCTCTTTCTTGTCCACAACTCAACAATTATCGCCAAACACAAAGTTAAGTCATCCCTCTTTATCTCGCGATACCATGATCATGAGTTGACACTGAGTACAGCATACACCGAGTACAGCACACTCTGAGAGTACAACATACACCGAGTACAGCATCCACCCAACATTGTTTGTCTTCCCTTCATTCTCATGATTAGGAGTTGACCCCTGAATGTAGCATCAGCTTTTGGCGCACCTCCCTACACGATCGAACACCATCAACCTGCTCTCCATGGGAGCTCAATGGTAAAGTCGCATTGTCACATTCCCACAGTTGCGAGTTAACTAACTGATGAATAGAGTCTCAGCACCCGGCATGCCGTCCATCGACGGCCTCCAAGTACTGGTCCAATCACGCTTAATCACGGCCTCCAAGTGCATCTCCAAACTCACTCAATCATGGCCTCCAAGTGCATATCTCCAAACTCGCTCGATCACGGCATTGAAGTTGGCACGAGCATGGCCTCCAAGTGCATCTCCAAACTCGCTAGATCACGATCTCAGAGTGCATCTCTAAGTTCACTTCATCAGGGCCTCCAAGTCTATCTCCAAATACACTTCATTACCACTCCAAGTGCATCTCCAAACTCACTCGATCACGGCCTCGGAGTGTATCTCTGAGTTCACTCGATCATCATTTCCAGGCACACCTCGAATTGCTCTCAAACTCTGCCTGCAGCCAGTCCAGATATACCGTGTGTGATGGGTGCCATATAGATACATACATACATTGATACATAGATACATAGATGAAAATACAAACCGAATACATGAGTTTTAA
>Ga0307514_10005271_pt1 | contig 11624 bp, 9 predicted proteins | sample 16_EM_MG_FD_203088 | JGI IMG/M metagenome (GOLD analysis project Ga0307514, IMG submission 203088) | Populus trichocarpa ectomycorrhiza microbial communities from riparian zone in the Pacific Northwest, United States - 16_EM | ecosystem: Host-associated > Plants > Roots > Unclassified | place...
GGGGTGAGACATTTGCCCTTAACGTGCTAGCCGCGTTAGATGCATTAAATCTGCGTCAAGCGCGCTGCATACTCGCCCCTTTTATGCGGGGTACCAATTTCATTGCCACCTAGCTGTAGATACCGGTATGGAGTACAGTAGGTCACACTTGGCATCTTTTTAAAACCAGCATCTATGTACCGGTACAAGGTTGTCTAACTGACATGGAAAGCACTTGCGGAGGTGGGGCACGCCACACTCAGGCAACAGCCAGGCAGATTGTGAGATTCAGTTTTGACATACATACCTAATGGAGATAGTGACCGGGCATGAAATGGGTGAGTTCTGAATTAGGTATCTTGCCACACGCGGATTTTTTGTTACAGTGCAACTGGCACGCAAAACGTTACCTATGACAGGAAACATGATCATGAGATGTATGTATATTAGCCGACCAGCAGACCTGGGTAGAGTGATTTCACTATCGTATCATATACCACAAAAAAAAAAGTTGTTCTCTTCTGTACTCCGTACTACTCCTCACTACTCCTCACTAGGTACAGTACATACTCCCGTGTTCCCAGCTGCGAATTTTGCTACAACTATTGGTAAAATATGCATATGACCAGCTCAGACACAGAGGCACCTACGCCTCCATTTACCGTAATTACCAACCTCCAACCCTCCAAGTCCAACCAGTTAGGCCTTGGCAACAGCAAGCTCGTCGACACCAGCAAAATACGAAAATGCAGCGTTTCAACCACAGTATGCGACGTGCGATATGGGTATTTCCGCGACGGCCGCAATCCGGAGAAGCAGCATGAAGCCGCAGCTGTGGTTCTGGAGTTTGAGTTTGGTTCGCAGCAGAGGGACTCCTGGAAGCCGTGGGAAAGGATTAGGCAGGTTTCAATCAACGTGTCAGTCGAGGAAGCTGAGAATATCGAGCCAGGCGATGCTGGTGGGAAGGAGCTTCTCATTGCCGCTTACTACCCCCGTAGTGCCCGTGGCACGACCTCCGAACTAGTTGTGAATAAATCCAAGGGTGGGACTGCAACAATATCCGCTGGTAATGTTGGCTACGCTCGGGCGGAAGGTGCTCTCACCGTCTCCAAGACCTACAGCATCTCAAATGCCATGACGTTGACATCGACCCCCAATGGTCAGATGAGCATCACCTGGAAGCTCGAAGAGGATAAAACCCTCAAACAGGGGGTTCCAGAAGCAATTTCCTGCGCCCTCCTCCTACAAACAGACCAGATCCCCTTTGATCTGCATATCAAGTTCGTGGCGCCGGTGATGGGGATCAAGTCTGGTGGAGAGGTAGCGGTTCCACTCAAGAATGATAAGCTGTGGGAACGCAAGCAGAGGGCGGAATGGGAGGGGACTTGGGAAGATTTTGACTCAGAGGATTTCAAGGAGTGGGTGAGGAGGAAGACGGCGAAGGCGTGGGTAAAGGAGGCGGATTATTCTGCGAAGGGGGACTAACACTCGGGGTAAGGCATGGGTAATATTTTACATGTATTACTGATATTCACCTCTTATCCCGGTGGTCAGTTCTCAGCAAGTTGTTTCCCCCCACTGACGCTTGCATGATCACTGAGGAATAGTTACCTCAACACACTCATAAACCAAAGTTACGACCTGGTTAGTCTAGTCTCATCCTCCCTTCGGGGAAAAGGCGTATGGCACAAAAAAAAACATCGGGGTGTGTCCCTTTGGCACTCAGTCTCAGGAGAAAAGACCAGCCCAACTGCACCACCAAGTTCTGTAATTTCTTTATCATTTCTTTCATGGGGAATGGGTCAAAATTTTCGAACTTTCAAAGGGGCGGGACTCATAGCCCAAGGCTCCCTTCGGGGGAAAGACGTACTCGAGTACAGACTTCAAAAAAAAAAAAAAAAAGACTAGTCTCATCATGATCTGATTTGTAAATTCACACACCAATAGGAATATGCAATAGTGTGCAGTTTGATACAGTAGCTTGATATGCAGAAATCTGCCTAAATTATGGTTAGAGTATAATAAAGTATACAGGTATTGCGCTAACCGGACTACCGTATATATACTTATATATTCACTTCCTGTACGGAGTAGGTAAGCTTAGTATAAATAGCTTTTAGGTAAATCAGGCTCCAGGTAACTAAGATCTTGGCCCATACAAGAAGTTGTAAGATATTCTATAAAAGTATATCACTATGGATATACTTATTAGGCAATATCCCGCGAAAGGCGTAGACTGGTGGATATATCGCGAAATAGGTAGATTGGGTGATATATCGGAGAAGGGGATATTTGGTGGGATATTGATAGAGTATACACGAAGTCACAGGCTCGTAAGGCGTGCTCGATAAGAGCAAAGCTGGACAAGACACCGCTTGGGGCTTCATTCTTCTAACTATGGAACTTCGCGGGGTTAAATAAATCCCCCACTCATTCCCCTGGAGTGAAAGGCTTTTCCCACATATATATTAATTATGCCAGCCATTATGCGATCCCCGCATTCAAGCTGACGTACAGGCAAACCTCTATACTTGCATCTCTACCTCTATAATAGCATGGAGCCAGCCGGCCCGAGTTTGGGACTATGGCAATAGTTGCATACCTCTATAATCGAATGCATATATAGCGATTTGCCAGTCCCATCGCTGCCAAGCACAGGTAATAAAACCTGCATAACTAGGACAGTAACATAGTGGCCGGCCTACTCCGTACAAAAATCTATATGTATACATGCGATAAGGTATTTACAGCCGAGATGAGCTGAGATGAGCTGAAGCTGAATAGAAACAAGTGGTGCTAGAGCGGAGGAATCGGGTATTAGACGAAAAAAGTGTATATACAGATATCGGTTCATATATGATTGCAACAATTAATCAATAGTACAAGATGAGCAACATGGATATTCCTATCGACCCAGTGCTGCAGTCAAGTGCCAAATCTCTCCGCCGCTGATATGTAGAAGCAACAGAAAGTGAACGCTTTCAGTTGTTTCCACATGTGCAAGCAAATCCGGAAGCAATGCAGCATGGGTTTTTTTATTTATTTAAAGAATCATTAATCGCATTCATCCTATATAGAACACGGCGATGGACTGCGGCTCCTGGTGTACCCCAGGTGGCCTCTCTCTTCCCCACGGGCCAGTCCCTGCCGCATGAGTTGGTACGGTGGTTTAATATGAGTTTCCAGAAAGAGATTAACCAATCAACCATATCTCGTATGCTTAATCTATGCAAATGCTGAGTTTGAAATACCGACAAGATATAGGATACTTGAAGAGGTTTCAAGAGAGCAAGACTAACTACCAGTAGCTACAAATTAACGCTATCCGTAGGTGGAAGCTATAATTAATATCTAAAACATAGATAGTTATAAAGAGACAGGATAAGAAAGCATATATATATATATGTCTACCTAGAACATACTTGTAGCTATGGAGAAATCTAACATGAGCCATATATATTTAGTTATACCTAGGTCAAGGAGCTGACCTCGATATTAGTCAGCACAGCTATATATTCAGTATATACAGTATATACCTAACCAATTATGCTAAGTACTCTGTATTCTGCCCTTCTAAATACAGTACATACTCATACCTACCTTTTTTTTTGAGACTATACGCCTTTCGCCCGAAGGGAGCCTTAGGCTATGAGTTGGAAAATACTCATACTTTTTTTTATTTTTATTTAGAGTCTATGCGTCTTTTTCCCCGAAGGGAGACTTAGCGGCCCCGTTCCCGCCCCTTTCAAGGTTTGGGTTCTCTACAGCACGAACTCTGTGTGCGCCTATTATCCACCTACACTAACTACATGAGGGCTGGGCCAACTGCAGCCCCATCCATGCGCCAAATGCGCCACTGTGAATGCGCCAACTGCGCCGATAGGCAGATGTGGTATGGCGGCCACCTGAACTAATCTATGTATCTAGGCAATAGCGTCTTTGGGATCCTGGGCCGTCTGAGAGTACATTGAACATACAAAAAGAATGATACAACATGTCTCGGTGATACATTCCACTTTCCGCCGTGGATGATACCTCCATTTTCAAATAAACGCGAAGATGCACTAATGGTACGCGATTTCCCATAGGAGGGTGACACCGAAAAATGAATTGTCCCAGAAAGCAGATAGATCGACATTCACTGAGAGCATGTAGTACATATGATATGTTCAGCGAAGCTAACAATCTTATCTTAATAAGGTGTCAACAATGGGCTGGGTGGGAGTGGGAGTGATCAATAAACTCCCGAATTCAGGGCCGGAATAGGAACTCAAATGTCAAATCTGGATACAAATAGAATAACAATCCAACGCAGCGGGAGTAACAATGGTATGATGTAGCTGAGAACCCTCAAACTGAAAAGGAAATAGGAGGGGAAGGGAACAGGAATGAATGGTCTTACATCATCTCCTCGAGTAACTCAAAATAAAGTATAAGGAAAGTCACTTACGCATACTGGTTCTTGTTGTGGTCGTTTTGAGCGGCGAGCTGTGGGAGGGGGTATATCGCGGGTGCCTGGGTGGTTCATGGGCCTTGTTGGTGCTTGTGTGGGATATGTAAGGAGTCTCTACCTAGAACCCAGTGGGTTTTTTTTTTAATATTAAATAATCAATAATCGCATCCAGCCTATGTAGACTATGGCGATAGACTGCCCGAGCAAGCTCAGGTGGCCTCTCTCCTCCCCACGGGACCCAGTAGGTTGCCCAGGGGTATCTCCTCAGGCTGCTGAGGCTGGAATTTTCCAGCGATACAACCATATGGGTTTATGCTTCAGGGTTCTGTGAAGTCGGGATTGGTGCGGGTGCGGATTTCTCTTGCCCCAACACGCTCTTGCGCACTTTCCATAGATACCAGTTCGAGACCATCAAAGCGATGCTGGGGAACAAGGGCGGTGAGCAACCATCAATTGTATACGCAGCAGACCCAGAATGTGCAACTGAAATACTTACACGAGGAAAATGGCCCCCAAGAAGATAGCTGCCAATGGAGGAGATCTGAAGATTGCATATTGTGGTGCCGACAATCCTGTAACAGCAACACTCAAAATGAACGCCATCCAGAAGATAACATTCCACTGTATTGCCCCATCCAAGCTCATCTTATTCTTCAAGTATCTATAGATCATGACCAGGTTGTAGAGTAAGAAGCAGACTGAGATGATCAACTGAGAGTAAATCAACCCCTCCACATGGTCACCGTCCCCACCTGAGCCTCTGCTCCTGCTCCCTCCGCTACCACCACCACCGCTGTGACCACCACCACCACCACCACCACCGCGTCGAGGGTAGAGATACTTGGGTAACTCAGCAGAATCGAGTTTCCGCTTAAGATCTAAGGCTCCACCGAAGACTGTGAGAGCAAACACGGATTGTAGCAAGAGGTGGCCAAGGATGGTGTGATCTCGGGGGGCCAGAACTACCCGGACCTGGCTTGTGGAATTGGTGTTGCTGCTCGCCATAATGGTGGTCCTAGATTCAGTTAAAATACATGATCCAGTGCCCGTCAAAGATTTTGGTGGCTAGTTTTTGGATAGGACCCAGAACCAGTCTTGTCCGTTTTCCAGCGTTGGCATTCTCACCTGTGTACTGAGGTGCAAAACAAAGCGGGATGTTGTGCAAATCTTTTTTGCCCTCCGTTTTGGGAAGAGCGGTCAGATATCTAAATCTACTGTAAACCTACCATAAGCAGGTTGATGGTTAATTATACTCACGGCTTCACTCATGGGTAACTATAGCCTGGCAGGCACCAGCCTCTGGTGGAGAGGTTAACGACTGATGGTTAATTGTATGGTGGTTAACTATTGGTTGGTTGCAATACAGCCTTGTTTTGCATAAATTTTTTTTTTGAGCCTATACGTCTTTCCTACGAAGGGAGCCTTAGGCTATGAGGCGGCTTGTTTTGCAGATTTTCTTTTTTTTGAAGTTGCCTTGGGAGGCTTAGGCTATGAGGCGGAGGCGTACCTACTGTTACAACAAAAAGTTCATACCCTGTATAAAGAGGTTAAAGCATGCAGTGACTGTCTGGAGTCCGTCTCATAGCCACGGGCCCCCCCTTGAGGGGAAAAGACGTATAGACTTAAAAAAAAAAAAAAACTGTCTGGAGTACAAAGTGCAACAAATATGCAACAAATATGCACCTAAATTGCTTCTTGACTTGGGGGGGGGGTACTGTAAGATTACAAGTTATGAGGGAAGACGTGGTGGAGATATGTATCGAGAATGGTATGTGTATATTCGAAGCTTAGTTTACTGGACAGCTAACTAATTGTACTTCTCTGAAAGACTGAAATGCTCTCTGAACCTTATAGATTAATAGGAAAAAACAGAACTTTAAACAGGCGCAAATCCTACGCTTATATCCTTCGTCCGCTACCGATACATGCCCTGATTAGGATACCCGATACATGCCCTGATTAGGATACCCCGATATATGCCCGAATTCGGTTCTTTGCCAAGATTATCTCACGTGGTATGCAACCTTATGTGGAGGCGAGGGTATTTCCTACAGGTACGAACCTTTTTACCACCTAGCTGTAGGTATATATCTTCGGGTGAAAGATCCTGAGTTCGAAACGAACGAGCTGGTATATTATAACACAGCAGCTAAACTCACCTTATGGGTTCAGACATGTGATTACATAACCCAATAATGATTGAGTCTCTCGTGACTTGAAATTGAGGTTCCTACCTCGATTGTATGGAAGAAGATGGCACAACTGGACTACCTAATCCTATATTATAGCAAAAATATTCGTGAAACATTAAAAAATCGTAATACGCATACAAGATAATGAAAGACTGGTAGAGTCTCTAGCTTCGTCCACCAGCACCCAAACTTCCTGAATGGAGGGCTCCGCACTTGTCATTAGCCAGTACACCCCAACCCCCACCACCCTCCCAACTACTGAATAGAATAATAACCCAACGCAACGGGAGTAACAATGGTATGGTGTAGCTGTGAACCCTTAAACTGAAATAGAAGGAAAAGGGAGCAGGAATGAATAGTCTTACATCATCTCCTCGAGTAACTCAAAATATAATAGAAGGAAAGTCTCTCACGCATACTGGTTCTTGTTGTGGTCGTTTTGAGCGGCGAGCTGTGGGAGGGGGTATATCGCGGGTGCCTGGGTGTAGTTCATGGGCCTTGTTGGTGCCTGTGTGGAATATGTAAGGAGTCTGGCCTGGAGCTACCTAGAACCCAGTAGGGGGGTCTTTCCTCAGGCTGTTGAGGCTGAAATTTTCCAGCGATGCGACCATATGGGTTTATGCTCCAGGGTTCTGTGAAGTCGGGATTGGTGCGGGTGCGGATTGCTCTTGCGCCAACACACTCTTGCGCACTTTCCATAGATACCAGGTAGATACCATCAGAACGATGCTGGGAAACGAGGGTGGTGAGCAACCATCAATTGTATACGCAGCAGGCCCAGAATGTGCAACTGAAATACTTACACGAGGAAAATGGCCCCCAAGAAGGAAGCTGCCAATGGAGGAGATCCGAAGCTTGCATATTGTGGTGCCCACACTCCTGTAATAACAGCACTGAAAAGGAACGCTATCCAGAAGATTATATTCATCTGTATTGCGTCAAGCAAGTTCATCTTATTCTTCAAGTATCCATAGATCATGACCAGGTTGTAGAGTAAGAAGCAGGCTGAGATGATCAATGGATAATAGACCACCACCTCCCCCTCTCCACCTGAGCCTCTGCTCCTGCTCCCTCCGCTGTGCCCACCACTGCCACCACTGCCACCACTGCCACCGCGCCGGGGTAAGAGTAACTTAGCAGAATCGAGTTTCTGCCTCAGACCTAAGGCTCCACCGAAGATTGTGAGAGCGAACACGGGTTGAAGCAAGAGGTGGCCAAGGATGGTGTGATCTCGGGGGGCCAGAACTACCCGGACCTGGCTTGTGGAATTGGTGTTGCTGCTCGCCATGGTGGTGGTCCTAGATTCAGTTGAGATACGTGATCCAATGCTCGTCAAAGATTTTGGTGAGCTAGTTTTTGGATAGGATCCAGAGCCGGCCGCCAGAGTCCCTGCGTTTTCCAAGGTCGAGCCTTCTTGGCGTTCTCACCCTCTCGCAGAGAGGTTAACTACTGATGGTTGATTGAGTGGTGGTTAACTATTGGTTGGTTGCAATGCAGCCTTGTTTTGCGGAATTGGACAAATATGTTATGCCGGGGCAGGCGGGTCTACTTCTTTTTTTCTTTTTTTTCGAGTCTATACATACGCCTTTCCCCCTTAGGGTATGAGGCGGAGGTGTACCTAGGTACTGCAACCTCCCTTACAGCAAAATAATTCATACTCTGCATAAAGAGGTTAAAGCTTTTCTCGTGCCCAGACCGATTTATTTTTATGTGGGTGCTTAAATCGCGAGCTGGTATACATATTATAACACAGCAGCGAAACCCACCTCTGCTGACATAACGCCTGGGCACGAGGCTACCTCAAATCCAACTTATGGGTCAGTGTGACTTGAAATTGAGGTTTCTACCTCGATTATATGGAAGAAGATGGCAGAACTGGACTACCCAATCCTATATTATAGCCAAAAATATTCGTGAAACATTAAAAAATCATAATAGACATATATGTAAGATAATGAAAGACTGTTAGAGTCTCTAGCTTCGTCCACCAGCACCAAACTTCCTGGATGGAGTGCTCCACGCTTGTCATTAGCCAGTACACCCCAGCCCCACCACACTCCTAACTACTGAAAGAACATATAGTCCAGCAGCGGGTTGGAGAACCTTTGCTTGACATCCTGAATTGTCCAACCTTGAGCCGCTCCAATCTCTGATAACCGGTTTTTGAAAGCGGGTATCTGATCTTTATAAGATTCCGTCTTCAGATACACCCTCCATGGCTTTCCATTGACCTCCAATCCATCCCTACAAGACCCAAAATCAACAGGTTAGCGATCCAATACCTTAAATGGAGCTGACGTTGCAGGGTATCGATGTGGGATTGCTTACCATTCCTTCGCCCAATGTGGGCGAACTTTCAGCTTTGCCCCGTTCGCATCCTTCAATGCCATCCACTTATCAGCCACTTTTTGCGCGTAGCGTCCCCAGCTCCCATCCGCTACCGCCGACATCGACGTAACCACCTCAATACTAGCTGTTCCAAACTTATTCCCATTCTGCGGCGCCATAATCATCTCACTGTCCCCCATGATTCTCAATTCGACCGCAAGTCGCATTGGGGCTGCCGAGTCTGCATACGCTTCAATGATTGCATCCCACCACGCCTGCTGTACAATGCTGTAATCTGGCTTGGTCGGATCACTTTTTGAGGCAGGAATCGGCACTTCCAATTCAAGATCAGTCACTCGCATGTTTTGAATACCCCGTCGAAAATGTAATGCATCCGGGAGGAAAGTGCGAATATGTCTGTTGAAGGGGCCGTTCGGCGGTTGGGCCATGTGGGCGAGAGTGCCAAACAGGTATGCCTGCCAGTAGCCAGGGAGAGACTGGAAAAGAGGGTCATCGAAAAGTATCCCGCCAATCCACCCCTGCATCCACTGGAAAAGCACATCAGGTGGAGTTGGGTAGTCGATAACACCCTCGCGGTCCTCAGTGGTGTTCCTAGATTCCGTTTTTAGCCACATGCTCATCGCACAGATAATGATCGTTTTCCAGCAGCCTACCAGCAATTTACAAAAACTTCTTGTTGAAACGGGAACCAGAACCACTCGCTGAAATAATCCTTGGTCGCTCTGTCTACAAAATCAACCCTGGCGGCTTCTAATTGTGCCCTCGAATACTTCTTTCGCAATGGTTTTGGGATTATTTTACTGTTATAATAATCTAGTGGTGGAGGGATTGCGAGGTTCACGGGAGTCTTTTTGGGGGTCATATCCGCATAACTCATCTTGTCGAACGCAAATGTAATGTGGGTGATTATTCCCAGCAGTCCAAAGGAACCAGCAGCAACCTTCAGCCATTCCGAGTTGGACACGGTTTGCAATTTCCCATTGGCGTCGACGTATTCGATCTTTCTCACATAGTCACTGATAGTCTGGTGTCTTTGTCCCGCGCCATGGCAAATTGGAGCGTTGACACCTGCCACAGTAACCCTAGTTCGTTTAAATAGGTTAGCTAAGGATATTGCACCAATATGGCCACGCAGGAATGTAGGTCAACATACTCAACCATGATGACATTTACAGGAAGACTCCATTCATCTTTTGCTATAGCCCACCTTCTCAGCTCCTCATTGGTGACCGCAGCCCCAATCCTCACCATTCGCTTGTTTCCTCCTGAGCCAGGCACGTCTTCTCGCACCTCAATAGTTTTCAAATCATTCCCCTCATGCTCTGCAGTCGGTAAAATCGACGATGGATCAGGAACGGCAGTGGCGATTTTCAGGTCGAGCATCGAGACCAGAATTTCACCATCCTCTGAAAATATTGGTGACCATGAATGCCTGTAGCCGGAAGCACGAACCCGTTTCCCAACACCCTTAGCATATTTCACAAGATTCTGAACACCAACGACCGTTGTAGGAACAAATGTGAAGGCGGGGGTATTCTTGATGGTGAGACCCCAATTTTCGAATGGTGCGTCGACGTGAACCTAAGAATCTATATTAGTGGTTAATCTCTTTCTTCAAAGTCTCCTTATTGCTACCTTCATAGATTTGGTCTGGGACTCATCTTCATAAATCACAGGACTGCTCCCTCTTTTTGCGTTCAGCCATGCCCTGGAGGCAGCGGTTCTTCCCATCTGCTCCATCCTCCTAAAGTGATGCTTCACAGCTGGGCTGGGTGGGATATAAAAGTCACTGCGTTTTTTAACTATGCTTTTCAGCTCCCCTCCAGCAGCATACCGCGTCACCATCTCCTGCAAGTCCGGATCCAAATCGTTGAATGCCTGTTTGTAAACATTGTGACCTTGAACAGCCAGCAAAAGCGCTCTACAATACGCCTCCGCAGTTATTGTTTCTCCTTTGACGAGGGTTAGGGCCTTGCGAAGACCGGGGAATGCGGCGTTAATTTCTGGGTTCGCGTCGAAGCCTTGGATGATGTCGGCTAAGGGATCCAGAGAGAACAAGTCAGTGAGGAGTGGAGGAATATCGAAAAGGCTGCTCCGCTTTTGGCCTGTGTGAACAGTATTCTTTTCAGGTCCCACGAGACCAAATACACTGGAGCAAGCAAGGGACACTAGCAGGAGGAGGGAGGAAAATTGTAGGTTCATGGTGGCACATGTAGATATGGTGCGGGAAGACAATGTCTACTGGCCCTTACATACAATTGAGTAGCTATTTTCGTTGCGAGATGATGGTGTTTTATAAATTATGTGCACCGTCTAGAATCAACACCAGCCTCCCTAAATCTACGGGTACAGCAAGGAAATACGGTTAAGCACTGCTCAATTGGGAGGTAGGGGCCGTAGCTCATTTGAGGGGATGCCTAGACATCGTCATTCAACAGCTTTTTTTTTTGCAACGTCCAATCCGCAGCTATCAATGAGCCATGGTCCCGGTTTGCAAGACCATACATGGGTGTTGCGTGTGGACGGACGTTTGATGTTGCACAAGTACAGTTAAACCTTGCTATACCGGAATGCCTTTAACCGGAAAACTTGCTATTACGGACGGGCTGCGGCGATTTTGGAACAACAGGGCAGAATTTTATTGGTTATAC
>Ga0307514_10005272_pt1 | contig 11621 bp, 17 predicted proteins | sample 16_EM_MG_FD_203088 | JGI IMG/M metagenome (GOLD analysis project Ga0307514, IMG submission 203088) | Populus trichocarpa ectomycorrhiza microbial communities from riparian zone in the Pacific Northwest, United States - 16_EM | ecosystem: Host-associated > Plants > Roots > Unclassified | place...
TGCACCCGCGCCAAAGAGCTGCTCGTTGAGCTAATAAGTACGCTACCGTTCACTGTCCATTCACCATCTACAACGATATTGTTCCCCCCCCCCCACAATTGGTTTATTCGTTATTTCTTCATGTAATCGAATAGGTTGCTGTCGCATATACGTATCACTTGCTAATAATCTTTCAAGCACTTTATAAACATCCATTAACTGACCTCCTTGATAAACAACAGAATCCCAAACAACTCATCACGTGGACCCAAAAGACGTCAAGACAACAAAACCGTCATCTGCAGTGTCATGGCGGTTCGAAGTCGAGCCTGGGATTGAGTTTCCTTTTGTGCAGTTGAGCTCAATTAGTCGTCCGAACTTAGATCTTCTGGAGAAGGCTGTGGAGGGTGGAGGTGTCCGAGTGGTATGGATGAGTGAGAATGTAAGGACTCTAGCAGGGCAGACAGGCTGAATATACAACTAAGACATGGGCTAATTGTACTCTCGTGCACAGGAACTGTCTCGTACAAATACCACTGATGATGATGGACGGTTCCCAGATTCAAAGCGGCCGAGAAAACGGGTAGGTAGCTATATCTATTTACTGCGTGATTTTCTCTCTCCGATCTTGATCAGCTGGTATACATACATGTCATGTATCGAAAGAAACAGATGAATCGTGTCATAAGAATATTTACTGGAGCTCCCAATCATCTAGACCAAACATTCTGCCGATTCGGGCAGCGGACAAGACCTCGAGAATCCAAACATCCAGCCACAGTTGCAACCACAACTCCAACCACACCCCTCTCCACAAACCCTCCTCATACCACATCTATCTCAAGCCTCACCGAATATCCCACCCCCACCAGGTGCAGGCCCATCAACATCCTTTACCACAGTCAATGGGCCTCCTCTGCAGCTAAACAATCATATCCAACAAGTTCACCCACAGCTTGCAGCATCTCAGCCAGCCCAGCCCCAAGTTACTACCGCCCCATACAAGCAAAACGGAAGCACGTTCTCCCCAACAGTCTCTGCCTCCTCTACCACCTCCAGCAACACAATCCCATCCTCCTCTTCTGAGCGAACAATATCAGTTGATATTCCGATAAGCTCAATTTCCCGCATCCTCGCTTCTGAGAGAAACTCACTAACCGACTCCCTCCGCGCCCAAAATTCTGCACTAGCCGCAGAGAATGAAAGGGTGAAAGCAGAGATTGCGACAATTCAGAGTAAGTATAATGCGTTGGAGGAACAGCTACGGAAGAAAATGAGTCAGATCCAGGAGATACTAGAGGAGAAAAAGGCGGGTGATGAGGGGGAGGATGGGATTGGGGGCGTGGGGGTGGGGAAAGAATGACTTGTAAAGAGGAATAAAGTGGTTTTGATTTCTGTGTTGGGTCTCTAAATTTTTTGTTATTTTTTTCCTGATATCTTGACAAGTATGTGCCTGGCTGCAGGACATCACTATCAGTCAGGCAGCATCGCCCATAGTCTCGGAACCATTATTCCCCATGCAGTTCAGGACTACTGCTGTCTGTTTGTGCAAATTTGATTGAATTATTTGGACTTTTGCGAGGGGGGATGTCTAACTAAAGGTGAAATTGAAATATTTAATAGGGATTGTATTATTGCACTAATCCGTTACCTGGGCTGTGATAGCTGCTGTCTGTGGTGAATTCTCATCAAAGGAGTTCCTGACAAGCTTAAGTATAGCATATAGAATTCGATTTAGAATACTCTGTTAACTCTTGGCTTAACGACGACAGCACCAAATACCCATAATTGTGTAGCTAGTTATCATAAATTCAACTAACTAGCTTCATGCATGCAAACGGAAAAGAAAAAAAAGAAAAAAAAATAAGCAAAGAGGACATCTACCAAGGCCCAACCCACGCGCCGTTCACACGCCGTTGAACTTGTGCAAAAATGTGTATCATGTATCATGTATCATGTATCATGGATTTCGTCGTGCAGTGAAGACATAACGGTTAATATGTGGCTCGTTTAGTATTTTGTGCCTTCGGAAGGCTGCGGGAGTTTCTTGTTGCTCGGGTGGGCCATGAATCTATACCAGGAATTTAGGAGTTAGTGGAGTTATAGGGGAGTTTTAGTGGACAAAGGTGGGAAGGTTGGGGGGGGAAGGGTTTACTCTCGGAGAGCTACGAGGATGTTTTCCATGGTGAATTCACGGTTCCATTGGGATACTCGCTGGAGTTTGGAGATATCAACCTATGTGGACTGGAGTTAACGCTCAACGTTCAGAGCCCAAAATTTCTGGAAAAGGGTAGTGAGTTGAAGGTGCTGAGGTGCTGGGCTGACTCACATTGCCGTACTGATTCACACAGGGAAGGTTGATCTTGGAAATGAAGGAGACAGTGGGGGGTTGATCTGGATAGCTATCACCGCAATGGAATTTTAGAGAATAGATGCGGTTTTCGTGGACGGACTAAATGTATGGCGTACTCAGTCAGGATTTATTACCTGACTCTCTATAGCAAAAAAGTGTACATACATGTGGAGGCCCTAAGATGGTTGCATTCCAATTGGACATCATGACATCGTCTGAATCGACAAGACCGTATGAGCAGCCATCTATTTACAAAGCTGTCAGCATTGGTAGATGGTCGAGCTTAAGCTGGTAATCTTGCTTACCAGCTCCAAGCCCTTTCTCTCCCTTCTCTAGCTCCTCCAGGAGACGGAAGTTCCGTGGGACTTTAGCCATAGCTTTAGAGAACTTTGTGTGAAATGGAATGAAGGTTTGTCGTCAGTGCTGAAAATAATACTAGGCTGAGCGGTTGTTTGTTGCAGAGGGGTTTGGCGGAGCCAACAGAACTGGAGTTCAAGCTTGGTTTGGCTTGGCGGGGCACGATGACCGACAGTCATGTGACGTGTCCTCTCAAAAGATGATCCTCCAAAATGGAAGTTGGAATCTAGAATCGAAACTGGAACTTTGGATTTGTTTCAAAAGAGCATTACTAAACATCTGGCATACTCTCAGGACTTTCAAGCACGGATCTGCCACGGCCCCAGGGGCATTGAAGCTTAAAATGCCCTGCCAAGCCACGATGACTATTTTTCTAGTTACTAATTTCGCAGATATATATATCTCCCCTTCTCCTCAGCCTCTCTCAATTCTCAATCGGCCATTACACCTCTTCCACACCACACAAGTTAATTCCCTCTCTGATAGACAATCAAGATGCCTCGCCAACGTGGAGGAGTTGCCCCTGCCAGGCGCCCCACTATTGCCCCCTCCACTCCTAAGCAACAAACCAGGCCCGCCTCAACAGCTGCTGTCCCTGCTAGGGTTCAACAGGCCCCCCCACCAGTTGCGGCTCAAACACAACCTCCTGCCACCTCCCAGGGCCCAGGTCTTTTTGGTCAGATGGCTTCAACTGCAGCGTATGTTAATGCACCCCTGGATGCGGAAAATTTTGATATTGACAGCGGTATAGTGGTGTGGCCGTCGGTTCCACAGTTGGCCACATGGTCGGTGCCGGTATAACTGGACTCTTTGGCGGTGGTGGCTCCTCTCAGCCAGCTGCTGCTGAAGCTGCTCCTCCTGCTCAACCACAAGTCCAAGCTCAGTCCAACAGCTGGGGTGACCGAAGCAATGTTTCCTGTGAGGCAGATGCGAAGAGCTTCACCAAGTGCATGGACGACTACAACGGCGATATGACAGTCTGCGGATGGTACCTTGAGCAGCTGGTAAGTCACTATTGTCACTTTTGTACTTTGGGGATATTGCCGAGGCTGCCCGAGTCAACTGGATTGATGCTGATGGAATTCTCCAAAATGTAGAAAGCTTGCCAGAGCATGGCAAAGAACTATTAGATTCCCTCATGGACGCTGCGGAGTTTGGGTTTTAGTTATATCGTTGGGTAATTTTGCTACCTGGGAGCGGGAATGTACTAGTATTTGTATGCCAGCTGCGTATTATCCAGCGAAAGCTTATCTCTGCTCATATGCTCATCGCATGTGTATTGATAGATCGTTGTACATGAAGCTACAGAAGAGTAGTTTGTGCACACAAAACTTCAGCCTGTGGTGGTGCGCAAAATTTCGCTGATCATGCATTGGTGGGGGGGTTAGGCACGACTATGTCTCAGCAAACTGAGCCGAGGTTGTAATGTAATGTCCTTATTGGCGATGACCCTGCTAGCTACATACACCAACCTGCCGGAAAAATATGGCCAATTATTCTCGTGTATTTTGCTGCACCGAATTAGGAAGTGCATCACTACCTGTTAATTGGATAGAGTGTACTTAGTGAAGGTGCTTCAAGCAAATAAACTTCATGATGTTGGAGAGCCATCCCCGGCCCAATGGAGCAAAGAACAGGTCTATATACTATAATGGAGAAAGCTGGATAGCGGAACCTACATATACATACACATAAATAGAGTATACCTATATATATTGTATGCAGCAAGCACCTCACTAGCATGAGCAAAATGCATTGAAGCTGCACACTGTACCGAAACTTTGGTTGCAGACCTGATCGCGGTTGACACGTCAGAGCCCGCATTACAGAACCATGAAATCAAATTTTGGGTGTGTGGGCCTAGAATGAAATTTTCCACGTCAGCAACTGTGTGCATCACCTGCCAGTGCTGGAAACTAATACTGTATTCCTTGTATCCTCATATTTCCTGGGCTTTGACTAGCTGTCGTTGTGCCTGAGTATACAGACAACTCTTGAGGATAGGGAGCAGGTAAGCAGGAGCAACAGCAGTATCCTACCTAGATTATCCATGGATGGGCTACATAACAGCGGTTCCCCTGACTGTAGGCCCGAGAAGCTCACTGGCACACCCTTCCCCTCTCTTAGCGATTCAGAGGTGTTATTGGTGATCGGTAGCCCGTTTACCTCTGCTAATGAACCAGATTAGGACGGTAATATGCACAGCGACTGGCTCTAAGCCCTTGGGAATTAACAGAAACATCCTGGAATTGCGAGAGAGCAACGTGCAGACACCCCCTTCGTGAGTTCTGGAGTCACGCACCCGGCTTCGAGTCTCCCGCCAGACTAAGCTTCCCCTATCCTCTTGCTGCCCTCCTGCAGGTCCGTGAATGCAAGCACAGTTTTTATTTAACTCTGTTGTCTTGACAGCTCATCAAGGCTCTATACTGAACCTGGGGTCTCACACATGCAAACAATCGAGGGGTGCGGCAGGTGGAGAGCGGTGCTAGTAGGTATACTTATGCGCTGGCCAACTAACCCACCACCCCTCTGTCATCTCCAGCACTGAGGCCGGAAGAAAGAAAGATATTGCAAGTTGTTCGAGGAATCAACTACCACGTCGACATTCTCTGTCTTGTCAGCTCCTCCACCCATCTCCTACCCAGGGACGCTGCCAGCCAACTAATTCGCCTCCTTCTGCTCAAGTCGAAGCACAATACCTGGAGAAGGCACCAGATTTGGCACAGACAATCCCTGATTAGTGTTTAATTGGTTAATGATGTTGTCCCTCTTTGGTAGTGGAAGCGTTGAGACAAATTCATCTGTAAGTGCTATGCTTCATTGTTATATCAAACATTGATAATCTCATTCTCCAGTTCGTCTTTATTGAAGGCGAGCCAGGGTTCTTCTCATGTGACCAATACTCATACCATTGGGCTCACCTCCCGTTACTGGCTCATCTTGTCTAAATGCCGCTTCAATTTGCCCCGCAGAAACATGATAACTGATGGGATGAGGTGGTGCAGGTGACCCGTTCCTCAACCTTACTTGACACCGACGTTGAGACCGACCTATGTGCACTTGGCATCACCGAGTAAGTGGCTCAGGTGTGGTACTTTGGGTAGAATGTACCAGATATTGATGTCCTTTTAGAAAGTTTATTTCAGCGGAGATCACGGGAAAAGATAAGGCTGCAAGTCAATTGAACCAGTAAATACCCTTCATCTCTCCTGTCATACCATGCCCTATGTGGGGCACATCCACAGTCATATGGTGGACATCAGATTAAGGTATCCAAAGCTGATAGTGGGTGCTGCAAGGGTTGATAGTGGTGCCGCGGTTAAGGCCGGCAACCTACCCGCATGTGAAATGCAGCAACCACAAACTCAGCAGCTCTTCGACTTTGTGCACATTCGCTACCAGAGATCTGGCATACAAGATGGGGCCAGGGTATTCCGTCTTGCATTTGAGTGAGTCACCCATCCATTATGCCATAAGGGGCCTTTTCCTAGACACAGTGCATTCATGTGTAAAAAGACAAGAGGCTAACGTTCATTGGCCGACTTCTAGACAGACAAAACCAGGTGGGTGGATCGAAGTAGTGGAAACTGGCCCAGTGGAGGCTCGCCTATATCACTTTTCCAAGGCTAGTTCAATAGAACAGAGTCCGACTGATCGGCCAACCCACTGGGGATCTGTTTCATATCTTCCAACCTCAGATGAAACTGTTTTGTTGATTAAACGTCAACTGTTGAGTGCAGGGTTTGTGGACGTTGAGGAAAGAGGGTGGCGGTCTGCTTCGTCAACGGCGGGGATATGCCATAGAATCGCAGGGGCCGCCAGGTGCTTCAAGAGCTGGTGTCTCGGTTTCCTGGGACTACGTTGGAATTGCGATTCATCGCTGAGTACATCTAGTGGTGAAATTCAAATCACGGTGGACGAGAAGGGATTATCCTCATCATGTAGTACTTCAAGGTGATGTTCCTTTCTTACTCGACCTGAACAAGCATTAATATTTGGTGTCCAGAATATTCGTCATCGCGCGACACCCTTAACAGGTAGCGTAAGCAACAGACGAATTGTAAAAACTTGTTTGCTCCCAATATGGATTCTTATCCAACTGGCCCCTGAAGTGTCCATGTATTGCCACATGAAGGGATCAGTTGAATGGTTAGTCACCTTGAAGCTGCGTGTTATTGCACCAGCAGGTGTGCTTGTTTCTTGGTGGTTTTTTTTTCGGTGATTTTTGTGCTCATTATTCCTTTCATCCTGCAGCACTTGTTATTCCTCACGATTAATGATGTTGACGATGGTGATGAGTGATGATGAACTGCTTGTCTAATTCTTGACTGCTACTTTATTCTACTTGTTTACGTACTGTACCTCCACACAATGGCCGAATATAGCCATGCCAAGCTCCTGACTACCCTAAGCAGACTAGACTATCTACCAATCAGGTTGGCACAGGATGCCGGCTTGCAGCCAGACTACCTATGCCCCACTGCCTCGTGGTGGCAACATCAGTGGCTAATACCCACTCTAGCCTTAACCTAGTGAATCCCTAGACGTCACTGCATATGTCTTGAACTGCCCTCCAGCGTTTAGACTATACTGTGAAGCTTTCCTGGAATGCTTGGCTAGGGATAGAGCAATGAATATTGTTGAAGACATTAATGATACTGGTTCCTTCAATAATGGTGACAGGCCCATACATTAGCCAAACACTTATTAACGGCTGTTCTAATTCCAAGTAGGACCCCAGTCAAGTTATACACTATACACTCCCGTTGTGTCTCTATCACCACATGTCGAGACCACCAGGTCTGTTAAATCTTAAGCGGGATGGTATACTTACTGACATAAACGAGTGGGTGTCAAGGAGCGGCCGGGCGGACCAAATTGGCACCATTTTCAATAGCTGAGACCACGAGATATACTATCACATCAACTTTCCCTTAACGCCTCTAGCACACGGAAATTGTTTGTCTATAACTATACCCTGACTATTCGACCTCCGTCACACTAACGACCCATGGCCCTGAATACTTTAAGAAACACACGCCGCTATTGCAAAGATTCCTAATATGACAGCGATGAGAGAAGTGTATTAGAAGGGAGGGCAGCAATTGGTTGCTTTGCACCTGATGGGACTACCAATGTCCCATCCCTTGTCAAGTGCACATCCCAGATACGTACTCCCCTTGTATAAATACAATTATCAGTCAAAGCAATACAATTCTGCAAGCAAATAATAAAGTTTATAATATTATAAGTACATGGTCTTGGCACTGAAATTGCTTCACAGGGCCCAGTAATGAGAGTTCTACCTGGCAACTCCAAAACCTATGTCTTGAGGATACCAGGAAGTATTTTTTGATGATATCTAGATGTTCGGTGAAGAGCGTCACTCTGGTGGTAATAAAACTGCCAATTATGACCTCGTCTCAAAATTCCTTCCCAGCAGTATATATACAAAAAAAACACTCCTTGGCCTAAAAAAAAATTTCCCTCCTCTCGTTCTGCCGGGCAGGACTAATGTGATTGCCTCCACCTGTGTACATAAAGCAATCGTGTTACCCTCAATTCAAAATCGGCTAGACTCTAATCACCTCAGTCCCATATAGCCGTCATGACCGCAATACAAGAGCTTCACTCGCTTTGTCACCATCTATCTATTATCTTGAGCAGAAAGCTAAAGATCCTGTAATCCCGCAGTAGTTTACCGCTCCCATAACATAACCCCATATGGTATAAAAATCACTAAACGACACAAACCAGCCTCCAAACCCTCATTACCACTCTATCCGCACCCCTATCACTATCATCTCCTCAAATCTTCCCCTTCTCCCTCCACCGTCCTGCCCGCCTCCCCTCTCCTCCTCCTAATCTCCGTACTACTCATCTTCATTCCCCCCCAATTCTCATCCTCCACAACACCCACGACAAATACCTCCAATCCTCCCCACCCCTTCCTCGCTCGCTCCTTATTAACCGCCTCCCCCCCTGCCCTCGTCTCCTCACTCACCACCAACGCCGAAATCCCCTCCTCCGTAACCGTCGGCCCAAACTGATCATTAATTTCCACAATCTCCACGATAACCTCTCCTCTTCCCCTCGGGAGTGTGATCGTCGAGAGCCATGTCAGCTGCTCCCCCTCCCCTCCCTTCTCCTTCTCCTTATTTGTTGTGCATGAGGGAGTAGGGATGGATGTAAGAGAAGGAACGGTCGCAGTGGATGATGTAATTGTAGCTGAAGGGGAGAAGGTCAGGATGCTAGTGAGGAAGGTGAGGGTGTCGCGGGCGCGTTGAGGCCACGTATGGAGGAACCCCGCATGTTTCTTATTCTCGAGGAGTTTAGGCCCCGTGAGGCCTACGATAAGGCGAGGGGTTGGGGTGCCAACGGTGCCAACGGTGCAAGGGGTACAAGGGGGGTCAAGGAGAAATGCGGTGGTTGTTAAGAGGAGCTTGTGGCCGGCGTGGAGGTGGTCGAAGGTTCCTCCCACTATTTACCTAATATTAGCTACTCCTATAAAAGTGTAGAGAGTGAGAGAGGGGAGAGGAGGGTTTTCCTACCAGCAACAACCTCATGCCTCTTCGTCTCCTTGAACTCATGCTTTCCACCCTCCACCCCCCCTGGGGGGTTAAACATCACCACCACCACCCCTGTGGCACTAACCTCCTCCTTCCCAAACCAACTTGGCCGACTCGATCCCTCACCCCCAACAACATACACCACCTTCATCCACCTCCTCCCCACCCTCGGCCCTAGTATCGACCTACCACTAAACACCGGTCCGAACCCCCACTTCCCACCGTGTCTATTTACATCCTCACCCTCACCACCACCCTCACCCTCATCCCCATCCTCATCCCCCCTCCCATCATCCCAATAAAATACAACTCGAACATCAACATCTCCCCCATCCTGCTTACTCCCTTCCGTCTTTCCTAGCTCCCGGAGGGAAGAGACAACGAGTGAGTATATGGCGGTTAGTATCCTCTGTGCGTAGTCGCAGGATGTAGAACGGGGTGGGCCTGGGGCGAGGAACGGCGCGAAGAGGGCGATGGTGAGGTTGGGAGTGGTGAGGGATTGGAGGGTGGAGAGGGTGGGCGGGCGGTAGTGTCTGATGATTTGCTGTTGCGAGGCGGAGGGGGGCGGGGGTAGGGTATGATGGAATAGGAGGGTAGGGTGAGGAAGGAGTGGCAGCGCAGGCATTGTTGTGAGAGAGTGTGGCGGGGAGTAGTGACGGTTCTATGAGATGTATGGTGTATAACTTTGCATCAGGTAACCGACGTCATGTCTACCCAGCACTGCCACGAGTAGCAAACTCACACAAAAACACAACGCCAACTACACCAATAACCCTACAACCATATCTTGTAATGGGAATAATATTCTCCAGACGCCGAACCTAATGACCTTGACCCCATATTTGATGCCATAAAACTTGGAAAAGCAATCACCAAGGTATATCATACCAATATGAAAGCCATTATCATCTAATCCACCTTCCCACCTGCTCATAATCTTCCCCCTTCACTAGCTAATCCCAATCATCACCCTCATCCGCTGCATTCGCCTTACTCTTCACCGCCGCCCCAAACTTGATACTACTCCTGGCCCTCCTCTCCTCCTCTGCCAGTTCCTCCTCATCCTCCTTCCTCCTCAGCCTATAGTCCTCCGGCTTAATCACCTTGACCTCCACTAGTAACCCTTCAATATCTGTCCCCACATCTAGTCATTAGCCGCAATCCTCCTCCCATACCGAAACCAAGGAGCACTTACTTTCCAACCTCACCCCCCCCGCACCCCCCCACTCCCTCAGCGTCACCACTTGCCTCACAATATCACCCTTTCCATACACCAACACTGTCGGGCAATTTCTCTCCGGATACCCCTCAATCGCGAGCTCCGCCTTCATCTCACAAAACTTCACATCGGGAAACTTCCTCGCTGCCTCCCTCCATAACTCCCTCAACACCCTACTCTCCGGCTGCCCGCTACTCGCACTATACAACGCCACTAACACCACCTCAGTCATGCTCGCCTCCGTAACCATCTTCGTATACTCGGCCTTCGTCAGCGGATACACAGAGCCGTGTGGCGAGGTGTGGATCCGATTTAACTCTTTGATCCGTTTTTGCCGGTAGATTTCTAGGAACGCATCGTCCTCTTCGTCCTCGAGCTCGTCCAGTTCGTCAAGGTCTTTCCCTTCTAGGCGGTTCTCGTGCATCAGTTTAGAAGCTTCAATGTAGGCTTCTTCGAGGAACTTGGTGGGGGAGGGGGGTTTCTCCGGGATGATTTTGTGTTTGCGCAGGATGTCGTTCCATTCGGTGTCCGCGTTGGGATCATCGATGGGGGCGTTGACGGGCATGTCGGGGAGGCCGTTCATGGTGGGCTAGTGAGTTATGTGATGGGTATGAGTAGGTACTTATCTGGTTTTGAGAGTGGTATGTGGAATAGGGTGGTGGGGTGGAGGGGCACCTTGGCATCATGACGCGCGGAGGGATGACGAGAAAGTGTCTTAGTCATTTGTGCAACGCCCACAGTTAGTAGGCTTGATGTCCCGTAGATTGAGCTCGTCACCAGCTTAGAAACCCATGTCACTGAGGAGGTTCAGATAAGGTGAAAAACAAATCGTTTTTTTAGTGTGTGGGCAAAAGAGCGAAAATTTTTATTTGTTTAAAGTAAATGGATTATAACTATTAAATATGGGATACTGGTAGGCTCTCCATAAAGTACTTGTTCTCGTGCCCAGACCGATTTATTTTGATTTTCTACCACACAAAAATAAATCGGTCTGGGCACGAGAACAGCAAGTACTGCCCTCGGTACCCGAGGAGACGACCACATACTTATCCTTGGGTTGGAGATATCAACTTAGCGAAAATAGGATATAATTTGTGTCCCAGGCCTACCATATCCCGTAACCCTTCCCAACCCACCCCTCCAA
>Ga0307514_10005273_pt1 | contig 11621 bp, 9 predicted proteins | sample 16_EM_MG_FD_203088 | JGI IMG/M metagenome (GOLD analysis project Ga0307514, IMG submission 203088) | Populus trichocarpa ectomycorrhiza microbial communities from riparian zone in the Pacific Northwest, United States - 16_EM | ecosystem: Host-associated > Plants > Roots > Unclassified | place...
ATCTGGCGGCCGCGGCCCCGTACCACACCACCCCTTGTCCGCGGCCTGACGGCCGAATTCACGGCGCCCGCCAGCGCCTTGACCGGACCGGAATTCCGCGCACCCGCACCTGCATTCCGTGCACGTCTCTCACGCCGAATGCAGCCCCACAAGTCCCTTTGGCCAACCGGCATTCCCGAGGTACCGTCATGCACACTGCCAAGATCAAGACCGTAAGTACCAAGGTATGGCTGCGCCATACGTCAACAGACTTCAAGATCACCAGCGTGGGCGGGGGTGAGTAGCGATGGCGTGGGTGACCACATTGGGCCCGGACATGCAGCAGGTGGAGTACCGGCTGACCGGGCAGTGCGGATGCGACCTGGAGCACCAGGAGCAGCGCGGGGTGGAAGTCGAAGAGGAGGACGCGCAGGTCGACTACCGCCTCGGCGACGCGCGTGATCTGGAGTGGATAGGCGGCGGCCTGCAGGAGGTCGGCCTGGTCGCCGGGCAGAGCGTCGACCGGGACCAGGCGCGGCTGCTGATGGACGGCCGGCACCCGCTGACCGGCGAGCTGCTGGTGACGCCGAAGGTCGCCGTCGACCCGCGCGGCAAGCTGCAGGCGCGGCCGCTCGCCGAGGCGATCGAGGCGGCGGCCGCCGAGCGCGGCGTCACGGTCGACGAGCTGCTCGGCGACGACGAGAAGCTGTCCAAGCGGTTCGCCCGCCTCACGCGCGGCATCGTCCGCGAGGGCGACCGGCACCGCGTCCCCTTCCGCGCGGTGGAGAAGCTCGCCGACGCCGCCGACATCGACCTGCAGGAGCTGTACGGGCGTTCGCACGTGGCGGAGGCCCGCGAGTACGCCGACACCCGGATCCGGGTGGGCAACCGCGGCTACGACGTCACGCTCGATCTGTCGAAGACCTACAGCACTGCCGTGGCGCTCGCGGGTGAGGAGATGTCCGAGGATCTGCGGGAGACGTTCCTCGTGGTGGCCCGCGAGACGTTCGGCGCGATGGAGGGCTGGGCCGCGTACGCGATGTCCGGCGAGCACGGCAACGGCAAGAGCGCCGAGCGCGTCGACACCTCCGGGTTCCTGGGCTGGATGACCGTGCACTACTCCGCTCGCCCGGTCGGCGGCGAGGTCGGCGACCCGCACCTGCACGTCCACGGCAACCTCGCGAACATGGCGTACGCCGAGGACGACAAGTGGCGCACCGTCGGGGCCGGCGGCCGCGACATCATGCGCCACGCGCACGCCGCCGACGCCTACGTGAAGGCCCGGCTGCGGCAGGTGACCGGCGAGCGGTTCGGCATGAGGTGGGAGCGGCACGCCGAGACCGGCGCCTGGGAAGTCGTCGGCATCGACGAGAACCTGCGCCGCGCGTTCTCCCGCCGCAACCAGCAGATCGTCGCGGCGGCCGCCGAGGACGCGACCACCGGCGAGCAGAAGCTGGTCGCCCGCCAGCTCGCCGAGGGCAAGGACGCCACGATCACCCAGGCCGACGTGAGGGCCGCCTGGCGGGAGCGCGCCGAGACGGTCGTCGACGACGTCGACGCGATGATCCGCCGCGCGATCCCCGGCCCCGAAGGCCCCGACGGGCCATCGGTCGCGGGCCCCGGCGGCGGCCCGGTCATGCCCTCCCCCGAAGAGATCGCCGCGTTCATCTGGCGGCGCGAGGGCGGACTGACCGAGTCGCGGAAGTCCGTCACACGCGCCGACGTCCTGGCCCACGTCATCGACGCGTGCCCGTTCGGCGTGCCAGACCTCGCCACCGCCGAGGACCTGACCGACGCCGTACTCGCCGTCGACGGCACGGCCGTCGCGCTGCCGACCGGCCTGGCGCACCTGACCAACCCCCAGCGCTACACGCACGCGTCGATCCTCGAGGCGGAGCAGACCATCGCCGAGACGGTCGCCGACCGGCTCAACGAGGGCGCCGCGCAGATCACCCAGGCGGCGGCTGAGCTCGCCATCGCGGCGTTCGAGGCGCAGCGCACCACCAACCCGCTCCGCCCGTTCCGCATGTCCGGCGAACAGCGCGCCCTGACCCTGCGGCTCCTCACCGCCGGGCACGGCGTCGACGTGGCGCGCGGCAAGGCGGGCACCGGCAAGACGACCATCATGAGCGCGGCCCGCATCGGCTGGGAGGCCGCCGGCCTTCGCGTCTCCGGGGCGGCCACGGCCGCGGTCGCCGCGTCCAAGCTGCAGGCCGAATCCGGCATCGCCTCGGCGACCGTGGCGACGTGGCTGATGGACATCCGCGACGGCGGCCGCCGCATGGCCAACACCGACGTCCTGGTCCTCGAAGAGGCCGCGATGGTGGATGACCGCGACGTCGCCGAGCTGCTCACGGCGGCCGCCAGGCGCGGCGTGAAGGTCGTCGAGATCGGCGACTGGGCACAGCTGAAGGCGATCGGCGTCGGCGGCGGCTTCAAGCGCGCCCACGAGATCGTCGACGGCCTGGAGCTCAGCGAGAACCGCAGGCAGAAGGACGCGGTGGAGCGGGCCGCGCTGGAGGCGTGGTTGGACGGCGGACGGCGTACCGCGCTGTCGATGCTCGCCGAGCACGGCCGTGTCCACGCGGTCCGTACGCCCGACGACGCGTACATCGCGATGCTCGGCGCCTGGAAGGACACCGTCGCCCTCCTGGAGGGCGACGTCCACGACCAGATCGAGGACCTGGTCGTGCTCGCCGCCCGCAACTCCGATGTTGAGGTCCTCAACGGCGGCGCCCGCGAACTGCGCAAGAAGGCCGGTGAACTCACCGCCGGCCACACGTACGCGATGGCCGGGGGCGAACGTCTGGAGCTCGCGGCCGGGGACGTCATCCGGATCAAGCGCAACGACTACCGCACCCGCCGGGGCGGCGACGTCGACGTCATCAACGGCTACCGCGGACAGGTCACTTACGCCTCGAAGGGCGGTGTCGCGGTCGAATGGCGCCGCCCCGCCGAGGACGGCGGATACGCGGTGGAGCGGGCCTGGATCACCGCCGACCAGATCGCCGACGGCACCCTGCAGCACGGCTACGCGATGACGATCGCCGCGGCGCAGGGCCTCACCTGTGACTACACGCTGGTCTACGGGGTGGGCGCGGACGCCAACTCCCTCTACCCGGCGCTCTCCCGGGACCGGATCGCCACTCACCTGTGGCTGCCCGCCGACGTCGTCGAGAGCGAGGACGTCCGCCTGCGGCTCGGCGAGGCCCGCAGCGACCAGGAGCTGCTGGAACGGGCGGTCGCCGCGTACGCCGACTCCCTGGAACACGACAACGACGACCGCATGGTCTCCGACGAGCTCGCGCCCGCACCCGAGGCGGAGCCGGTCGCGCCGATCCCGCACCAGGCGCAGCCCGAACACGAACGGATTGTCGACGACACCGGACAACGCCGTGGCGAGGCGGAGCGCACCGGCACCGTCCAGGAGCACCCCGAGCCCGCTGAGAGCGCCGCACAGGCCGTGACCAGTCCGGAGGGGCAGGATTCCCCCGCCGAGCGTGCGGCGGCCCGTCAGGCCCGTCTGGACGCCCTGCGGGAGCGTCTGCAGGGCGAGGACGCGCCGCAGCTGACGGACGACCAGAAGGCCCGCCTGGACCAGCTGGTCGCCACCGGCTTCGCCTCCCGCGCCGAACCGCAGGAGCAGGAGCGGCCGGAACCGGAGTTCGAGGCGTGGGACGACCGGAAGTACGGGCACATCAGCGCGCAGAAGCTCACCTCGATGATCGCCGAGAGGACCGCCGAGGCTCGCCGTGCCGGGCGCCAGGCCGCCGACTACACCCGGCAGGCCGAGGCCAGGCGTGCTCAGCTCGCCGCGCCCGTCACGCCCGGCCAGGAGCGGGCCCGCGAGGTCGCCGAGGTCCTGGACCGCGCCGACCAGTTCGCCGCCGTCGCCGCGGCGGAGTGGGACAACGAGCGCCAGGCGCGCGAGGCCATGCGGTCCGCGCAGGAGATCCAGCGCCAGCTCCGGGAGGCGATGGGCAAGTCCCGTCTCGCACTGCGGCTGGCCGGCACCAGCCGCAAGGAGACCAACGCGCTGATCGCCGAGCACGGCGAGAGGGAGAGTGAGGCGTACCGGGAGATCCTCCGTGCCCGGCGGGCCGCCGAGGAAGCGCAGCGCGAGGCGTGGGCCACGATCCGCAGCCCGGAGACGATCCAGTGGTTCGAGGACCAGGGTTCCCGCCGGGAGGCCCCCCGCTATGCCGACGAGCTGCAGGACCGGCTCGCCGCGATGCGTGAACGCCTCCCCGACATCGAGCGGGTCACCGACCGCACCGTCACCAGGAAGGCAGAGACCGCCGAGCGTCAGGCCACGGAGTTCCGGGGCGATGCGCTCAAGTACGCCACGGCGGCGGAGAAGCTGCAGGAGGAGAAGGCGCTGCGCTCGCGCATGGCGACCGAGTCCCCCACCCAGCACGCCCGCGAGGCACAGCAGCGCGCCGCGTACCTCAAGCAGGCCCGGCAGCAGAAGGCCGCCGAGCGGACCCGCCGCGAGGACGCCGGGCGGCGGGCAGCTAACGAGTCCCGGTACCAGCCGCCGACCCAGGGCCGCTCCGGACCCTCCCTCGGACGCTGAACCACCCACTGTCAGCGGACCGCTGACACGGGTCCGGGGGCACTCCCCTGTGCGCCACAGGGCGCGGGGTGGACCTCTGCGCCGGGACCGGAGGGTTCCGTCACGGGCAACAAGGCGGCTGTACGAGGGAGTTGGCGCGCTTCGGATGAAATGGCGCGCGTGATCTGTGTCACAGGGCGGCGGTGGAGCGGTGTGGCGGCGAGTTATCCACAGAGCAGGTGTTGACCTGGCCTTTTCCTTGAACCGGAATCGGCGCGCCCGCTGTGCGTCTCGTGTTAGGCGGACGCGGCGGACTCTCCTTGGTGGACGTGGCGGAGCCCGCATCCCTGTGAAGGCTGGGTCAGAGCATCACCAGGCCGCCAGTAACGTGGTTGGGCACTAAACGCCCTTCGCAACGACGAAGGGAGACCGCCTTGCGGAGCCGATGCTTGCCGGCCTGGCTCCGCCGGGATCTCCCTCTCGCCTGCTGTCGGGTGCCCGCTCACTGTGAGGAGACCGGAAACCTTGACGACCATTGACCGTACCCCAAACGACTTACCGCGCCATCCCGGCCTGCTCGCGTGGGTGACGACCCTCACCGCGCTCGTCTCCATCGTCGCGGTGGTCGTCCTGGCGCTGACCGGTAACACCGAGGCGGCGACCGCCGTCGGCACCATCGGCGGCGCGGTGGCCGCTCTCGGCGGCTCGGTGAACCTCCGCAACACCGGCCGGTAGCCCTGGCGGCCGCCAGGAACGCGTCCGGCCCGGCCGCATCGTGCGGCCGGGCCGGAAACGGCCGACTACGCCGGTATCCAGAGGCGGACAGCTGTATCGGCCGCCGATCCACGCGCAGGATCGCTCTCACAGAAGTCGATCAGTGGTGGGAGGGGCGTACGGGCCGGTCTTCGAGTCGTGGGTCGGCGTACCCGCCGCCTCGAGCGGAGTTGTGCTCACACGACTTGTCCGCCGGGAAGCCGGTGCCCATGGCCGCGCTCAGCGCCGGGAAGAACTGCCGCCCGTCCTCGAACTGCGGGGTGGTGGTCCACGTGTACGACTCGCAGCCGCGCATCGCGCGCAGCATCAAGAGCGTGCCGTAGCCCTGGCGCTGCCACTCATCCGTCACCCGGATCTTCATGACGTGGCCGCGGCGGCACTCGGCGCAGGACTGCCAGGTGAGCCGGGCGAAGTCGTAGCCGCTGCGGTCGCAGACCCGGAGCTGCTGGGGGCCCGCTCCGTTCCTCGGCGCGTAGTACAGCCAGAAGTCCTCGGTGTGCGGCCGCAGGAGCGTCGTGAGCGCCCAGCGCCGTGCGGAGAAGCCGGACGGCGGCGGCCCCTGAGTCATGCGATCCCCCTTCGGAGCGCGTCTGTCGCGCCGGTTGATCCTCTCGCCCTCCCCGGTCCCCGCCAAGAGGGTGCCGAGATAGCGCAGATAACTGTTCTGTTATCTGTACTAGGGTGATCATCGACCAGGGAGAACGCGCCCGTTCTCCGACATGACGAGGACCTGTTATCTGTGGCAAGGAGTTCCGTGGCAACCGTCGTCCCCCTCAAGACCGTCACCGGAGCGGCGACCGTGCGCACCGCCGCCGACCGGTATCTCGACTCCATCACCGTGGCGAACACCCGCCGGACCTACACCACGGCGCTCGGCAAGGTCGTCCCCGAGCTCGGCGAGGGCCGGCCCCTGTCGGCCGTCGCCGACGACGAGATCGGCCAGGCGCTCGAACAGCTCTGGGGAACGGCGGCCGCCAGCACCTGGAACTCCCGCCGTGGCGCGGTCGGTGGCTGGCTCGCCTGGTGCCACGAGACGGGCCTGCAGCCGCCGCACATCCCGGCCTGGTGCAAGCGGATGCCCGACCCCGGCTCGGACACCCCGGTCCGCTCCAAGACCGCCATCGACCGCCTGATCGCGCGGCGCGACGTCGCCCTGCGCGAGAAGGTCGCCTACCGGATGCTCTACGAGACCGTCGCCCGCGCCGACGAGCTGCTCGGCGTGAACATCGAGGACCTCAACCTCGCCGCCCGCCAGTGCCCGGTGAAGGCCAAGGGCGCCAAGGCCGTCCGCCGCCGCGGCCAGGCCCGCGAGGACTACGCGACCGAGACCGTCTACTGGGACGCCGGCACCGCCCGGCTCCTGCCCCGCCTGATCGGCGAGCGGACCCGCGGCCCGCTGCTCGTCACCCACCGCAAGCCCGGCCCCGGCAAGGTCCTCACCCCGCGCGACGTCTGCCCCGACACCGGCATGGCCCGCCTCTCCTACGGCCAGCTGCGCGCCCTGCTGGACCGCCACACCTGCGTCGGCGGCGAGGAAGGCACCGGCTGGGACCCGCACGAGTTCCGCCACTCCGGACTGACACACCTCGGCGAACAGGGCGTCTCCCTGCTGCTGTTCATGGCGAAGTCGAGGCACAAGTCCGTCAGCGCCGCCCGGAAGTACTTCAAGCCCGGCGCGGCCGCCCTCGCCGAGGTCACCAGCCTGCTCGCCCCCAGCGACCGCTGAACCGCGACACGGCGACGCCAAGGGCTGCACAGCCTGCGGCGTCGCCGCGTCAGGCCGGTCAACGCGCTCTGTCGGAAGGCCGGTTGAGATCTCTAGGCTCTGCCCATGTCGAAGCAGCAGCGGGGCAAGAAGCACCGGACACCGCAGAAGCGAGTCTCCCGTCCCTCCTTACCGCGTCCGCGCAGGGCGGCTCCGGCACTGCCGGGAAGCCTGGACCACATGGCGCGGATGCTGGAGCACGCCAAGCCGGACCAGATTGTCGAACTGGTGCTGCCCTTCCTGTGGGCGGCCCTCTCCGACGGCCGCGCGCCGGCGAACATCTGCGTCGACGCGTGCCTGACGCTGCGGAACGCCTACGGCCAGCTGGGAGTGCGGGCCGAACTGCTGCCGGTCACCGTGGCCATCCGGAAGAAGAACGGCGCCGGAACCCTCTACGGCTCGCTCACACCGAGCTGGACGGGAACCTCGTGGAACGGGCACTGCGCCCTGGTGCTCCCCGACTCCGAGCGGTTCGTGGACCCGACGATCGAGCAGTTCGACGAGGTCCGGAAGATCGGCATGGGCCCGATGGTCGGCAAGGTGGCCATGTCGACCCGCGAAGACGGCTCGCTGGTGGAGCCGGGAGCGCAGGTGATGCTGCAGCGCGGCGACCTGGTGCTGACGTACACCGTCGCCGGCCCCGAGGCCCTGGCCTCCATCGTGGAACACCCGGAGGCGATCGCCCACGCCGACGGCCACCGGCGTACCGGAGTGAACACCGCCTCCCTCACGCTGGCCGCCCTGCGCGCCGAGGGCGTACGCGGCCGGGCGATGCAGGCCCCTCACCCGAGGCTGCATGCCCTGCTGCGAGCTGTTGGAGACGCCCCGTACGAGTCGGACGAGGCGCAGGACGTGCGGTTTCGCCTGCCGGATCAGAGCGGCCAGGAACAGTGGCTGCGGCTGGACGAGATCCCGCTGCCGCCGAGCACCCCGGCCGCCTGGCCGCGCTGAGCCGGGACCTACCGATCCGCAACGGCCTGTTTGTCGGCGCCCCCGGTCACGATGGCCACACCCAACGATCTCCGGGAGGGGACATGACGAACGTCTGGATCATGAGGAAGAGCCCGGACAGGACGGGCAGGGGGCAGGGAATCCGGCGCGTCCTGGTGCGGGCTGACGCCATCACCTACCTGAGCGCCGACGACCACCAGGTCCGCGCCACCGAACTCGGTTCGGACGACATCACGGTGCTGGTCGACGAGAAGGACGCCGGACACAACGGCCCGCTGCTGCCGGAAGGCTTCAACGTCGACATGCTGCACATGGTCAGCGAACTGCGCAGGAAGCTCGCCGCTGACGGGGACTCCGAGGACCACGTCCTCACCGCTCAGGTCGTCGACGGCGCATGGGTCTGGCGGGCCTTCGCGGTCTCCGAGCCGGAGCCCAAGCCGATTCCCTGACACCGAGCAGCGCGAAGCCCCGGGACTCAGCCATGACGCCCGGGGCTTCTCTGTGCACGTGACGCCCGGTTCAACGACCTGGGCCCGGCCCGGTCACCGGCCGACCGGCTCCGGGTACCGCTCCCGCCGGCGGCTTGGGTTGTCGGTGCCGAGCCGTATCCATCCCTCGCGGCGCCGCAGGCCGGGCAGCGTGATGGCGAACACCGACACCGCGATGCCGTCGACCGCCGCGGCGAGCGCCTCCAGGCGCCGCTGCAGCAGGTGCTCCGCCTTGCCTGCCAGGACCACATTGAGCGTCGGGAAGCAGTTGCTGCGGGTGTAGCGGTAGCGCGACCAGAACGGGAACGTCGACCCGTTGGTGCCGCGGGCTCCTTCCCAGACGCGGTGTCCGGCGTACCGCTCGTAGTCCCAGACCTCGCGGGCGAGCCGGGCCTGCGACATCGTGCCGTTGTCTATCTCGAAGAGGCGGACCTCGGCGGTCCTGCCCGGCACGGCGAGGACGGCGTCGGTGTTGAAGGTCAGCCCGGTCTCCTTGATCGCGTGGTTGACCTCCACCTGCCAGTCGGTCAGATGGTGGCGGCCGCCGACGGCGAGGATCGTGTCCGTCACCGCCAGGGCGTGCGCGCCGAACCCGGCACGGACCGCCTTCGCTCCGGTGCCGGCGCGCGGCCGCGCGGGCAGCTCGTTGCCGTCGGCCACCGCCCGCTGCCCCGCCCGGGTCAGGTTCCAGATCAGTTCCTTGCCGTGCTTGCCGTTCGTCTCCGCCAGGCCCTGCTCTGCCAGCTTCCGCATCGCCCGGCGCACGTACGACCGGCCGTCCGCGTCCTCGGCTGTGATCACCCGCGCCATCTGGTCGGCGGTGGCGATGCGCACGCAGGCGAGCATCCGCAACGCGTCTCCCCGGACCCGGGGAGCTGTAGGGGTGGAAGACCTCTGCCCTACTTCTGACGCAGCAGGGACAGGGAGAGAGGTGTCGGCGTCCGTGAGGGGATATCGACCAGGGGTGTGGCCTGCGGGAACGGGCGCGGCCGCCGAATCCTTCACGGCACCGGATACGGCATCGGCCGCCGGGCCGCCCGAAGTGCTCCGCACACCCCTTGTCCAGGGTGCGGGAGCCTCGGCGACGGCCTGCCGGTCGGCGTGGTTGTACGTCACGGTGGAGCTCCTCATCAGGTGCGCGGCTCTCCCGGCAGAGATCCGCTGTCACCTAATACAGGTCTGGATGATCATGCTCGTGTGACATTCCGCGCCGCACTTTTTCCCGGACTCCCCGTTGAGACGGACATGGAACTGCCAGCCCGGGCCGCGCCCGGCGTCGAGATCCTCGCCTCGGCGGCCGCCGATGCCGCCTGTGCGCTCGCCGACACGGCCGGCCCCGCCGGGTGGAACCTCGCGGCCGCCGAGGACGCGGTGGACGCCATCGACACGCTCGCCGAGGCCCTCGCCGAGATCGACCCCGAAGCCGCCCGGCTCCTGGCGGCGATCCCGGCCGCCACGAAGGCCCTGCTGCGCCACCTCGGTCAGGACCAGGACGACGCCGCCGAACCAGATCCGGCTGTCGCGGCGACCCGGGCGGCGCGGCCACGGCGGCGCGGTCTGGGGCATGGCTGGCAGGGCGTACGCATCCCGTCAGCGGAACGCTGACAGTGCAGGATGAAGCTATCCGATTGGCGATCTCTTTTGCACTGCACGAAGGCGAGCCAAAACAGAATGCTTGTCAGCTACTCATATCAATAGCGCAACAAGTAACTGATTGGATCGCTTATGAAATAGCTTTTCCGCTAGCGGAAAAGAGGGCGATAGAGCGATCCTTCCTGTCGCCGGATATGGCCCGTGCGTGCCACCCGTGGGAGACCCCTGCGGCGAGCACCAGGAGCACGAGCCCGCCGGCACAGAGTCGGCGAGCCCGGGCCTGGCTGGCTAGTCGAGAGGGAGGCAGTCGGCAGCGGGTGCGGTCTCGCCGTCTCCCCCGAGCTTCGGCACGAGCTTGCCCTCGTTGCCGTACTTGCCGGGCACCAGCTCGCGGACCCGGTACGCGATCGGGGCGCCGTCATCAGCCCATTCCACGGCGCACACCAGGGCAGGCCGACCGTCCGGGAGACGCACCTGCGTCCGCAGGGCAAGTCCGCCGAACTGGCGGTGCAGCAGCTCGGTGAGGAACGGCACCGAGAACCACCAGGAGACGTTCTCGGTCTCCATGTACCCGTCGTATCCCCGGCGTTCCACCTGCGACTTGAGGAGGCGCTCAGCCAGCTTGAAGCAGCGGCTGTCGTACTCGATGAGGGTCATGTCCCACGCCGGTTCGTCCGCCTCCACTGTGGTGACCCTCGTGGCCCACGCCTGGAGACGTCGGTGGCCGGTCGTCCACCATTCCTTGATCGGGCAACCGAGCAGACGCACCGCAGCAAGATCGAGAGGGTGCATCAGCCTGTCGACAGCGGCCAGATCGTCGGCTTCCACCGCCGTGCGCAGCCGGTGCGGGTCGGGTGCCAGTTCCGGCTGTTCGTCCAGCAGCATCGCGTACGCGGCGGCCAGCACCCACGACTGGTCCTGGCTGTAGCCGTACTGAGGCTTCTCCCGGAACCGGTGGGCGAGGCTGTCAGCGCGGCGTCCGGGCAGACTCGCGGCCTGGCAGGTGTCCCAGCTCGTACGGGCGTTGCCGCGGTTGGTGAACGGGTGCCAGGTCTCGCACACGTAGCCGGGATGCGGGGTGCCATCGCATCCGTGGTCGCACGGCGTCGTCACGATCGGGTACAGGCGAGGTGGCTCGCTGAGCGGCTCAGCGGCCGGGCCGGGGTCCTGCTCTGCCAGGCGTCGGCGTGCGGCGGTGTACGAGATGTCCTCACGTGCGGCGAGTTCGCGGGCGGCGCGCTTGGTGTGCTTGTCGGCGGTCATGGTCATCGCTCTCGGGCAGGCGGATCCCACGCATCCCCCCGCCGGGCGTCAGTCGACCACGGGAAGGCTCGGATGCGGCACGCGAGGCTGAAGCCCCTTGTCCTCGGTCACCGGCCCCGGCGTGGGCGGGGATGCGGCTCGGAGTCTGGCCGACGTGCGGCAGCCAGTTCCCACCGTAGCGGCAGGGACCGACAGCCCGGCGGGTCGTCGCCGGGAAGTTGGTGGAGGACCAGCACCCCGGTGGCCGCCGGGG
>Ga0307514_10005274_pt1 | contig 11609 bp, 16 predicted proteins | sample 16_EM_MG_FD_203088 | JGI IMG/M metagenome (GOLD analysis project Ga0307514, IMG submission 203088) | Populus trichocarpa ectomycorrhiza microbial communities from riparian zone in the Pacific Northwest, United States - 16_EM | ecosystem: Host-associated > Plants > Roots > Unclassified | place...
CACTCCCCCCACTCCCCCCATAATCTCCATAACTCCAGCTACCCCCCACTAACTCCCCTCGGCAGTTGCGGCTCTAACCCCGGCAATGGCCCCACTTTCGTCCAAGCTGCCAGAGGCCTTGCCGGCGTTCTCGCCAAAAACACCTGGCACCTCGTGTACGGCGGGGGCACTGTAGGGCTCATGGGCGCCGTAGCTAGCACGCTCATCTCTCTCTCTGGCCCCGGCACTGTCATCGGGATCGTCCCTACGGCGCTCGTCGAAAAAGAACAGGAAGGTCACATTCCCTCAGAAACTGAGTTCGGAAAGGTTATAGTCGTGAAAGACATGCATACCCGGAAAGCCATGATGGCTAGATATGCAGATGCGTTTGTTGCCTTGCCGGGGGGCTTCGGGACGTTGGATGAGATGTTTGAGATTGTAACGTGGAATCAATTGGGGATTCATGATAAGCCTATCGTGGTATGTATTGGATAAGTTTGAAGGAGGTTGCTGGTGAGGCTGTTGGTAAAATGCTGACCCTTGACATCGTCTGCATAGCTGCTTAACATCAACGGCTTCTACGACGGTCTCATGCAATGGATCGATAAAGCCATAGAATGTGGCCTTATAAGCGAAAGCAATAGGGGCATTTTAGTCGAAGCGAAATCCGTTGATGAAGTTGAGGAAAAGATTAGGAACTACAAAGTCGCATCGGGGCGATATGTCCTCGATTGGGACTCTTACTAGTTGTAGAAAAGTATCCTTTCTGCTCGATTGCTATATCCATTGCTGAATTGGCCATACTGTGGTAGACCAGACTGTCTTGTCTTTTTTGGGCGCTTTGTTATATGTAATAGACTTACGTATAATACAGGGTGTTTATCCTGGGTTGAAAAGTGTATGGTAAAGAGTAGAGCTAGTGAAAGCATGGTATGATGTGAGGAGCCATGGTATGATTTTCTTCTTTCCCATCAGATGCTTCATCGGCCGTTTCTATATTGGCCCGCTATTGTATAGGAATACCCCGCTCCACATCTAGTCGGTGGTATCCATTGTATCCACAGCAGGAGCAGTAGCAGCCCCAGATCCAGAAGCCTCTGGCTGCTCAATCTCAGTTCTTCCCCGACTACTTCCCACATCTCCCACTTTCTCCAACCACACGGCTACTTCATCATCATCATAACTGCTTAAAAGTCAATAACGTTCAGCCACAGCTGGCCAACCCAGTGGGTTACTTACAGCTTGAACTCTTCGCCAATACCCACAACCGCCACACTCGTATTCGCCGATGTCAAGCTCTTGTCCTGCGCCAAACTGTCCCTCAACGCTCTCAACCCATGTACCACCAACTCATCTCTACTCAATTCCGGAAACTGCTCGAAATTCCTCTCCAAATACGTCCTTGCACTCTGTGACCTAGCACCAATAGCCGCCCCCCTATACTCAAGAACCATACCACTTGGCTGGAACTCCCACAAATGAGGCCCGGTTTCATCCACACCCGCAATGAGGAGCCCAACGCCGTAAGGGCGCCGACCGTAAGTTTGTGTGTTGACTTGAGCTTTGTCGGCTATGGCGTTGACAACACGAGCAATGGGGATGGGACGGGCGTATATTAGGCGGGAGGACATTGACTGCTGGCGCATAAAGTTGGAGAGGACACGAGCATCAGGAGCTAGGCCAGCAAGTGCTGTGGAGGTGGTTAGCTCACTGGAGGTGAATTCCCGGGAGCGGTTCGGGCTAGGTACCTAGTCCGAGATGGCCGTCGATTTCTGGAATTCAATATTAGTTTTGCTCCGTAAGAATGGGGTTGTAGGGAATACATACTTATAATCTTCTTCTGATATGATCCCAGCTCCTCTGCATTCCTCTACACCATGTCGTCAGCACCCCCCGCCAACTCCATTTAATAGAGCCCCAAACGAACCTTCAAGGCCACGAGTACTGCATGCGTATTGCTCACTAGTCCAACAGCCGCAGACCCCTGCTTGATAGCCTCCAAAGCGTATTCGACCTGGAAGATTCGACCTTGTGGAGAGCTATCAATCCCCCACATGCACATGAACACAGCTTTCTTCTCTGCGGATTAGTTTAAATGAGAGAAAAGTTACCTACAAGGTGACACTGTCGTTATCATATGAATTTCTGAACATTTTGGTGGAGTTCTAGGGTGGGTGTGTGTCGTGAGAAATGTTTGGTGGGGTGATAGAGGGGATTTGAGGTTTGTAGTACAAATGTGTGAATCTGGGCTTAGTAACCCTGTTCGATAACTGCCGAGCCTCATATCGAGGGCTCCACGTTACCCTCAACTGTCTAAAGAGTGACATGCAAATACCTGTAACCTATGGAATGGCTAAGAAACATGCTATTGTTGCATCCGCTTGTGGTGTGACTTCTTTATTTTTTCATCTGTTCAGGCTATCCTATTGGCTCTGCACGGGCGCACGTGACCCACAAGGGAGTCGTGGTGAATGAGGCTCCAGCCAGATCTACTAGTTGAATTTTATAGCATACGTATAAAATAATCGTTGGAATCTCTGACCTGAGTATGTACTGTTGTTGATGCTAGCTAGACATGACTTTGTTGTCTCGGGAGCGCCACTGCCCGATCACTTATTTACCACGGCTATATATCATGATAATAACCAGTACATGTGGAGGAAGTAGCCTCGTACTCCACATGCCCTTGGTAAAGAGTAGCACTGGTTAGTAGGCAAAGGGATGTAAGAACTAGACAGAGAATCAATCAACACCAGTGGAATGCATTTTGTATGGTCTGGGCTGGGGGGGAGAACAAGCAAGATAATACTCCGTACTGCTAGGAAACCAAAAGCACTTGCGTTTGACGCACCATAGAGTGAAGATAGATGAAATTAGCAGAAAGTGAGAAGGGAACTAAGATACAGCGGTATAAATGGGTAGCGTAGCCTCGTGTAAGTGCTCGGGAATATGAAGAATGTGAACCAAAACAGACGGAAAATTGCAGGAGCCCGGTATAGTCGGACTGCATAAAATATAAATACCTCCTATTCTCACCCCAATCGTAGCCTTGAAGCTGCTGTGAGAATGCCATTGCTATTACATATCTAGTGTCGACATAAATAGGGAAATAAACTGTGGGCATTGCGTAGGACCCGGCCTCAGTGTTGAAGTTGATATGCCAGTTGATACGAGGCCACAAGTGAAAGGTGAGAATCCCATATATCTACCCCTAATATCGCACAACCCTCCTCAGAGCCATCCCGGCAACCAATATTTCCATTACCCCTATTCTGTCTTCCTTTAGTCCAAGTGTATCAACGAAATCTTCGCTAAAATCAAGAACAGAATACTCCGTAAAAATGAAAATCCGAAATACGTGTCGGTCATGCTCACTATAGGCGTCCCTGTACTGATTCGTGAAACGATGTCGTTCTTATTTGACTCTGCCCATCCCTGAACGACTATTTCTGTTCCCAGAGGGACCCGGTCCAGTTATCTTACTCGTAGCCATCAAGCTGCCGATGTACCTACCCAGTGTGGGCCGCACTGTGAGTAACAGAGGCCAAACATGACCGGGGTTGGGAGTAGCATACTCTTGCAAGAACCGATTTTCCGCCTCAAGCTTTTCGTGCTCCTCCTTGACTTTGTCCACTCGTTCTAAAAGGGCCAAGAGGCCTGATTGTAGTGCTTTTGCTTGTCTAGGCGAAAATTCAGCAATGAGTTCATGCCTCAGACCATCCACATACACCTTTCACTAGTGAACCGTATAGCCTGATATCCCGGATGTGATGCATGGCAGTTTCCGCAAGTTGCGGCCAAGGAATGGATAGGGTTCTGGATATGTAATCCTCAAACGTACTCTTCAAGCAGAGCCTTTGCCTCACTCCCTATTTGCTCCAATTCTGCAATGCTCCTTCGTGGGCTCATCGCACGTGCGTCTTCTTCGTCATATTCTTCATACTCTTGTTTGCGTCCCCTCACCTCCATTTCACTATGTTCGGATCGAGTGTAATCCGTTCCAGATTCCTTATTGCCGGGTGTTGGGGTTGGCGACGGTGGCACGCCTGGGTCGCCTTCTGTGATGTCTAGTGCAGATCGAGTAGAATCGACCATTTGAGGGGAAGTGTATTGAGGCTTAAAAGCCTTCAGCCGAAGAAATCTTAGCTGAGGCGACCCTGATGGAACTGGGGGTATTGTGGACGGCGTTGGTGACTCGCGGCACCGGTTCGAGTTGGGAATCAGAAGCTTGAGTCAACACCCGCAGTTCTCGTTGCTTTGCCTACAGCTAAGGGAGCCGACTTATCATCAGAGAGGTGAAAAGGGGATCTGAATTACTGAATGGTTGGGGGGAAAATATGAATGCGTTAGCGTTGCAGGAGAGAGAGCACGTAACAATTTGATGGTGTCGTTAACAGCTCTTAGTGTAGAACTTCAGTTGGGGGGGCTACGGTAAATGCAAGATGATGCAGGAGCAGCGAGGAAAAAGGCGAAAAACGGTTAGAGACCCAAATTCATGACCGCCACACATTGAGCCGGGCGGGGATTCTGGTGCTATTCTATGGGCCGGGGTATCATGGGGCTGGAGACAGCCTCTAGCAGGGGTGACTAGAGGAGCAATGGAAGTCGACTCACTCAGTGAGCTCATCCAGCGAGCTCTCCCAGTAGGCATTCGTCCGTGAAGATTAGTATTTTGCTCTCGTTTTCGCCGTTATTTTAGGCGGGCAGGCTCGAACCTACCTCCGTCCCCTAGGGGCTGGCACCGCTTCTCAGGTCTTGTAACTATGCAGTTGGTTGACTCCTCTGTGTCCCTCCCTTCTTATAGCAGAAGTTTCTAAATGCCCGCCTCTGATGAGTGTTGGTCTACTGGTAGGGCGGGGTTATCGTAGAGTATGAAGGCTTTGATTGAAGATCTTCTGGGCATGGGTAGAAAAAACCGCTGTGGGCAGCATACAAGACGTCAGAGTGGGCGAGGATGAGTTAAAAACCCGAGTTATGTACTGTACGTAGTTACTAGTAAAAGCAAGGTTTTGGAATGGGTGCCGCTTTATCGTGTAGATACTTATAGCTGGCCAAAACACAACATCTACGGGTACAGAGAGAGTACTTGTACTCTACAGTAAGTTCAGTATGTAAGTAGTCTCCCTCCCCTCGTAGAGCTATGTATCAGTAAGTATGTAGCACCCCTTATAAAACTGGTACGGGGAATACAAATATATGGTCAACCAGATCTTAGGACTACATAAGATCAACGTTTACTCTAAGGGACATACGCACCATACAAGCGCTGTATTACCCTGAATCCTGAATTGTGTTCTAGGCTCCACGATAACGAGACATTGGAGACCGCCTCTATTATCACCCGTGTTTTGTCGAAAGGTGACTTGAATCAGATGAACTTAGGTCTATATGCAGCTGGGGTACGGAGTACTTACAACCATCTCTCATGGTTACACCAGACAGCTCGCCAAGGCTGTTCCCCAGGTTTCGGTTGTGGCCACGGCACCGAGGTCCATCTTATAACCAGGGGTATACAGCTGGTGGGCGAGCTGGCAAAGCCATCATTGAATAAAAGCACTCCACGCACCCAGGCCTGGAATCTACGAATCGAAAGGAAAGAGAAAGAGAAAGAGAAAAAGAGAGAGAGAGAGAGAGACGGCCCATTGTACGATTTCAATACGGTGGCTACATCTTTGAGATATTATAATTGGCTTGCACGAATCAGCACAAAATTCGGAGAGTGTGATATTAGGAAGGGGTATTGAGGAGAAAGACTAAAACCTAGGAATATCACGGGAATATATACGCAGTGGCAGATATGAGGGGTATTCAGATCAAAGAATATGTTAAGGTCAGTCCAGACGCCTAGTATTATCGTCGTCACTCAGCTTCACCCAACCTACTACCCCACCACCCCCACTACCAGCTCCTCATATCCATTATCAAATCCACTAACCATCCACAGTCCCTTGACCACCTAGCAGTCACCCCCAACCTCCCCGCACCTACCCCCAAACCCTCCCAATACCTCATCCGCATCCACGCCTCGGCGGCCAACTTCTTCGACATCCTGCAAGTCCAGGGCCGGTACCAACACCAGCCTCCCTTCCCGTGGATCTCCGGATCCGAATTCAGCGGCACCATCCTCTCTACACCCACCGACGGCTCGGACACACGGTTCAAGCCCGGCGACCGGGTCTTCGGTGCCGCGCAAGGCGCGTATGCCGAGCTGATCGCCTGCCCTGGGGCATCCCTGCTCCCGGTCCCCAAAGGGTGGAGCTTTGAGGAGGCAGCGGGGCTTTATGTAACCGCGCCTACCAGCTACGGCGCATTGGTTAACCGCGCAAAGATCCAGCCTGGAGAATGGGTCCTTGTGCATGCTGCCGCGGGAGGGGTCAGTCTCAGCGCGATACAAATTGCAAAAGCACTAGGCGCGGTAGTGATTGCTACGGCTAGTTCTGCAGCGAAATTGTCGATTGCGGCAAGTTTTGGCGCGGATCATTTAATCGACTATATGGACAAAGCATGGCCTGAAAAAGTCATAGAAATCCTTAAATCCCATAAGCGCTCTGGAGTAGATATCGTATTTGACCCCGTCGGGCTTATAAACCCCTCACTTAAATTTGTTGCGTGGAATGCGCGGCTCCTCGTTGTGGGCTTCGCTGGGGGAGAGATTGAGAAAATCGCCGTCAACAGGGTGCTGCTGAAGAATGTCAGTATTGTAGGAATCCATTGGGGGATGTATGCAAAGTTTGAGCCTGGGACAGTATCAGAGGTGTGGAAGGGGTTGTTTGAGTTGATTGAGCAGGGGAGATTTAGGCCCATGGTGTACAAAGATAGGGAGTATGTGGGGTTGGAGAGTGTGAAATTTGCACTGAGGGCGTTGGGGGGAAGGGAGACGTGGGGGAAGGTGGTGGTGAAAGTGTCAGGGGAGGAGGATCTAGCGAAGTTATAAGTAGGAAGGCTTCACAGAAGAGGGGTGCTAGCGAATTTTGGGTTAGGGAGTGAGTGGGTTGGGGGGACTTATGATTGATGTATATCTAATTCAAATTCAAATAAGTTTCAGGGTAACAGCGACCCTCGAATCAAAATGCAGGGTAAGCGGCACCCCCACGTGGGAGGAATGGCTCACCAAGGAGGAAGCCGGAAAAACGGCGAAGTTCATACAGGGGGTGCGGAAACACTGGGATAGTGTGGATCGCAAGCCTTGGTTGGGCTCGCTGGACGTCGACCCACGGCGGGAAAGGGGGGAAGAAGAAGATGGGATGGAATGAGAGGGAGCGGGGAATGGATGGGGTAGGCGAAGTGCGGGGGATGGAAGGGCGGGTTTTTTGTTTTTTCCTTGCGTTTTTTCCTTATGTACTGTTATTTTTTGCGGGGAACGGGGAGCTGCGGGAAAAGGGACTAGATCTTTCATGTATCTATCTCTATCGTAGCGGGTGAAATAAAGATAAATAAAATCATCCTCAGGTTACCTAAGTAATAGCTGTTAGTGATTTATTTACATTTGCCCTAACTACTAGGCAAGTGTTAGATACATAAGCTAGACACGAAAGGGCAAATGAAATTACAAAACTGGCGGACTCTAGACTCTCCTCGTAAGAGGCAACACAATTCTCGTGCAGAGTAGGGCTGAAGTAATGACATCATGCATTTCAGGGTAACATAGCCATCCATTTAGTTACCCTGAACCGTCAAACACCTCCTGTGAAAGAGCAGCGCCATAACATTTAACATGGCAAAAAGCCAGCCTGATTTTGGTAAGCCCTGTTCTCGTGCCCAGACCGATTTATTTTTGTGTGGTAGCTAAAATCAGTCTGGAACTATGCTTCCCACATCCTTAGCGTGGTTCTGCTCTGGGACCTCAGGTGAATTTATGCTACTCCGGTAGTAATCACGTAAGCAGGCTAAAGTAGTGCCAAAGTCAAATAGACCTACTGCAGATACATGTATATTACCTACGGTTCACAATGTCACAGCCCACACGCATTATGGCTTCAGTGGAGCAAAATTGCATTAAGGTACTAGACAGCATGAAAGACAAGGATGTTGATCTCCTCGCTCTATTTGAAACAATTATGACACCTGAGATCAAGAGGATGAAAGACATATCGGCCAGATTCTTCGCGCGCGGTGGTTTCGCAAAGTCTATGGAGCTGATGTTGCCACATCTCGGTGTTGTTGGGAAGAAAAAACATAGCTTCAGATGTTTGAGTGAGATAAACAAGATGTTACCAAGTGAGATTTGGAGATTGATCAGCCAAATCTTGGAAATGGAATTGGATACCTATTGCAAGATAGCAGAGGCCTGCCAGAATGCAAATTCAATGACTCCAACTATCGCCAGTGAATTTGGATTAAACAATATCCAGGAGAAGTTGGACCAGAATTGTCTGAGGTTGGCTGGATTGATAGGGGTATTTTGTTCAGATAATAGCAAAGAAGGAGTAGGCGATGGCGGAGATGATAATGTTGATAATCCTGAGAGGGAGTCTCATAGTATAGAAGTTTCGCAGAACCGCTCCCAAAATGTGGAAAATATAGAGAGAGAGGAAGGGGTAGTTGCTGTAGATCCGCTTGGAGCGAATGAGGGATCAGGGTTCATTGATAAGGTAGCGCAGGTGTTCGTGAGCAACAAAAAGAGAAGGCGAATGGGTAAGGTGGTAGTTCCTGTCAGCAAAAAAAGAAAGGTTCGTCACAAGAGTATTATCGCGACAGTTGCGTTGTGTGTATTGGCCTATGGACACTCCCGGAATGCAAACCGTTTTCAAATAGTTATGGGCTACTATTTGCAAGGACATAATGTGACAAAAGATGTCTTGGGAGCATTGAATCGGTTGGGGTTTTGTATCTCCTATAATGGGGTCTCTGATGCGATAAAGTCAGTCGGTGAAAAGAATTGAGAGAATATTCGGAAAAGAATTGAGGAGGGAGAAGGATTTGGTTATGCCGTGGATAACTGTGTGCTTTCAGACAATAAGACTGGCCAAAGTGTGGTCAACAGGAAGGCTATGTTGCAATATACAGCTGAGTTTTTATAGTTTCTACATATTCCAGATCCGGGGAAGCAGAAGGCCTTGACTGGAGTTGAGAGAGAGGAACCTGAGGTAGATAGTCGGGATGCAGAGGTTACCGAAGATGAGAAGGTGTATAAGGCTCTCAAAGAAGGGAGCAGAGGGCCTGGCATTGCAAGTGAGGTACTGTTCAATAAGTTCCCGAATTATAAAGGTATAAATAAGGTTTGGTTTGATCTTTCTGGGTCTTAGAGAGTTAGTTATTGCTAATAGATTGAAGGCATGGGCTTTGTCCATCATGTCCTTGACGGATTATATACCAACACGGATTGTTGTGCATCTATGTGATGTATTGTGGGAATTTATGCCAGAGGTCTTAGGTACAATGAAGGACGTGCGACCTATGGTTGTCGGAGGATACGAGATCCCACTACATCAATCAGATGTGCATGGAATGAGGACATTTCCTTTTGATGAATCGACTTTGCCTGGGATTTCAGATATTCTCGATGGATGTTTGAAGGAAATTGGTGTTAATAAATATGAAGCGTTATATCGGAAATGGCTAGTAGTTGGGAATCTTTTTACTCTATTGAAGATTGAGGCTCTTAGAGAGATTCAGGTGCGAGATTTCTGCTACAATCGACATGAATATGCAGTGAAGACTTTGGGGGCTTTCCATATGGAGATGGCAGCTGAGGATGCACTGTTCCGGGCCTATTGGGGTCATGAAGACGAGATGGACCCAGGATCTTTATGTCACCTAAAATACGTTTTAAGGGTTAAGGGGATTTCAGCATCAATACCTGAGTATAATAGCTGCAAGCGGTTCAGTAATACCTGTGCAAAGGGATTTGCATTAGCGGCCTTCTGTGAGATCTTAAATGCTGATAGCTTTGAAATGCTCAGAAATAAGTTGAAGAATTGGGGAGAATATGTAAGGATAGCTGAAGAGGTGGTATTGAAATTGTTTATGTTACGCACCGTAAGATTGGCCAGAGAGAAGGCGGAAGTGAGTGCAAGTCGTGAATGGCAAGAGGTTATTCAGATAAGTGTATTGAGTGATCAATCGATCAGGTGCAGAGCTAATAGAAATTAGTTACACTAGAGGTTGGCTGATCGTGGCGAAGATGAGAAGAACCACAAGATGTTCCTGCAAAAACATGCATATAGGGAATGGGACTTGGTATATGAGAATTACCTGTTATTCTTGCAACAGTCATTTGGGGTGCATGATTTGCATTGGAATGTGAAGTTCGGAAATTCGGGAGGGTTTTGGAAAAACATTGAGATGTTTGCCATATGGTTTAATGGATATGGTAAGCATTTGTATGGGAAAGCATTGTTAGATCTGATGATAGACCAGAAATGCGTGTGGACGCCAGCAATGGACTACCTGTGGAGGAATAACATTTTTCTGAATTTGACTGGGAAAAAGGGGAAATGGCAGGGAATAGATAAGGTGAATGAGTTAGTTGTTCACAAGATCAAAGATCAGCATAACCCAAGAGGGAGTTGGCAGAGTAAGGAGTTTTTTTTGGAAACTGTGTTCAAGAACGTATTCCTGTTCAACGACGTTAATAAGGTGGTGAGAGATGCGTCTAGTGAGTATTTTTGAGCTGAGCATATACATGGATGAGGTTGGCTAACCTTATAAGCTAGAATGCATAATTAGCGATAATAAGCATAGCGAAGTCAGCGATCGACATGATGTATTGTTGGTGCTAAAGACCTTGATAGCTCATGGGGTAAATAGGTGGGAGAAAGGAAGATGCAAGAGAGGTTCTGAGCATAATCCAGTTGATATCAAGGAGGGGCTAGATTTGTTCACATTAGGTGAGGAGGAGATTGTGCGCGGTAGGGTGTATCAGCAAAAAAAATACTTTGTGTTATGTGCGCGCCGAGCACACAATCCCTATAAGCAGAACTGTGCACTACAAGAATCGCCTCGCACTATATGGATTTTCGGTTTTCTCCTCCCTTCACAATTCACTTCCTTATCTCCTCACACTACCACTTATCGGACGGCAGCCGTACCTTACCAAAGCATTATTACCCTCTCGTATTCCTACAATGCTCTTTCTCTTCCTTTAGCTTACCCATCGCCCACTCTCCTCCCGTCTGATTTCTCATGCTCGTACCATAATCTCTCCCACCCCATACTCACAATTCCCCTGCCCCCGCACTCGCAAGATCCTCCCTCATACACCTGTCACTCCATTTCCCATCTTTCTGCCCCTATATTTCTCACCGCGCCTCACCTGACCACCCTCTTTTTCAATGCGCTTAACCTCACCACTTCCTATCCCATCTCTGTACTCCCTAGCAGCTCTTTTTCAACGTGCCTGACCACACTACTTCCTATCCTAACTTTGTACTCCCTAGCAGCTCCTTCCGATATCGACACCACTTTCAACTACTATTCCATGTTTCTAGATCGCTTTGTTTCTACATTGCGTGTTTGCACTTGGTGCTTGTTCTCATTATACTTGCGGCCCTAATCGGACGTCCCCCACCACAATATTCACCAACCATGCCTTAAAAAAATACAATAAATACGAAATAGCAAAGAAATCTACATCCACCCCCCCCATGTCCACAACGACCTCATTCAATGTAAGAAAAACCAAAAACCCA
>Ga0307514_10005277_pt1 | contig 11607 bp, 10 predicted proteins | sample 16_EM_MG_FD_203088 | JGI IMG/M metagenome (GOLD analysis project Ga0307514, IMG submission 203088) | Populus trichocarpa ectomycorrhiza microbial communities from riparian zone in the Pacific Northwest, United States - 16_EM | ecosystem: Host-associated > Plants > Roots > Unclassified | place...
TGCTGCCATTATAGTGTTTCAATATATGCTGCCATTATAGTGTTTCAATATATACTGCACTGCTGTAATCTTGGAAAGAAGGATGGTCACTTCACCTCTCTGCAACCAGTTGTTCATAAAACCATAGTATATACTAACTTCACCGAGTTAGATGGGATGAGATTTCTATTTTTGTCTATAATCGTTGTCTTAAATTAACTTCTATTTTATTACTAAATATTAAGCAAAGATAGAAATAAACCATAGATATTAACTAGGATATTAATTTTTTCCTTTTTTCAATCATTACATATCAACAAATTTAATTTCTTCAAAACAAATATTGTCGTACTGTGTTTTTTTGTTTTAAAAAAACACATGTTTTTTTGTGTCCAAATATTATACACCAATAAATATCTATATATATAAAAATATAATACTTAAAAATTTGAAAACTTTAATTTTTGAAGTTTTAGTTAACAAATAGACAAGTTTTCTGGTTCTTGGCCGCCCAAATCCAAGCTAAATTCTTAAACATCTCTACAAAAGGGTGACCAATGTAATCATCACCTAGCATGATTTGAACATGAAAATATAACCCTTAAAGTTACAAAGACTTGAAAATTAATTAAATCAAGAAAAAAAAATTAACTGAAAGAACCAAATAAAATAAAAAAAAACCAAATTAACTAATTAAAAACTCCAAGAAAAAATCAGTTTAGTTCGGTTTTAGTTTTAAAAATTTAAAATCGAATGAACCGGACCGAATCAGTTTAACCAACACAAAAGAAAAAAAACAGTATAAATATAAACTTTTCTTCTAACCCTAGAGACCAAATCAAACCTAGACGCCCTCCTCCTCCAAGCTTTCTCTCAATTTTTGTTCGAGAAGAAGGATTTTCTGATAATGTAATTTTACCATGGATGAAGCCTAAGTAAAATCTTTGGACTTCTTGTTGATGTTGTGAAAATTGCAGCCCTTCTGCCTCTTCATGATTGCTGTAAAAAATGATGGATGCTGGGGTTAACATGGATCTTCTAAACCAATCTCTAGTCTATCCATGTCATGCTAAATCCTGGCAGTTTAGTAATGCTTGACTTTATTATTTAAATCAAGCATCTTCATTTTCCAGACGGGCACCATACTGTGGCTAAAAAAGGGGGATAGTAGGCGGTGACATTGACAAGGCTGGTAGCAGGATTGGGTTGAAGAAGCTAGTCAAAGTTTAGTTGTCTTTATTTTTCAAAGATTTCAACAAAATCCTTAAACTTTGTTATTAAGTTTTGAAAGAAGAAACTGAACCGAACCGAATTGGTCGGTTTGAACTTGTTGATCGGTTCAGTTCGGTTTATAATTTTTCAAAAATATAAATTTCAATTTGGTTAGCCTTTTTTACCAAAAACCAAACCAAACCAAACCAAACCAAACCAAACCGAAAATGCTCACCCCTTACCCAAGTAATAAAATCAAAGGCACTACAGAAGTGCAAACTAAAACCTTCTGCATAAGAGCTAAATTTACAGCATCAACATCATTAATATTAATCATACACAAAACTGCAATTCTCTGTTGCTGCAGCTAGAGCTCTCTTACTCCAATTTGTACAATTAACATGAGAAACTAAATATGAGGCCGGGAGGGCGAGAATCAACAAGATCCTTTTTGTTTTTTTTCTTGCTCCCTGCAATTTTGATATTTTAAGAAACAGTCCTCCCATAGCACAAACACGCAAGATAGAGGTTCTTCGCCCACTTTTCCTGTACATTAAAAGAAAAACTCAGGTGAGATATTGTCTCGTAATTTATTTACCATAACAAAAATCAATGATACAAATTTGTTATGCAAAACAGTGTATATAAATTTCATACTGCTCAGTGACCAAAACTAACACCAGTCAGATATCAAAACATGAGAGATGCACACACAAGCAAGAAATTGTTATGCAAACTTTGATTTCTAGAATTTGTCACAATACAAAATTGCATGCCACAAAAACAAGAAGAATCAAGATGCAATTTTTTTTATAATAGCCAAGGCACAATGATCATGCAGTGGAGGAAGATCACAATTTTACAGCGGTAGTGATGAGGAAATCAGTTTGGACTTGTTTGTTACTGCATAATGATTCTAGCAACAAGGAAGCTGCAGTCTGCTTCTGCAACAGGGGAGGATTCCAAGTATGTCTTTCATGATAGATATAAAGTACACACCCATATTCAGAGGATTGGAGAACATGGTCAACAGCTCCACAATCAAACAGAATGTATTACCTTAACATGAGTGCTTGGAAATTGAGATGTGCGTAAAGTTTCCTGGGTTTCATCTCCAGGTTTGCGCTTAGGGACACTCAAGATGAGAGCAGCTTGATCAAAGGTTGCAGCAGTTGATGTAATTCTAAAGCCAGTATCCCACCTTCTGTGAATGCCCTCACTTGGATACAGAAAATCAAGCTCCACAACCTATTGAAGACAGTGACAAGTGAGACACAGAACCCACTCGAGTCAGAAGCAAAGTTACATGCAAGAACCATTCAACTGTGGCCCAAGAAAACATATAAACTTTTTATAATATGCTGACACATACTAAAATAAGGTTTAAACTAGAACAATCTGCAGAGAACCACAATTTTGTGTCAAAATACTTGGTTTAAAGAAATGGTCAACAAGCGACCAAGGTCAATCTATTTTTGTACCTTGGTTCTAAATCAATGTCTATTGGCATCCATAACCATCTAAATAGCATCTATCGAAGAAACACAACCTCTTAATCAATGTTAATTTCCAACTAAATCTGCAATATCACAAATAGAAAGTGAAATCCAGAGGGCATGGCAAAATGAGCTTTCAGGCTACGAGGTATTTAACTTAGAATCCACAGGTCAAGTTTAAACAGATTGTATATTTTATTTTTAAATCAAGTTTTCATTTAAATAGCAACAGTTTCCAAAAAAAATAAAAAAGGAAAACCAAAAACTAAAATGTCCAAGGCAAATAGATCTCATTCAAACCATGGAAAGTTTTGTTGAACTCTAAAAACTCATGGGCACACAAACATGCAAATTTATGGGAATAGCAGTGGCTGCTGCTTGTTATATATTTGCAATGGACACCTAGGAGTAGATTTTAATTGTCGAGATGACAAGAAAAATCTGACCTGATCACTGAAGCCTGCATTGCGTGACATGACAACACCCCAGCGGGTTCCAGCAGTAGCCATTGAAGTCACATAAAACCCTTCTCTCCACTTCTTGTTTATCCACTTAAAGGGAAAAGAATCGCTTACTTTGTAAGACTGTTGAGTGTATTGAGTGCCTGCATAAATTAAAACATCACTTTGTTTTAGTTGCCAAATAGAAATTTTGCTAAAAGTTGCACCCCAGCAACACCCTGACCATGCAAGGCTCAGTTTCAAAGGCAACAACCATAGCTAAGTCATAGCGAACTGTTAAATTGTGGCCCAAAAACTAACAAAGGTTATGCAGTAATACACAGAACTTATGAGATAAAGCAAACCAACCTTTGGACATCACCACGAGAGAGCTTCCATTGTTAGAACCAGCGATGGAACTGATGTAATAGTTCTTCTCCCATTGTTCCATTATCCATTCCTATTATTTGGGAACAATTTTGATTATTGTTTCTATAATAAATTACTTACATGATTAGGAAAAGAAAACCTGATCATAGTAACACATGAATATATAACATATTTCCATGTAGTGTTTAAGTTTATGTAGTTTACCTTGTGTAAGAAAAAAGGTGATAGTTCATAAACTTGGCTTGTAAAATTAGTTCCAGCATCCATTATTAATGCCCAAAGATTGGAAGAAGATGCAACACAGCTTATAAGCAGACCATCAGCAATTCCTCTCTCCACATGTTGACCCAGCCTTCCATCAGCAACATTATAATGGTACCTATGTAAAGAACAGACATGTCATCAGGTCATGTCAAGGTCAGGAAACCACATTCAAAAGACAAAAAGGGTATCTCCTCAGAAGATCTGTGCAGTGAATAAAGGATGGAGCCCAGTATCCTCAGTGTCAAGTTTTTTAAGAATACAAGAGTGCTTCACCCTTGCACCAATGGCCAAACAAGAGAGCACCTAATCTGAGACCAGGTGGCTGTATAGAGGACCATACAAAGTGTGAGACTCAATGGAGTTATGAAAGGATTGTTCAAACAGACAAATGAAATATCGATCATTTTCTTCAAATCTTTGCTTGGTTAGGCTTGTAGCAGTCCTTTTAGGAAGCCACTTCACTGTTACAAAACCAAAACTCTTTATTTAAATACCCAGAGTTGCATGATTTCTCGTTGCCTCAAATTAATGAAGGGTAAATTAGCATAAAAAAACAATGCAAATTTTTAGAGGGAAAAGAAAGAGAAATAATGAATCAAAACATCGTACCTCTGTTTCATTGGTGGCTTAGCGTTGTAAATAGAAATCCATTGTGTAGCAGGAACTCCAAGACGGACTTTCTTCTTAGGTTGCCCATCATCTTCTTCCTCCTCGATATTCAGCCTACCACGTTTTTGACCAACTTGACAAATGATCTGCAAAAGGATAGATAATTATTCACATAGTAAGAGAAAAGATAAAAGTATTTCTTCCTCGTGGATTTGAGCTCTACCCCTACCTTTTGAGCACCCTCTGTGTTTATTGGTCTTATAGCTGGATTTGGTCCTATCAAGCTCTCAAACAAAGATATTAACTTTGAATAGTTGGGCTCCTCGTCAAATTTCATATTCACCACGATTTCAAAAAACTGTCTGAAAGGAGGAGGACAGAAGCAGCACAGCATCTCTGGAGATGTTGCCATCTTCTTTTTGCAAACCAAGAAGGACTTATTGTCACCCTAAGGTTTGTTTAACAAGAAAAAGTAATAGAGTTAACATATCATTCTAACAAAGAAAGGCATGAGGATGGCAAACTACCCTTTGCAAGCATGTTTGTTTTGCATGTATTTATATACTCATGTTCATGGTACATGTGCTTGTGTGTATATCCTTGTAGTACCTGGTAGCCCTGCCATGGCAATCTGCCTTTGTGAAGGAAGATGAGTGTATAAGCAAGAGATTCAAGATCATCTCTCCTACTGGCAGTTCTTCCCAAATGAGCATGAACACTAGCATATCGAACAGTTCCCCTAAAGAATCAAGCAGAAAGGTATCATGAATAATGGTCAGGGTCATATTTTGTCCACAAGACTCAAGAAGAAATATGATTAAGTCCCACCTAAACATATCAGGGCGCTGATCATATTCAACATGTTGTCCAGTACTGCTGTCTTTCCACTTTGTTGCTGCAATTTTGGACAACGATAAGACATAAGGATTTTTTTTTTAAATAGCAATAAGAGTACTTCAATGATTAATGACTTTGACTCACCTAATCCAAGGTCAACAAGAAATAACTTCTTCTCTTGAGGTGTAGATGGCTGACCAAGTAAAAAGTTTTCAGGCTTTACATCTCCATGCACATAGCTAAAATCAAACAAGGTTGCATAATTCATAAGTTTTTCGCAGAGAAAAGTGGAATGAAGAATTAATAAAGCTACCAAATGAATATCCTTATGACATCATAAGTTTTACCAAGAAAACAATTTGATACACAACTAAATAGCATACCCTCTTGAGTGCATCTTCTCCAAAATTGAGAGAGACTCAGCTGCAATACAAGCTACCATTTCTGAGGACATCCTACATCAAAAAGGAATGACAACCAATCAACACGTAGAACAAGGAAAGCAAATCAAGACATTATGTGTCTCGCGGGAAAAAAATGTCAGCTTAGCAATAAAAGAAACACCCTACTCTTCCTCAGTCTTTTGGCAAGGAATAAAAGCATAAAGAACAAACCAATTGGATAAAATAATGCATACAGGGAGAAAAAATAGAAACAATATCAGTTGGCATAACATGATTTGTGGTGAGCATAAAAATAACTTCAAGAGATTTACCACCCAAACCAATTCCAAGGAAAAGAACATCTAAATCAACACTGTCCATACACACCAAAAATACTTAGAGAGAGAGAGAGAGAGAGAGGCATGTATATATTCATGAAATACTCACGTCTGCCCAGAAGAATTCCATACATCCCAGAGGCTAGGGCCCAACATGTCCATAACCTGAAAAACCCATAAGCTGAAGTTAAACCAGGAAATATAATGAACAGATTAGAAAGAGTGAGCTTGCAGATCATACCATTACATAATAGTCTCCTTGCCTTCCTTTATAGTGTACTCTTGGCACACCATGACTACCACCAAGTGTGCTGTCAAACAAAAACACATTGCAGAAAAACTTAAATATTTATGATAAATCTGAAAACACCACAACAACAACCTAATTTAGAGGGAAAATTTACGCACTTGTAAACTTGCCATTCATACGGAGGGCCATAATTACAGCCTTTGCTGTTTCTGTGCTCAAATTTCAGGGCCACCTAGAGGAAACACACAAGGAAAAAGAAAATTAAAGCAAGATTAAGTTTTTGTAATAAATAACACAAAATAATAGCTAGATTAATTTTACCTCCAGGGCACCAGAACCCGTCGCACGTTCATTTCCACCATTAGCACGACGACCAACAAACACCTGACCAAAACCACCTTTCCCCAACTTCCTTTCTATCCTATATAAAGGTGACCCTCCCACTTGAACCTTGGATAAGAAAATAATAAACACTCTATAATTACCACAAAAATAAAAGGCAATATTAGAAGTTGAACATGTTGGAGAATCAATTAAAGTCAACTTCAAAGTAAACAAAGTGTTTTTTTCATGATTTATAATGCCATGCATGCAACAACAAAACAAAGCCATGAAAACAAAGCATCAAATTTCAGCACAGGCTTCTATACTTAAAATCTTGAACTAATAAATGCATGTACTGAACAATCAGCAACTGTCCTCAACCAAAAAAAAAAAAAAACTCAAAACATTTCCAAAAACAGTGTAAGATTGAAAATCTTACTTCACTCAAGATTTCAGAAACACTAAATAAAATGCATATTAAGCCCCCATGAAACCATCTTTTTGTAGCTACAAGCATAAATCACCAACAACAATTAATCAAAACCAACATTTGAAACCATATTTCAGCAAAAACCACCAACCAAATTGAGATAGCATCCAACCAACACAAAATCAAAATCCCCGCAAAAAAAAAAAAAAAAAAACCATTCATTCAGCTGACATACCACTACATCACCATTACTTCAACAGCTTACAACAGCAACAACAGAAACCCTCCATAAACCACATTTTCACACAAAAACATCCCATTTTAAACCGAAATGACCAAAATTTGACCCAAAATCCATATATTAGCAAAATCACAACAAAATAAAGTAAACCCAGATGACAAGGCATCAAATTTGCCAGAAAATGATTAAAAAAACAAAAACAAAAACAAAACAAGCATACCTTATCAGGGAAAGGAGCATTGTTCCCCTCTTCTTCTTGGCCACCAGCTTTATTAGCACTTAAACCTCCACTATCATCAGCCATTGGACCTTTCAATTTTTCAACTTTCTCTTCTTCTTCAATATCAACTAGCAAATTCTTTCCTTTCTTATCACTCTCTGATATCAAAATTACCCTTTTACCCTCCTCCTCCTCCTCAACTCTTCTATTACTATTACTATTCCTATTCCTATTACTATTATCACCTTCTTCTTCCTTCTCTTTCAACCTTTTCGCTTCCAATCTTGTCCTCGGTCTCTTCTTCGCTTCTCTAGCTACAGCAGCACGGGTCTTCACGTAATTTCTCGCAACTGGAGGGTCTGTTTGCTTCTGTTGTTGTTGATTTCGCGCTAACCTTGCGCGATTTCTTCTAAGCTCAGGCATTGCTGATTAAGCCCATGCAATCCGTCCCTTGAAAAACCTAGCACCACTATTTTGATTATCATTATAGTGAAATCGAGCTAGAATCCATGGCTTGCTTTAAAAAAAGGACTGGATAGGATTTTATGGGGTTTAGATTGAGAAATTGAGGGTCAATTTGATGAAAAAATGAGAAAAATTAGAGTTGTGAAATTGGGGATTTTTTTAGGGTTAGGGTTTGATTGGGAGAAAAGCGGAAAGAGAGAGGGGTGAGGTGGGGGGGGGCTGCGAGAGAAAAAGAAATGGTGGAAACGAATGGGAAGGAAGTTTTGGGTCGGTGGTGGTTCGCTTGTTTGGTATGGACTCGACCGTGTAAGCTTTTGAGCCGTGGAGCCACGGTTCGGTTAGTTGGTGTGAGCCTCCAAGGGTAGGTTCGGATCTCAGATGGCAAACGAAATCTTTTATGAGATGGCATATCTATTTTTAATTATTGTCGTTCATGAGGCTTGGTGGCAAGCGATGAGGTTTATGAGATGATATATTTGTATTTAATTAATCTTATTCATAAATCTTACTGGCAATTACGATTGTTTTGCTTACAATATTTAATGATATTCAATGAAATATAAATATGATAAAAGAAAACATTACTTAGCTTATTAAAATAAAAAATATTTTTTTTAGTATGTGTTTAGTAATGTATTTACATTCATTTTAGTATGTTTTTGATAGTGTATAATATTATTGTAAAAATATTTTTTTAATTTAAAGTATTTTGATTTATTTATGACATTTTTACATAAAAAATTATTTAAAAATATTAATTTAATATGTTTTTAATAAAAAATATTTTAAAAAATAAGTTAACCTTTACACTCTTGAAAGTAAATATAAATAATTATTTTCTTGGTATTATAAATTTCTTGCGATGAATAATGCAATTGTTAATAGACTTATATTTGGAAAAATAATATGTGTAAAAGTGGTTTTATTATTATAGTATGTAATTTGTTGACAAATTTATTACTTAACTTAATAGTTTTAATTCTTTATAAATTTAAATTTATTATTTCATTATGGAAAATAAATATTTATATCAATAATTCCACCAACGTTCAAAAACAACCACAGTCCCTCAAATCCCTACCTAGCTCTTGGGAACCCCCCCACATTCAAACTTCAAACCGCGCCGCGCCACCTTCCCCTCTCCTTCTCCTCCACCACCATGCCGCGAAAACGACAGCGCAGCACGACGACAAAACCAGAAGCGGCAGCGTCTACTTCTTCTTCAACTAAGCAAAAGAAGACGGCGGCGAAGCCGAAACGTACTTGGTTGAGAAAAGTAGAGAAGGAAGAGGAAGAGGAAGAGGAGGTGTTTGTTTTGGAAGGAGATGAGGATGACACGAACTCGGTGGATGAAGTCGGAGCTAGGATGGGGACTGGTAGTGCCGATTCTAGACCTGACACGAAGGAGAAGCGTGGATCTGGTAAAGCTGAGAAGAAGATATCGACGCCTGTGAAGGTTAAGGAGGATGAAACGCCGGCGAGGTTTGTCGGAGCTCAGATTCCTGGTGCTGAAGCCAGAAAGAAGTGGCCTCATCGATATGCTAATAAGGTAACTTTCTACTCCTTTTTTTATCAGTAGCTCTCTTTGTTTTTGATTTTTTTGTGTGAAAATAGACAATTTTATGAAAAACATATGCTTTTTTTATACTTTTGTTGAAATAAGTGTAAAAATTGTTTTTTTATTCATAAAAGGGGCTCTTTTTTCTTTTTCTTTTTGTGTATTAAAATATGAAAGAAATCGGCTCGAGGACTGTGTTTTAGTGTAATTATGTAGTTTTTTTTGGTTAATTCTGCTTGTTTATAATGTTTTAAGTGGATTTTGCATGAAAAGAGAAATTAGCAATATTCTATTTGGTTTTGGAATGGAGTTTAGAAGGACAATTTGGCTTGATGTTGATTTTAGTTTCATGATGATGGTGTTTTTGAGTCTATTGTTGTTTAAGTCGTTGACTAAGTACAGCGTGTAGCACGAGAACAGAGGATTTGATTTAAAAGACTTAATATAAGGGTGTGTTTAGTGTAAATTGGATTTGGGTTTATGAGAATAACAAAGTTAATTTATTGATTCTGGGTATCTTCAATAGTTTTGAATGTTTATAGAAATTGGAGATATTTTGGTCCTTTATTGAGTAATTAATTTGGAAAAACAATTAATGTTGATTAATTGGGTTTTCCGGGAGGGGATTCTATGCCGTTCTTATAAATGAATGCAGTAATGTGATGTGATGGTTTTATTAAATGATAGCTTTTTTGACAACAATTTATTAAATATATGTGTGTGTATTTTAATTTTTTACTGAAAACTGAATGTTAGTTTCTTAAAAGTTATGGTTGAAATTACCTTAACTTTTGTGTTTACCTTCCCTTTTTGTTCTCCCAGATGCAGAACAAAGCATCAAGTTCGAAAAGTACAAACTAGTAATCTATGTGCTTAATTGTACAGCTTAACCGTTCTCTCATCACTTCCCTTTTCCTTCTATGCATTGTGAGTTCTAGTTTATATCTTCTCATTTTATTGAAATTGTTGTAGCTCGGATGATTCCGAAGAGATCGTAAAAGCTAGATGTCACTACACACGGGCAGAGGTTGATAGGATCATCTATGATCTCTACTATGATGCTCATGTCCAAGTGATTATTCATCTTCTCTTGGTTTCTTGAGTTTTGATATATATATGTAAACAGTTTTAACTTCACCTAAATGATTTTCTTTTTCGTGTTTAGGCTTCTGATGGAGAACCAGACTATATATGCAGGATAAGTGAGATGTTTGAGTCTGTAGACAGGACCCTATATTTTACTACTCAATGGTACTATCGATCCACTGTCACGGTATGTTAAATGAAGGAATATTTGTTGGTTGATGGTATTATTTTTTCGAGGGTTCACTTTTGGTGTGATATAAAGCTAATTGTTAAAACTATACTGTTTTGCAACAGATCATTAAAGATAAGTACATTTCGGATCCAAAGTGTGTTTTCTTTTCTGAGATTCGAAATGACAATCCCTTGGAGTGTCTTACATGGAAGCTGAACATTGTTAGATTGGCACTCAATGTATGGATAATCCTCTTCTGGTCTCTTTTTTTTTTATTTGATTTTATTTTCACAAAATGGGTAAAGAATGGAGTTGCATTTCAGGTGGATCCGGAGAATAGACGAGCAAGGTCCTCCGGTTGTGATTTCTATTGTGACATGCTTTATTTGCTTCCATATTCTACCTTCGTCAGGTTACCAACAGGTTAGAATATTTCCCTTTCAAGGGTAAACTGATTTAAATCTAATTCCTCTGCAAGTTGTTATCTTATGTTATCTTATTATTTTTGACTTGTAGAAAACAATACAACTGGACCCGAGAGTTCAACAATATCCAATGATATTGATGCTGCTGGGGTGAAGTCTGAGTGTGATGAAGTTTGTGAAACCAGTGGCAGTAGTAAATCAGAGGTTGCTTTACTGGACTTATATTCTGGCTGTGGAGCAATGTCTACTGGTCTTTGCCTTGGTTTAAATCTGGTCACCGTAAGTTTCTCTTTTCTTCTTTTCATATTTGTGTAATTTGATTGCTACAGGCACAATTGTTTCTTTACATATTTAGTCACATTTGTGGGTTTAATTCCTTATTTTGGACTTTAATCAGAAATTGACATCTCCCATTTTTCTTTGGTAATTGCAGAAATGGGCTGTTGACTTGAATATAAACGCTTGTCAAAGTTTGAGGTTGAATCATC
>Ga0307514_10005278_pt1 | contig 11607 bp, 7 predicted proteins | sample 16_EM_MG_FD_203088 | JGI IMG/M metagenome (GOLD analysis project Ga0307514, IMG submission 203088) | Populus trichocarpa ectomycorrhiza microbial communities from riparian zone in the Pacific Northwest, United States - 16_EM | ecosystem: Host-associated > Plants > Roots > Unclassified | place...
TTCGAGTACGTCCACCCCACCCAGCGGAGCTACGCATGAAGCTCACCCTGCGCGTCTGGCGGCAGCGCAACGCCGACGCCGACGGAGCGATGTCCACGTACGAAGTGGACGACATCTCGGCCGACATGTCCTTCCTGGAGATGCTGGACACCCTCAACGAGGAGCTCATCCTCAAGGGCGAGGATCCCGTCGCCTTCGACCACGACTGCCGCGAGGGCATCTGCGGCGCGTGCTCGCTCGTCATCAACGGCGACGCGCACGGGCCGGAGCGCACGACCTCCTGCCAGCTGCACATGCGGTCCTTCGAGGACGGCGACACGATCGACATCGAGCCGTGGCGCGCCTCCGCCTTTCCGGTCGTGAAGGACCTGGTCGTCGACCGGTCCGCCTTCGACCGGATCATCCAGGCCGGCGGTTACGTCACCGCCCCGACCGGCGCCGCGCCCGAGGCCCACGCGACGCCCGTGCCGAAGCCGGACGCCGACTTCGCCTTCGAGCACGCCGAGTGCATCGGTTGCGGGGCGTGCGTGGCGGCCTGCCCGAACGGTGCGGCGATGCTCTTCACCTCGGCGAAGATCAACCATCTGAACGTGCTGCCGCAGGGCGCGCCGGAGCGGGAGACCCGGGTGCTCGACATGGTGGCGCAGATGGACGAGGAGGGGTTCGGCGGGTGCACGCTCGCCGGGGAGTGCGCCACCGCGTGCCCCAAGGGGATCCCGCTGGTTTCCATCACCGGCATGAACAAGGAGTGGCTGCGCGCCACTCGGAAGGCCGGTAAGCGGTAGCGCTCCGCTGGTAGGCCGTCGTTCGGCTGGGGGGCGCGGTTCGCCGTCTCCTTACGGGGGCTTTAGTGGACGTTCGCCTAAGGTGCGGGCGAGCGGGCCGGGGTGTGTTCAGCCTCGGCCCTACCAGGCACCCCTGGCATTCAACAAGCTCACACCCGGTCTCTCTCCGGGGGTTACTCGCCGGTCAGTCGGCGTCGGAAGAACAGGAGCGCACGGACCGTTCGCTTCGGTCCGCCGCGCCGCTCCGCTGAACCGGCCCGTGACCAGGAGAGTGCCATGACCGGCGTTTCCACGCTCGACAGCCCCCCACTGTCGACGGCCCCCACCCGCTACACCGTCACCCTCGCCCGCGACGAGGCAGACGTCCGCGCCGCCCAGCGGCTGCGTCACGACGTCTTCGCCGGGGAGATGGGCGCCCTGCTCTCCTCCTCGCAGCCGGGCCTCGACGTCGACGCCTTCGACGCGTACTGCGACCACCTGCTCGTACGCGACACCACGACCGGGCAGGTGGTCGGCACCTACCGGCTGCTGCCGCCCGACCGTGCCGCGGTCGCCGGACGGCTCTACTCGGAGGGCGAGTTCGACCTCGGACCGCTGGCCGGGATCCGCTCCGGGCTCGTCGAGGTCGGCCGCTCCTGCGTCCACCCCGACCACCGCGACGGCGCGGTCATCGGTCTCATATGGACCGGGATCGCCCGCTACATGGTCGACGGCGGCCACGAGTGGCTGGCGGGCTGCTGCTCCATCCCGCTCGCCGACGGCGGGGCGCTCGCCGCGGGCACCTGGGACCGGGTGCGCGACAAGCACCTGGCACCCGAGGAGTACCGCGTACGTCCGCTGCTGCCGTGGAGCGCCGAAGGCGTCGCCCGCCCCGCCCGCACCGAACTGCCCCCGCTGCTGCGCGGCTACCTCCGCCTCGGCGCCTGGGTCTGCGCGGAACCGGCCCACGACCCCGACTTCGGCGTCGCCGACCTGTACGTACTGCTGTCGATGCGCCGGGTCAACCCGCGCTACCTGCGGCACTTCCTGTCGCTCGTGCCGGCGTGATCACCATGTCCCGCATGGGCGCGATGGGTGCGACGGGGGTGTCTCGCGTCGCCGTGAAACTCCGCCCGCGCCGGGGCGGCACCACGACGCTCGTGAGCCCGGGCGTGAGCACCCCGGTGTTCCCGGGCCCGGGCCTCGGGAAGGTGCCGCGCCCACAGCGAGGCGGTGTGCGCGTCGGGGCAGGGGAACGCCCGGGCGGGGCCGGGAAACATCCGGTCGCGGCGCCCTCGGCACCCGCCCCGGTGAGCGCGTGGCTGCCCAGCGCCCCGTGCTCCCGGGTCTGTGTGGAGTCCGTGGGGTCGCCGGCCGCCGTGCCGCGCGCCCTGCTGCGGCTGGCCGCACTCCTCGCCGTACTCCTCTTCGGGATCGTGCTGATCCCGGTCGTGGGGCGGCTCGCCGCCGTGTGGCGCGACCGGCTCACCCGGACGTGGTGCCGGACGATCGTGCGCGCCACGGGCGTGAGACTGCGGATCACCGGGGCTGCGCCGCCCGGCGGCGGACTGCTCCTGGTGGCCAACCACATCTCCTGGCTGGACATCCCCCTGCTCGCCGCCGTCCGCCCCGCCCGGATGCTCGCCAAGGCGGAGATCAGGCAGTGGCCTGTGGCCGGCGTGCTCACCGCGAGCAGTGGCGCGCTGTTCATCGAGCGCGACCGCCTGCGCGCACTGCCGAGGACCGTCGAACGGATCGCGGACTCCCTGCGCGGCGGATCGGCGGTCGTGGTCTTCCCGGAAGGGAGCACCTGGTGCGGCCGCGCCCAGGGCCGCTTCCGCAGAGCCGCCTTCCAGGCCGCCCTGGACGCCTCGGTGCCCGTCCAGCCGGTGCACCTCCATTACCGGTTCGACGGGGGAGCGGCGACCACCGCGCCCGCGTTCGTCGGAAGCGACTCGCTGCTCACTTCGGTCTGGCGGGTCGTGTCGGCCCACGGCCTCGTGGCCGAAGTACGCGTTGAGCCGGTGCTCCCGGCGGGCAGCGCACCCGACCGGCGAACACTCGCCCTCGCCGCCGAGACGGCCACCAACGAGGCGTCCACCAACGGGACACCCGACACCGGGACGGCCGTCGTCGAGACCGCCGACGCCCACCGAAGGAGCGCCGACGCCCACCGGAGAAGCGTCGAGTCCCACCAGAGGAGCGCGAACTCGGAGGCGCATGCACGCCTCTGACGCACCGTCACCACGGCGGGGTACCGTCCCCGCATGTATCCCGGAGCGTACGACCCCGCCAGGCCGGCCGTCGTCACCGCGGACGGCGGCCGGACCCTCACCTACGGCCAACTCGAAGAGCGCTCCCTGCGCCTCGCGGACCACCTGCGGACCGCCGGACTGCGCCCGGGCGACCATCTGGCGCTCCTCTCCGACAACGACCCACGTGTCCTGGAGGTCTACTGGGCGGCCGTCCGCTCCGGCCTCTACCTCACCGTCGTCAACCACCACCTGACCGCCGACGAGGCCGCGTACATCGTCCGCGACTGCGGTGCGAGCACACTCGTCGTCTCCGGACCGCTCACCGAACTCGGGGAGCGGATACGGCAGTTGGTGCCCGGCCCGGCCTCGTACCTGGGCTTCGACGACGGCTCGTACGAGCGGGCGCTGGCCGCCGCCTCCCCCGAACCCCCGGCACACCAGCCCCGCGGCGCCGACATGCTCTACTCCTCCGGCACCACCGGCCGCCCCAAGGGCATCGCGCCAACGCTCCCCGAGGGTGACGTCCGCGAGGTGACGACCATGTACCAGCTGCTGTTCCAGCCCATGTACGGCTTCGGCGAGGACACCGTCTACCTCTGCCCGGCCCCGCTCTACCACGCCGCGCCCCTCCGCTTCAGCCACGTCGTCACGGCGACCGGCGGCACGATCGTCCTCATGAACTCCTTCGACCCACAAGGGGCGTTGGAGGCGATAGAACGCCACCGGGTGACGCACAGCCAGTGGGTGCCCACCATGTTCGTACGGATGCTGAAGCTGCCGCGCGAGGTGCGGGACGCGTATGACGTGTCGTCGCTGAAGGTCGCCATCCACGCCGCCGCGCCCTGCCCCGTCGAGGTCAAATGGCGGATGATCGCCTGGTGGGGCTCCGTCCTGTACGAGTACTACGCGGCGACGGAGGCCAACGGGATCACCTTCATCGATCCCGAGGAATGGCTGCGCAAACCGGGTTCCGTGGGCCGCGGCGGATTCCTCGGTGAGCTGCGGATCTGCGGCGAGGACGGCAAGGTGCTGCCGGTCGGAGAGACGGGAACCGTGTACTTCGAGCGCGAGGAGCTCCCGTTCAGGTACCACAACGACGACGCGCGCACCCGTGCGGCGCAGCACCCCGAGCACCCCAACTGGACGACCACCGGGGACATCGGGCACGTCGACGAGGACGGCTACCTCTTCCTCACCGACCGCAGGGCCTTCACGATCATCTCCGGCGGTGTGAACATCTACCCCCAGGAGATCGAGGACTGCCTGACCCTGCATCCCAAGGTCACGGACGTCGCGGTCGTCGGCGTCCCGGACGCGGAGATGGGCGAGGCGGTCAAGGCGGTCGTCCAGCCCGCCCCCGGCGCGGCCCCCGGCCCCGAACTCGAACGCGAACTCCTCGACTTCGTCCGCGACCGCATCGCCCACTACAAGTCGCCCCGCAGCGTCGACTTCACCGACGCGCTGCCGCGGACGCCCACGGGCAAACTGGTCAAGTCCAGGCTCAGGAAGGCCTATTGGGACTGAGAGCCCCCGGTGCCCAGCGCCCGGGCGAGGTACGGAGCGGTGGCGCTCGACTCCGCCCGCGCGACCTCCGAGGGAGGCCCCGCCACCACGATCCGGCCTCCCGCGTCGCCGCCGCCCGGCCCCAGGTCGACCACCCAGTCCGCGCCCGCCACCACCGCCATGTCGTGCTCCACGACCACGACGCTGTGCCCGCCGTCCACCAGACCGTGCAACTGCCGCATCAGGACCTCGACATCGGCCGGGTGCAGACCGGTCGTCGGCTCGTCGAGGAGATAGAGCGTGTGACCGCGGCGTACGCGCTGGAGTTCGCTCGCGAGCTTGATGCGCTGAGCCTCGCCGCCGGACAGCTCGGTCGCCGGCTGGCCGAGCCGCAGATAGCCCAGACCGACATCGAGGAGGGTGGTGAGGCTGCGCGCCACGGCCGGAGTGTCCGCGAAGAACTCCGCGGCCGCCTCGACCGTCAGGTCCAGCACCTGCGCGATATTCCGTTCCCTGTACGTCACTTCGAGCGTCTCGGGGTTGTAGCGCGCCCCGCCGCAGTCCGGGCACGGGGCGTAGGTGCTCGGCAGGAAGAGCAGCTCGACGCTGACGAACCCCTCGCCCTGACAGGTCTCGCAGCGCCCGCCCGCCACGTTGAAAGAGAACCGCCCCACGCCGTATCCGCGCCGGTGTGCCTCCTCGGTAGCCGCGAAGACCTTCCGTACGACGTCGAACAGCCCCGTGTACGTCGCCAGATTCGAGCGGGGCGTACGGCCGATGGGCTTCTGGTCGACAGCGACCAGCCGCCCCACACCCGGAAGGTCCTCTGTGATCTCCCCGATGAGCGTGGACTTGCCCGAGCCGGAGACACCGGTGACCGCCGTGAGCACGCCGAGCGGGAACTCGGCGGTGATTCCGCGCAGGTTGTGCCGTGTCACCGGGCCGACCTTCAACTGACCGCGCGGCGCCCGGACTTCACGCACCGCAGCGGGTGAGCGGTCGAAGAGGAACCGGGCCGTCGCGGACTCCGTGACACTCTCCAGCTCCGCCACCGGGCCGCTGTGCAGCACCTGCCCGCCGTGCTCGCCCGCCTTCGGCCCCACGTCGACGAGCCAGTCGGCGCCGCGCATGACATCGAGGTGGTGCTCCACGACGAACACCGAGTTGCCGGACGCCTTCAACCGGTCGAGGACCGTGAGCAGCGCCTCCGTGTCCGCCGGGTGCAGTCCGGCGGACGGCTCGTCGAGCACGTACACGACCCCGAAGAGACCGGAACGCAACTGCGTTGCCAGGCGCAGTCGTTGAAGCTCCCCGGCCGACAGCGTCGGGGTGGCGCGGTCGAGGCTGAGATAGCCGAGGCCCAGCTCGGTGACGGGGTCGATACGCGCGAGCAGATCCTCGGTGAGGACGCGGGCGGTCTCCGAATCACCATGGCCGGTCAGGGAGTCGGCCAGTTCGACGAGCGGCAGCGCGGCCAGTTCCGCGATGGTCCGGCCCGCGAACGTCACCGCGAGCGCCTCGGCCCGCAGCCGGCTGCCACCGCACACCGGACAGGGAGCGGCCTCCAGAAACCGCTCGGCCTTGGCCCGCAACGTCTGGCTCTTGGAATCGGAGAAGGTCTTCATGACATAGCGCCGAGCGCTCATGTACGTGCCCTGGTACGGGCGTTGGATCCGCTCGGCGTCCCGCACCGGATGCACGGTCACGACCGGCTGCTCGTCCGTGAACAGGATCCACTCGCGCTGCTCGGCGGGCAGCTCGCGCCACGGCCGGTCCACGTCGTATCCCAGCGCGTCGAGGACATCGCGCAGGTTCTTGCCCTGCCAAGCGCCGGGCCACGCGGCGATCGCGCCCTCGCGGATCGACAGCGACGGGTCGGGGACCAGCGACTCCTCGGTCGTACGGTGCACCCGGCCGAGCCCATGGCACTCGGGACAGGCCCCGGCGGCCGTGTTCGACGAGAAGGCGTCCGAGTCGAGACGTTCGGCCCCCGGCGGATAGTCGCCCGCGCGCGAGAACAGCATCCGAAGCGAGTTGGAGAGGTTGGTGACCGTACCCACCGACGAGCGCGAGGTGGGCGACGACCGCCGCTGCTGCAACGACACCGCCGGCGGCAGCCCGCTGATCTCCCCGACCTTCGGCGCCCCCACCTGATGGATCAGCCGCCGCGCGTACGGGGCCACAGACTCGAAGTACCGCCGCTGCGCCTCCGCGTAGATCGTCCCGAAGGCCAGCGACGACTTCCCGGACCCGGAAACACCCGTGAAGACCGCCAGCACATCCCGCGGAACATCGACATCGACCCCCTTGAGATTGTGCTCACGGGCACCACGCACACGGACGTACGGGTCGTGGGGGCTGTGCATGGGGTGACTCCTGGGGTACGACGGGCGAGGCAGGACCGATGACCCCAGTGGAGCACTCACCAGGGGGCCAGCCCCGCAACCCGGGCCAACCGCCGGTACGAGTCCACCAGCGCCTCCCGGTCATACGTGCTGGTCGTGACCAGCACCTCATCCGCCGCGGTCTCCTTGATCACCGTCTCCAGCTCGTGCGCGACCTGCTCCTCGGTCCCGACGACATGGCCGGAGAGACCGGATTCGTAGAACCCGCGCTCCCGCTCCGTCATGCTCAGCGCCGCCACACGCTCGGCGGGCGGCAGCGGCGGAAACGTGCCGTGCGTGCGCGAGTACGCCATCGACCAGGCCTCCGGGACGAGCAGGCGCCGAGCCTCCTCCGGGGTGTCCGCGACGGCGACCGTGCCGGAGATGACCACGTACGGCTCCCGAGCCCACGCGGACGGCCGGAACGTCTCGCGGTAGTGGTCGATGCCGCGGCGCATCTTGTCGCGGTTCCTGAGGTCGCCGATCACCATGGGGAGGCCGGCCCGGGCGGCGATGGTGGCGCCCTCGCCCATGGCCAGCACGAACGGCGGCACGGTGAGGCCCTCGGGGGGACGTGCGTGGACACCGGTCGGGGACGTGCCGCGGAACCAGCCGAGCAGTTCGTCGAGCTGGGCCGCGAAGTCGTCGGCCACGTCCTTGTCCCGGCCCAGCGCCCTCCGTACGCCGTCGGTGAACCCGACGGAACGGCCCAGGCCCATGTCGATGCGCCCTGGGAACAGGGACTCCAGGACCCCGAACTGTTCGGCCACGACCAGGGGTTGGTGGTTGGGCAGCATCACCCCGCCCGTGCCCACCCGGATCGAGCTGGTCGCGGCGGCGACCGCGGCGGCAAGGACGGTCGGCGCAGAACCGGCCACACCGGGCACGCCGTGGTGCTCCGAGACCCAGATCCGGTGGTACCCGAGCCGCTCCAGCTCCCCTGCCAGCCCGACGGTGTCGCGCAGCGCCTCGGGGGCGTCGTGACCCTCCCGGGTGCGCGAGCGGTCGAGCACGGAGAACCGTGTCGCTCCGAGACGAGAACCCGGGTCCGGGTCCCGTCGGGCTTCGTGATCCTGCTCGTTCACCATGGTCTCTCCGCTGGAAGAACTGGGTTCTGTTCTCTCAACAGTCGTTCCGCTGTTTTCTTCCGCGGCTCCTGACCCGGGCAGTCAGGATGATGGGAAAAAGACGGTACCGATGATGGCCTATTGATGGATCCCACCCCTTCAACATTCCGCCGGAGCGCACCTAACGTTGCGCTCACGTAAACGGCCTGGCTGTCGGCCCTCGCCCCTCTCCCGCTCACCCGCGGGGTCTCGCGAGAGCCGCGTTCCAGAGCTGACGGATGTCTGAAGGGAGAACGCGATGGCACCGACGGAGCTGCTCATCGGAAGCCGGTGGCAAGCGTCGACAGGGCCGGGACGGACGCGGGAAGTGAAGTCGCCCTTCGACGGTTCGGCCGTCGGCACCGTGGCGCTCGCCGGTCCCGAGGACGTCGACGTGGCCCTGACCGCGGCCGAACGAGGAGCCGCGGTGTGGCGGCGTACGCCCGCCCACGAGCGGATGACCATCCTGTTGCGGGCCGCCGAACTGGCCGACGAACGGGCCGGAAAGATCGCGCAGACCATCAGCGCGGAGTCGGGCAAGACCATCACCGAGGCGACCGGCGAGGCATCGCGCTCCGGCGACCTGATCCGTCTCGCCGCATTCGAGGGGACCCAGCTCTACGGCGAGACGCTGCCCCTGGACGCGAACCGCGGCACCGGTTTCGACAAGGTCGGCTTCACCCTGCGCCAGCCCTGCGGTGTCGTGGTGGCCATCACGCCGTTCAACTACCCGGCCCTGCTCGTTCTGCACAAACTGGCACCGGCGCTCGCGGCGGGCAACGCCGTCGTCCTCAAGCCGGCCACCTCGACCCCGCTGACCGCGCTGGAACTCGCCTCGTGCTTCGTCGACGCCGGGATTCCCGAGGGCGTGCTCTCGGTGCTCGTCGGTTCCGGCGGCGTGCTGGGGGACCTGCTCGTCACGGACCCCCGGGTGCGGAAGATCTCCTTCACGGGCTCCACCGCCACCGGCGAGCACATCGCGCGGGTCGCCGGGGTGAAGAAGCTCTCCCTCGAACTGGGCGCCTCCTGCCCGGTCGTGGTCCTGCCGGACGCCGACCTCGAACTCGCCGCGAGCGCGGTCGCGTTGGGCGGCTTTGTGAACGCCGGGCAGGTGTGCATCTCCGTCCAGCGGGTCATCACCCACCCCTCGGTCACCGCAGACTTCCTCGACGCGCTCGTCCCCAAGGTCAAGGCCATCCGGACCGGCGACCCGTCGTCACCCGAGACGACGATGGGGGCGCTGATCACGACCGCCGAGGCGGAGCGGGTCGAGCGGGCCATCGCCCAGGCCGCCACCGACGGCGCCCGGATCCTGACGGGCGGAGAGCGCGACGGGGCCGTCGTGAGCCCCGCCGTCGTGGCCGACGTAGACCCCGACTCCCCGTTCAGCCAGCAGGAGTTGTTCGGACCGGCCGTCGCCGTCAGCTCGGCCGCTGACTGGGAGTCCGCGATCGCCCAGGCCAACGGCACGGCGTACGGCCTGGGGGCGGGCGTGTTCACCTCCGACGTGGCCGGTGCGATCCGGGCCGTACGGGAGATCGACGCGGGCTCGGTGCACATCAACTGGACACCGCTGTGGCGCGCCGACCTGATGCCGTACGGCGGCCTGAAGGGCAGCGGCTACGGCAAGGAAGGCCCGCGCGCGGCGGTCAGCGAGATGACCGAGGTGAAGACCATCGTGCTGCACGGCCGGCCCTGGTGAGTTCGCGGCCTTCCGATCCCCCTCCCCACCCGACTCCGGACTTCCACGCCGCCCGAGGGCCGTGGGCATCTCCCCAACAGGAGCCCGACCATGACTGACCCGACGACCCGGCGCACCGTGCGCCTCACGGTGGCCCAGGCACTCGTCACCTATCTCTCCCGCCAGTACTCCGTGGCCGACGGCGAGCGACGCCGTCTGATACCCGCCGCCCTCGGCATCTTCGGCCACGGCAACGTGGCAGGACTCGGCCAGGCGCTGGACCAGCTCAGCGACGAACTCCCCTTCGTCCAGGGCCGCAACGAGCAGGCACTCGTCCACATCGCGACGGCCTACGCCAAGGCGTCCACCCGGCATGCCACCCTGGCGGTCACCGCCTCCATCGGCCCGGGCGCCCTCAACATGATCACCGGCGCCGGACTCGCGACCGTCAACCGGCTGCCCGTCCTGCTGCTGCCCGGCGACACCTACGCGACCCGCCACCAGGGGCCCGTACTCCAGCAGTTGCAGCACCCCATCGAGGCCGACACCTCCGTCAACGACGCCTTCCGGCCCGTCTCCCGGTTCTTCGACCGCATCACCCGGCCTGAGCAGCTGCTCACCGCGCTGCCCGCGGCGATGCGCGCTCTCACCGATGTGGACACCGGCGCGGTCGTCGTCTCCCTTCCGCAGGACATCCAGTCCCACGCTTACGACTACCCGGCGGAGTTCTTCGCCGAGCGCGACTGGCCGATCCGGCGGCCCGCGGCGGACGCCGACGAGGTCGCCGCGGTGGCGCGGCTGCTCGCCGAGGCGGAGAAGCCGCTGATCATCGCCGGTGGCGGTGTCGTGTACTCCGGTGCCACCGAGGAGCTTGAAGCGCTGGCCGACGCGGCGGGGATCCCCGTGGCGGAGACGTTCGCGGGCAAGGGCGCGGTCCAGCGCCGGGCTTGGTGGCAGCTGGGCGGCATCGGCCTGGAGGGCACCCCGGCCGTCAACACCCTGGCCCGGGAAGCCGACTTCGTGCTGACCGTGGGCTCACGCCTGACGGACTTCTCCACGGCCTCACAGTCGATCTTCCAGAACCCGGACGTGCGGTTCGCCGCCGTCAACGTCAACGTGCACGACGTGAGCCGCCTTGGTGCCACCGGGATCGTGGCCGATGCCAAGCGGGCCCTCGCCGCGCTGACGGAGGCGGTCCGGGCGAACGGCACGACCGCCTCCCCGGCCTGGCAGGACAAGGCACGTGCGCTGCACGAGACATGGTGGGCCCGGCGCGCCGCGGCCCTCGACCCGGACACACCCTTCGACCTCTCGGCCGAGCCGGACGACTCGGACGTCGTACGCGACACCGACGCGGTGCTCACCCAGGGCCAGTTGATCGGCCTGCTCCAGGAGCACGCACAGGACGGCGACACCATCATCGCCGCCGCCGGTGGCCCGCCCGGCGACCTGCAGAAGGTGTGGGACGCCACCGAAGGCCGCCGCGCCCACCTGGAGTTCGGCTTCTCCTGCATGGGCTACGAGCTGCCCGCGGCGATCGGCGTACGGTTCGCGATCCCCGACCCGGCACGCCGGGTGCTCTCCCTGTTGGGCGACGGCACGTTCCTGATGGCGCCGACCGAACTGGTCACAGCGGCCCAGGAGAAGCTCCCGCTCACCATCGTGATCCCGGAGAACCACGGGTACCAGGTCATCCACCGCCTCCAAATGGCGTGCAGCGGAAGGGAGTTCGGCAACGAGTTCCGCTACCGCGAGGGCGGGCTGCACCTGGCGGAGGCCGGCGGCGACTCCAAGCCGGCCCGCCTGGAGGGCGACTACCTCAAGGTCGACCTCGTCCAGACCGCGACGGGACTCGGCGCCCGCGCCCTTCGCGCCACCACCGCCGCCGAGGTGCGCACCGCACTGGCCGAGACC
>Ga0307514_10005279_pt1 | contig 11606 bp, 12 predicted proteins | sample 16_EM_MG_FD_203088 | JGI IMG/M metagenome (GOLD analysis project Ga0307514, IMG submission 203088) | Populus trichocarpa ectomycorrhiza microbial communities from riparian zone in the Pacific Northwest, United States - 16_EM | ecosystem: Host-associated > Plants > Roots > Unclassified | place...
ATCTATATATATACTCAAAAACATACCTGCATTGGTATGGTTTGGGTCAACTGGGATAAACCAAGTTGCCGGTTTTCATCTTGCACTAATGCTGATCGTCGTCGGCGCGGTGAAGCCTGCAGGTCGTTTTCGCGAGTTTCGATGCTCGATCATTGGACCGGATACGTGCAACATGCCCAGGTGTTGGTGTTGGCGTGACTGGTCGCAGTGCTGGCAGACGGCGGCGAGGGCTTTTGTTGATATTCTGGGTACTGGAACGATGTGCTTGTCGAGCTCTCTCTTGGGTCCGTTGAGGACTCGTGTTGAGTATAATTTCAGACCTAGGAAGTTTCGCATGTCAGTATTGAGGGAGTTATATAATTATAGGGGTGCACATTACGAATGTGGGTTATGGAAAGTGCGGTAGACCTTGAAGGTAAGACGCGCCTGGCTCAGGCGGGTATTCCACTGATGGCTCAGAAAGTCATGGAAACCCCTGGAAAATACAACAGAAATACGAAAATACGTACCACAGTGCCATTCAGAAGTAACTGGCTTCGCTTCCGAGTCAGCCTGCCACCACCGCTGAGTACTGAGCGCTGAGCATTAACACCTACATATTCAAAGACGTTGCGGTAAGAAAACATGTCAAGGCGCGGTTTGAGAGTAAGAAAATTTAGGATCCAGCCAATCAGAATGCTCAGTTATCTCCCGTGCGAATCTCATGAAAGACCTGGTTTATTATATTAGATAGGAAAGGGTTGTTTTGTTTCTAAAGCACTTATCAATTACACATGGTCTTAATGTGAGGAAGAATTACAAAAGTACAAGACCGAAGCCATAGACACATGAACTTGAATCCAGATTATCAAAATAAAGCAATTCGGTTGTGATTGAATCCAATCAGGGAGCCCTCCTTCCTTCATGAGGACCTGCAAATCATCAGTAAAAGCCGCATCTGGTTGTAATCAGATACCGACGGAAATAGGTACCCAAATTGACATCTGCAATGGTTTGCGAAGGCCCAACTGAGTAAAGGAGAACGTTAAGAATGTTTTGCAATTTCCTGTCAACCGCAACCCTCCAATCGGTATCTTGGGCTAGCTTCCTCATCCACTTGTCATCATGTTCCTGCAATAAATCAACGAGCGTGTTGAGTTCCTGGTACTTGGCTGCAAGGAGTTGCTGGTAGGCGAAAGTCTGCGTGAGGCGACCATCTTCCTGGCCCATCCTACTAAGGTTGTGCCGATCAGCTGCGTACTGGCATTAGTGAAATACCTGCTAGACTTGTGGGGGACATACCATTGCATTTCTTCATCTCAGCAGCAAGGTTCTCAGAGGAGTCCCGAACATTGTTCTTGGCTTTCGCCGCTCGTCCAACGGCATTTCGAAAGGGCACATATTCCAAACACGAGGCATCCCGGATGCATACACTGTCCCCTTTGGAACAGTTTTCACAACAAGCTCCAAGCCCCTCACCCAGTGCAGATCCTGACAGCTGTTGAAGGAAAGTCGCTAATGGTGCATTCACCTCATTGAAAGAAGGCACAGGTGCCAGTATCTGTTGAAATGTTATAGAATCTGCAAAACTTTTGGGCTTCGATCGTCACCTACACTCTGATAGTGTCCCCCAGCATCGCTTCGAGATACTGGACAGACCCGCTGTTTTGGAACAGTCGGCATTGTCTGGTTTTATCTAGTATACTCAGCTCACCTTTTGTCTCTGTCTCGTGGCAAGATCAACAGCTTCAGCAGACCCGTAGCTAGATTTACTACTGGAAGGTGATGGACTTGGAGGGGAGATGGGGAGCGCAGCGGGGATTGAGCTAGATGTCGTTCGTTCCCAAAGCCGAATTCGATCGGAAAGTGAGGTTTTCAGCTCCTCGGCGTTCCTGCCAGACCAGAGGGCTCTCTGCAATTTTGACAGTACCTTTAAAAGCCCTGGCTGACCAATGAAGGTCAAATCACGAACTTCTTCAGGTATGCCACTAAGAATTGTGGCCTATACTCATAGATCAAGTGTCTGGAATATATAAATGAGACTAAATATACACACCGCAATCTTGGTGGTTGAATGTAAGGTTTGATCATCTTGGTACAGTAGGGCTCTTTTCAAGCCCGACAACCACGTCCTGTACTCATCCATACTTGCCTCAGATTCAGAAAAAAAGGGCAGTCTTATATATTTGTAACACCCAAACTATGATCACATGATTCGTTCCCCTTTGCCCTGGCTTCAGAAAGGAGTTGAAGCCTTTCGGAGATCCTGACAACTTTTTCTTTTGATATCCGTATTCCAGCCGCTGAAGAGAACCTTACATGAATGGGTTCAACCACATCTTGATCTGAATTAACTGTTACTCCGAGTCACGAAGTTGTTCTCGCTTGTACTATGTAGAGGATCAGTTCGGGACTTGGAGAAAGTCCAACACTGCCTTGCTACTGGCGACGGGTACAGCTCCATCTTGGATCGCCCGCCAAGTCAGACGGATGCGGGAGACAGGGTTGTAATCGGTAAGTCGCAGCAAGACATTGTAATTAAAAAGTTACTATCTCTCACGCGAGTTATGGCGTAAAAAAACCAAAGCATAAGATGCAGCAAAGATCTATGGAAATGTAGGCAACGATCTTGCTTGGTAATATAATACTGGGAACCTTACCTTAGAATAATGATTGTCTGGTACGGAGTAGCTGAAATGTATCCCAAATCGAGTAATTGCAAGCCATCCAGCAGGACCAACGGGATTCGCAGCAACCATGTCGGACTCCATAATTCTGGTGAATGTAAACTAACAAAATTCCTGTAGGTATTGTACTATAAATTGGGATTGTCTTACCAAGGGATCTGCATGCCACCACGGAGACGGAGAATGTTCATCTCCGCAGCCGTTGAGACACTGTACACAACAAAGACGGAGGACAAGGTGAGGTGGAGATGGGTGTCGAAAATTGGAATCCGAGCAGACCACCGCCACGGAGAGTCGATGGTGAAATCCAAGCATACTATCGCTCGATGAGGAAGTTGTTCATAGACTAAGAAACCCTATCGAACACGAAGTTGATATTTCCGATCCTGATATCCTCCTTTCACTTGACCTCTTTCTGGCTTGCTCGCATGCATCAGAAGCAACGCACAACTCTGCATGTACTGCAGTTAGGCGGTGGTTCCCTGATACAGATATGTTGTCACACTATCTGGCCAAGAAAGCTGTTGAGACCATTAGTGGCGTTGTCTCCGTGGACCGTGGTTGACGAGTCGACGACATGTGTATCATACTATCAACTCATACCAGGCTTTCACTGGACCTCTTGCGAAAAACACAACATGCTCAGAATGTGGTGAAGCCGACCCACTTGTAGAAGAACAGTGATATATATTTTCGTATGGTAGCACTGTGCTCTGCCAGCGAGTCCTCGAACTTGAGTTCAAATTTCTATAAATAAACTTCAGCACTCTGTGACTTTGCAAATGCGTGCCTTGTTCAAACTTTTCACCAATACCATTACAGCAGCCGACTACAAAATTTCTAATGAACACTTCTTTTGAAAACGCGCTGACCTTTCAGTTTCCTGCAGGGCCTTTCCCAGCTCATGGACTTGCCACTCCTTTTGGATCTTTGGCCACCGGCATGCAGCCGCCACAACCGCAGGTAAACGTGTTCTGGCATATATTTTGAGATGTTAAACAGCTTCTAGATTGATCTTTCATTGAACGGGATTGGCGGATCGAGTATGTATAGATTGATCTGAACTAGTTTGTGCAGATCTGGCCAAGTCCAAGCAGAAGAAACCTGCACGAAAATCCATACCGAAGCCGACTAATGCAAATACCACGCGGTACGTATTCAAAATATTAGATAATAATATGACTTACTACCTTGACTACCAGAAACCTTTTTATGATTGATTTCTGCAACGAGCATGGTGAGAAGACAACAAACGAAGATTTCAATAAGGCTTGGAAGAGCATTAGTATTGAAAAACTCAAAGTCCGGCCATTTCTTCTTAACTAGGTGTTTCAAACTGACGTTGCTCTAGGATTATCAGGCTCGTGTCAATACCCGAAAGGTTGACGAAAAGGCAAAGCCCAAAAAGAAATAATGCGAACGGCAGCAGCGGTGCCTGGTGAGTAATTTTTCATAAGACTTTTTCTTTTGGACTTAGAAGTAATTTCTACCAGTATGTGATGCAGAACGGGGGGAAAGTAAATTCGCAGAATGAACCAGATGAGGTCAGAGGGAATCGGAAAACATCAGAATGATACTGTATTATTATAATTTAGAACACAGGATAAAACAGATGGTTTCAGAATATTTACAGATAAACCCAGTAAAACGTCAGATTCAAGCGGCAAATTTGTCGACCTCTGCTGGGTCTTTCTGCGACTTCAGTCTGGCTCAGATCCTTTCAGAACAACCCGGAGCGGGTTTTCACTGGGGATTGAGATTGAGATATAGTCGTCCAGATGTGGACGATGATTAATCAGATCTCAGATTGTAGATTCCAAGTGAAAACCTGCTCTCTCAAAATCGTGGTAGGTCAAGTCGGTGCAAGCATGATCAAGATTTGGACGCTTTTCTAGAAAATTAGCCTGGTGCGGTTGCGGTTGCAACTTTTGCTTGGCTCCGTTCCTTGCGGAAATTTTCCGACAGACTCGGACGCAAAGAGCCAAATTAGGAAGGTTGGCCCTCATCGAGATTTCCGAGGCAATTCTGGGCTATCGAGAGTGATCTACTTACATGAAAGGGCGACGTTCCGCCGCTAAAACCTTTTGAAAGTCTTTTCTTGTAATTACCTATAGACATTTTAACAGAGAAAAGGTTGTAGGTTATATAGTTGAGTCGCAATTTATGGAATCTTCAAGAATACTGTACGGTTATCGCCGGTCCCCATCAGTATGTAAGCTGACTAATTTCGACATGGGGTTACACTGGGTTACATAAAGTTGGTCTGTGAATCAATTCTCAAGAATTTTAATTAATATCAGTCATTTTAAGCCATTTCAGTCACGATAAGTCAACTTCAAGTTCAATTTCAATTTTCTAGCTACATAAAAGCACGGTAAACCCATGGGTGGCGAAAGGCCAACCCATTCTTGCTGACGTCGAAATGGACAGGGAAGGAGGGGTGTGGTTGGAAAGTGAGTAAGGGGTTGACGAGCGTAGGTATCACCCTCTGGCTCACGTTTCGTGCAAGAGAGGGGGTCTGCGGTGGCGCGAATCCCCTCCGTCACTCGAAACGTAGGTAGGAGGGTTGGCGTTGGCACAAAAACCCTCCGTCTCGCGTTTCGGGTGACGGAGGGATCTGTGGTGGGCATGATTCCTCTCCGTCACTCAAAACGGGAGACGGAGGGGGCTAGGTAACTGTTAGTTAGTAAATAATTTTTAATCATACAATATTTTGAGGATGGCACAACGGCCAATCCCCCCCCAGTCGTTGTCGTTCCTCGCTGTTGTCAAAACAAATGTACAGCGACGCGACAAAAAGGTTTTCCTCTTCGTCGCGTCACTCGTGGCAAGGCTGGTGGGGACAGTTAGTGCATGCGGACTATAGCTACATGGGATGAGCACAGCAGCCCATCCCCCAGTCGTCGTCGTCGTTTGCTGCTGTCCTGCTGTTGCTGTGGGACTGGGCGTTGTGCTGGACACTTTGGAGATGAGCGTTCGAGCCCATCCCCCTCTTCACCGCATCCAAATCGCAATAAAAATACGACGAGGAGGGGCAACACCCTCCTCGCTGCAATTCACGGTCCCGTCGAGACCGTCATCCATCCCACAACCACTCAAACCATTTTCGTGATTTTTGGTGCGTTTGGAATAGTCTAGTTCGGACCTTTGGTAGAGGTAAACATTGGTATGACGCAGTTTTGATGTACTTGATCAGGGTACCTGTACTTTGTATGCCGACCGAAGTAGAGGGGAAAGAACCAGGTCACCTGGAGTCCTCGTTAGGTATGTAGCTTCTAAATTTAAGGACTTCTCTGGCATCGTATTTAAAAAGAGAAATCCTTGCGCCCATCGACCGACAATCATCGTCGTGGTTCATTTGTGAAACTAAGAAAAGGCTAACCAAGTAAATCCGAAAACAGATAATGAAACTTACTTGTCAGCATCCAGTGTTTTAGACTATCTGTGAAATTTCTTACAGGAGAAACAGAAGGAGGCCGTGTAGTTGAGTAAAGACTCCGAGCAGTGAAAAAGTGATGCATGCAGGCCAGTCACATAGCAAGAGGAACGTGCCATGTAATATCGAATGACTAGAAGACAGATTTAGAGGATTCTCGAGAGGTGAATTCACTAGAAGAGCAACGGCAGGGAGATGCGGAGGTGCATGGTTCAGTGGACAAAAGAAGTAAAATCGAACATCGTCTACTTCAAGAATTTTCAGAAAGCACGTAGAACGGGACATGTAGCCTGAACTGAAACGGTCTAGTCCGCGAGGGAAAGCTAAAGGGAAATGTGATGCTCAAACTGCGAGCCTGGCTCCTCTGTCCTCCATTGACCTCCATTGGCATACCTCGACGACTCTTATCTTAAGTTGCCAGTGACCAGTGAGGTAAGTGGCTCTCCAACTCGAGTTTCGATGGAGGGGTGCGGTGTTGAGTTAGCAGGAGTGGTGGTGGCTTCAGAGTCCCTCTCGCGTTTTGAGTGAACGATTGATTCGCACGGGATCCTCCTAACGAACGGACCCAGAAACGGTAGAAAGGAATACCATTCGATTACTAGCCCATTTTCCCTGAAGAATGCTCAATTTGACGGGCTTGCTCTTTGCTCTCGAAACTTCCCTTCGATTTTCTGAATAATTCAAAGTAGACTTTCCAGGTCAAGTCATTTGACAACCTCCAGAGAGAAACAATCGATGTCGCTCAGGCCCAGAACCACCTGCTTTGGACCAGGACAAGTCCCTCGATGACACTTAGTGCTCTCTTATGCCAGGCAGTTGAGAAATGCAGGTCGCAGAATCACACAGAATCACAAAGACGCTATCGTATAATCGTACTATTCCAAACTCATCCTACCACCGCATTCGATGCATTCGATGCATCCGATCTGCATCCTACTACGGTTAATCTAACGCTGGCGCACATTGACATGCTTATTCTTGTAATTGGGATCTTTGATACTACAATCAACGTTAGCAAAGCCATGAGCCAATGAATCTGATGACAGCCAGCGTACCGCGAACTCTGTTCACGCGCAGGAACAGTGATTTTGGCACGCTTTTTCATGCCATTGCCTTCTTGTTCCATTTCCGTTTCCATTTGCGTTCGTTTCTTGCCAGATCTGGGATTAGTGGTCGTCACGGACAGGCTTTGATCTGCGTTGATGGCGGCATGAGTGATGCTAAGATAACCTGCACGAGCGACGTTTTGAACCGCAACCTCGACCATGGACTCGGATGAGGGTGACTTGAAGGGTAGACTAACCACTGGCACAGGAGATACCGCAGCAGGAATATCGGAGGATCCCTCCAAATTTGGTGAATGAACTGGAACCCGGATTAAGAACAAAGAACACCACGTTATCTTTGTGGTGCTCACCTGGTAAGGCATCTTTTGCCCATTCGCAAAACGGCGCACGAAGGACATTTTTGTAATCAGGAAGCATTGAGGAAAAACTGGTAACCTTCGCACTCGGAGCAACGGATACACTGTTATTACTAGTAAGTACTCATATTTTGTGTTAAGACCAGAGCACCTCACTTGAAAGTCTTTAGGTCGTTGTCTGCATTCCTGAATGCGCCTTGTACAAAGAAGGCGGCTTCGCCGTATTGGCCCCAATTCCATCCTATAAGGCTAGTCAATGCTTTCATGACTCCACTGACAATGTCCTGTTGGTTTCTGTGGTGTGGGTTAACTTTTGCTTGAAGTAGACATGAGTCCACATACTTGAAATTCTCAGATGTGTCAGGTAGTGTCTTAAGCGCCTTATTTTTCTCAGCTGCCTTTGCCTCATATGCACGCCGATCTTCGTCGGTAAGTTGATCGTAGAGTTCCTGCCTGATTGTGTGGTATCGTGTGAGGTTGACATGCTTCGGAACACCACCCTCCAGTTGTTGTTGCTCCGCCATTTTCTCCGTGATGTCCGTCTTGTGCTCTTCAGCAAAAATACCAGGGCCATTGGTGGCACGCGGACGCTTAGAAGTGGCTGTGGGTAATGGTGTTGAACCCGAGCTGACTTTTCGAAGAGGGGAATGGTTTGTGAACCATCGGAAAATTTTCTACTTCCATTCAGCAACAAGAAAATGCTGCAATAAAGAACCTACAGTTTGAAGCGACTGTAATTGAGGGCCGCCAATCTGGTCGCTGGAGAATTCCTTGACAAATTCAGGAAAGACCGTTGACAGAACCCAGTCTTTCTTCTGGCCTTTAACTGATCCTGTACCCTTAGGTCCCGTTGCTCTTTCTGCAAGCTGATGGCATAATGCTTCGTAGGCAGGTAGGTGTGTTTTAAGGAAGTTTGTCTCGTCTTTGCTGAATTTGCCTTGTTCAGGTCGCTCCGGCTGAGGAGTCATAATAGCAGAGGCCTGACTGTCAGAGGAGGCAGCAGAGATCAAGGCTCAGGGACTTCCGTCGAAAGAAACACGTTTGGGGAAAACCGCACGGCCACTACTAAGTAATTCCCCCTCTGGTCAGCTCTGTGAGAGATTTCGTTCCTGAAAAAATTGGAGGGATTGTTCAATTCCAGAATTGGAAATTCCAACCTTTGATTGACGGCCTTTTGCATTCCTGCAGCAGCTATCAAATCTGGGATTTGCACACTCTGGGCTATTCTTGAAATTTTTTCGGCGCTTGCCTTCTGCCGTGATCATTGTGCTCAGGCCTCTCTTGACACCAAGCTAAAGAAACACTCTCATTCATGGAAAATGAACTCATATTGATGGCGAGGTTCACTGATCGAAGATTGGTCAGATTGGTCAGATCCATTTGTCACAGCAGATCGGTCGATCACAGGAGATCTACTTCCATATTTGTAAAGATCTTAGATTCCTGCCTCAGATGATCTCCATTTGTTATCTCTGAAAACAGATGGCCGTCTTTCAAGTTGATTAACTTTAAGGAAACAATGTATATAAGACCACTGGTACTTATGTTTGCTTTCGAAGTTCTAACTGACAGACACTATGGACGAGTACAGGTCATGGTTCTCAGGATTGAAAGGCGCACTTTCAATGGGAGATGATGAAGCATTGATTTCAACGATCAAGACCGCGGTGTGTATAGTATATACTCTCTACAAATTACTTATTATTTTATCTTGACAATACTATAGCACAAAATTCTTAGTGGTCTGCCTGTAGGATACCATCCCTCGACGTTCATCGGTCAGCCGCACCTTTTGAATAAGCTGGAAGCCCTGAAGAGAGCGTTTGCTGGCCAGCATAGCCAGGGGCCTGATGAGCTGAAATTTTCACTTTCCCAAGACATTAGGGATTGGGATGAAGCTAACCGAATAAGCACAACCCCGAGCCACACATCTGTTCTATCGACTCCTTCACCCATTTCTCAGCCTCAGAGCGAATCGAGTTATGGATCGGCTGAAGTCAATCCTCGCATGAGACAAATGGTGAGCGAACGAGCATAGTCTAATGACAATACTGACCTTTCCAAACAGGGGGAATCACTACAGTACACTCGAAGCTTTAGTAGTATGCTGCAATTTTTGATCCCTCATTTTTTACTAATTGATGCGGAAGGACTGGGCAGCACATCTGGTACTCGTATCAACACCGGAGGACGATTCTGGCCTCCGAGTCGCAGTATGTCTGCAGGATTAGCTAGACCGAACTATCTGGCTGGAACAATGTCCACTGGCAATGGTATGTTCTTCATAATTTTGGCATGCATCTTTATTATATTTCTACAGCTGAACTGCCCAACCGCAATATGAACCAAGAGGACGACTATCTTGCCTCGATTCTCAGCAGCCATCAACATCTCATGGCAAAGTATCAGGATCTCGACTCGTTCATTAAGCAACAAGTCCTCTTGTGGCAGGATCGGGACGATCAATGGACCCAGAAATTAGCGCAAGATTCTGAATGGAGAACTACAATTGAAGAAAAACTGGATATTATTCTCAACCTTCTAGGTCATGGTCAGCCTCCTCCCCTTGATCAAGCCCCTTCGAACCTCGGTCAACACTTAGGTCATTCTCCTCCTCACTTTTTTCAGCCTTCCCAAAACGTTCAACTTGGTCAGCCTCTTCAGCCTCCCCAGAATTTTCAAGTCGGCCAAGGCCCCCCTACATATCATCACCCCCAAACCTATCAGCCTTCGACCCTAGGTCAATACCCTCCGACTTATGGCCAGACGACCCCATTGCAAACTGTTGTAGGCGACAGCTTAGGGTCCTATTTCGGTCAGTATTTGACTACAACCCAGCTGTGGCTTTTACAAATTACTGATGATTTGCAAGGTCACGATGGAGGAAGGATGTCGGCTATTCCTCCAAGGAGGACATCCTGATTGGATGCAATGTCCGATTTTATTTTGAAAAATCTAAATTCTAAAGCTTCTTTCTTGTACCACCTTGTACTTTTATACTTCCAATGGGCTCATTCAGTTAATCGAGAGATATATGGAAAGTCATTTAATTCATTGTGGCAATAAACTATTAGCCATTTATTTCCGTCACTAAGCTCACTACTGGGGCAACAGGAATTTCGAGTGGCACACACTGGCACGTGCAGATGAGTGCATGCGTGCTTTGCATGCTATGCAAAATTGCATGCATATGCACGCAAATAGAAGGCAGTACAAGTACTTATGTGCACGCAAATGTGAGATTGCCGATGATGAGTTCGTTCTCTGTTTCGAACAGACAGATCAACAATCATGTGACATGTTTCCAACCTAGAATATTCATGGGGGGTACCCCGAAAACTGCAGCGCAGCTCCTTCCAACACAATTAAAATTGCTAAAACCACGATTAATAGATAATATCATCAAAAAATAAAAATTTAAGACTTAGAACATCAGCAAAGGGGCTCAACTGGGAATGAAGCCGGGGTAACTGAAGCGGCACTTAATGGCTTACCTAATCTCACATTGTGATCCCAACCAACGCCTGAATTGTGGTGCATATAGGTACGTCTGCCGTTTTCTATCCTTTTTTTATTCTTTAATTACTTAAGTAGAGTGTTATTGCTGATCTTCACGAGGACCGTCCTCACTGGCAAGGCGTCCGCGTCAACCTTGGCATCCCTCCCGACCAGCAATCAACACCCCATCTTTGCCGGGTTTTCACTGGGCTCAATCTCTTGTCCTGGTCTTGTCAATGCTGTCATGTTCTCTATCCAACGACATGAAGTAGCCGGGTAATGAAGAGCGCGGTATATACCTATTCTATGATTTCTATCGATTTCCGATTTACAGTATATCGTTTGAGGACCCTTTCGCTGCTGCCATAATTCCATGACCTCGCTGTCGACCCCTTCGCTAGGCTTATATGACCCGTGCATAACTTTGCAGGCCCGCATACGTCTCTTGGTCAACCCGTTGAGGTCGCATGGTAATTATGATTTTTGTCCTGTTTTCCGTAACGCATTTCTGAATCATTTTAGCCCCATGCAAAACAGCATACGCATTAAACCCCAAGGGGTGAGGGCATGGCTCCGGAAGCGT
>Ga0307514_10005280_pt1 | contig 11606 bp, 16 predicted proteins | sample 16_EM_MG_FD_203088 | JGI IMG/M metagenome (GOLD analysis project Ga0307514, IMG submission 203088) | Populus trichocarpa ectomycorrhiza microbial communities from riparian zone in the Pacific Northwest, United States - 16_EM | ecosystem: Host-associated > Plants > Roots > Unclassified | place...
GAGGTCAGATTTTGGGAAAGGGGTGGGATCGTCGACGCAAAATCCCGAAGCCACGGTCACCCACCGTCTCTTTCCGTGACAGAATCGGATCTGGGCACTGAGCAGACAGGTGTCAATATGATGTGTGTGCCTGCCACGACACCCACGGTTTCAGACTATGCCAACAGTGAAAGGCACCTCAGACGCCACCATTGATGCGCACGCCTCCGGGATTCACAGAATTCCTGTGAATTGCCTTGATCAAAGATGCGGAAAAAAAAGTAAATTAGATAACGCCATGAGACGCGTTTGCTGCAACCCGAAGATCCAAATGGACGCCGGAATGACGCACCTGTTACCGCACGAAAGAGCGAATTTTTTAGGTGTTATAATATAGGGGAAGCATGCGCATGAGCTAGATCTTCGTTCTCGCCCTTCCCAGGCGGGTGAATCCGTCGTAGCGTGGAGTGTGCGATGGAAAAGACGACCCAAGACCCAGTCCCCGGGTGCACCGAGACCCCTGCGACCACCTAATATTTAATAACGACAACGCATATGTGACTCGGGTTGAATCCCTGCCATGACCACCTTACCTGGTTCGGTCGGTTTGATGTTCGTTAGATATGAGGGGATCATGTGTGGACGATCCCGTAAGTGGATTTCGATCACCCCCAAGTTCCCACAGCTTGAATTCCCTGCCACTTGGAACCCCAGGAATGTCACCGCTCGCATTGGCATATCTGACAGCAATGCTCTTCCTCTATAACCCTCAGGACGTAAAGAGCTTCACCTATGTAGACACCCGCGCATCTGCGACAAACCCTTACTATTCATCTCCACTTCTTTGCATGTCACTGACCTGGAACGTTATTCCGCTTGAGGTTTGGTCTCCAATCAGCGACACAAGGGTGACCCGTATCAGCACGTTTGTTCTTCGGTTATGGCCATGGCTATGCATTCTTCCGAACAGAACGTGCCAAGGAAGTATGGAATATCTTTACGAGCGGCTCGAACGTGTTCATATAAATCGGGAGTTGAGATGAGGGTGGACATTCCCCAAGAATTCCAGCTCCCAGTCCAGCCCCACAGAATATTCAATCGGGAGCTCGCGCGCCCGGGTCTCGCGTACTCGGTACTGGTGACGCCTCTTCCCTTCGCCATGACCTTGGGTTGCATACACACTATTTCCACCGGTGGGCGCAAGAAGTACGATGCACACCCGGTGAGACGTCTCAATACACTCAGCTGGTCGTGAGGTGCAATCTATGATCTCGGCTTGTCAAGCAAACATACCCTGTTTGGGTATTTCTTCCGCAGCACGTGAACCTGGAGAGCAATCACGGTGAGTGTTCGCCAAAGGAGGTGGGATGATAAGCGATGAGTTGATGTATTGGAGGCTCTTTGCTCCATGGCGATACTGACGATCGCAACAAGTTCGCCTAAAAGTACCGTACCAGATGCTTACGAGTTGAACAATAAACGTCTAGTAGGTCCCGGTGATGGGCTAGCGAGATAGATAAGATAGCTACCATCGAAGATCCCTGTTGAAACCCATTTCGTGATCCCATATCATAGTTGATTGATATTGTCAGCTGAGCCAATATCGCTGAGGCTGGTTGAACTCGCGAGAGTGGGAGTGGCTTGTAGTTCCGCTTGGGTGAGCTGATGAACAGACCGCTCGTGATCTCCCCAACTCACCTTGGCCAAGCTGATGGGGGATGTCCGCGGCCAGAGGACCCAAGGTCACCGTTGCGTGAAGCTCGTGGAGTGTGGACCAGTTAGTGCCAGATTAGGTTAGGAATAACAGGTTTTGTCCCATTGTCGGGCTGACCCGGTCGAACCCGCAACGCACGGCATACTCGGAGTGGCTAGAGGATTCCCAGTTGCATGCTATTAACTTCTAGACCATTTCTCGCGTGAGAGTTGCCGCTCGATCGTATGAGTGGTTAGTGTGGTCAGTGCGATTTGTGATACTCGTGCTACCAGTCGGAACGGGCGAATTAATCGGTAGGCTCCATATCCTGATCTACGCAGCGGCGAGGAGGAGTTTTGGTGTACTTACCATGGACAACGTCAAAGGCCAGCGGACAAAGGCGAGAGACAATTGCGCCCTTGGAACAAAGCAAAGGCGGGGGCCCTTAAAAATTGAAACTCTTTGCTCTTCCAAGGACCGTGCCTGCAGCAGCCCACTGTGGGAAAGGTTTGGACCGATAAATCAGGGGAAAACGTCAGTCCACACAGGAACGTTCTCAGTGCCTTCAGGACTGACACATGTTAACGCCTAAATTCCCACAGTATAAAAAAAGACACCGTCAGCACTGCCAAACTTTTTGGACTGACGTTCACGTTCAGCACTAACCTTCTCCCAGTGGTCCAGGATGGTGGTCGGGTAGTGGAAGGCCCTGAGGACCTCGCACATGGCGGGCGTAGCTCAGGCAGACTGCTGTGGCCCGTGTCCACGGCTACAAAGGGATCTATGGTGTCGTCTGCCATGGAGCCAGTAAGATGTACCGTGGGGTACTGGTATAAATTTCCGGTGACCAGGCTCTTGCGATACACCAGTACTCACCGCACATCATCTTCTCGAGCATGCCTTCATCCCTCAAGATCAACTTCTACGACCAGTACTTCGTCGATCTCAAACGCGTCGATCCGATGCAACCCATGGATCTGGGCGATGGCCCGGAACTTCTCGAGCTAAGCATTACGCTTCCAAGGGGCTCTTCTGAGACAACATGGAATCCGTTCTTTGGAACTCGATCGATCTACACTGGCTACCTCCACGATTCGGGCACCTCCCGGCCTGTTTTTGTCAAGTGGGCAAGGTCAAGAAAAAGGATGGAAGAGCTGGAGAGGGAGGGGGATTTTTACTGCTCGGCGCTGAGGATGCTCCAAGGTGTCGTAGTCCCGAACTTCTAGGGGTATTATAAAGCCATGGGCCACAATCTACGTGGCCTTGGGTGTATGATTCTCGAGCGGTTGGACGGAGGAGACATCTCAAGTGATGAAATCGACAAGTGAGTAACGACAACGCCAGATCTCCCTTGATACAGGATAACAACCTCGAATTATTGACAGTCGCTCAAAGCTGGAAGTTGCATACCGTCTGCACAAAGTCGGAGTCCGTCATTACGGACTCCACAATAGGGAGAGTTTCATCATGGACGGAGACAAAGTATATATCGTTGGCTTTTCAGAGGCTAAGGCGCGATGCGGTTGCGAAATGACCAGGGATCGAGTCAGGCTATGCCCAGAGATGATGTGGGTGGAACAACAATTTGGAAAAGGGGATGACAGCAACGTGCTCAGGGAGATCGGAATACCCCCTGGGTGGAGAAGGTGTTTAGTCGAGGCTACCAAGGGGGCTGGAGGGAAACCTCGCGAGACGGCCACTCGCAGATGCACAATCTAGTCAGACAAGAAAGCCGTAGACCTACTAGACGTGTATCATAGACTGTTGTAGCTTGATCATATTTCATCTGTTGCCCTCACGGCGTCGAAAGCATTGATCGCAGGGAGCGTTGGCTGAGAATCAGATCAAGACCGAGGCGGTGGACACGTGGTCAGCGCCGTTTTCTGTAGCACCTTTTCTGACGCGACCATGTCAGTCTCCACTGATGCGTCGTGCTACACCATCGTGTTCGAAGACTCGTCAGAGTCACCGTCCATTCAGGAACTCAGGTCTGGCCTCGAGAAGGGCTCCGATGAAGTAAAATTCGACACTCTGCGAAAGATAATCGTCTCCACGATCAACGGAAACGCTTCGGTATGTTGGCCTGCATGATAAACCCCCCCCCCGGAAACTCATCGCCTTACCGTCAATAGCCCCAGCTCTTAATGCCAATCATTCAATATGTACTCCCCTCAAAAAACAAGGCGTTAAAAAAACTCCTTCACTTCTATTGGGAAGTGTGTCCAAAGTACGATGAAAATGGGAAGCTGAAGCAGGAAATGATCCTTGTGGTGTGCGTTGTCATGGTTCTTGTGTCGACTGTGCTCTACTGATATCACCCTCTAGGAATGCAATTCGTAACGATCTGGTCAGTGCCATTCATGATCAATCGGGCGCGGTGGTCTTAAAAGGCATCCCGATTCACAGCAACATCCGAACGAGTATATCCGCGGTGCTACACTACGCTTCCTCCAGAAGATCTCCAAGGATGCCGAACTTCTTGAGCCCCTCATCCCAATCTGTCGCTCCTGTCTGGAACACCGACATTCATATGTTCGCAAAAACGCCGTCTTCGCCATTTACGCCATCTACCGCGAGTTCGAAAACCTCATCCCGGACGCCCCAGAATTAATCCAAACGTTCCTCGCTGCTGAATCCGACGCGACTTGCAAACGAAACGCTTTTGTGTTCCTGTCGAACTGCGCCATGCCAAGAGCCGTGGAGTATATCCTGCAGCACTTCGACCAGATTCCAAACATGGACGAGTTGCTTCAGATGAGTATCATCGAGGTTATCAAGCTGGATTGCAAACGGGACACGATTCATAGGGTCCGTTTACCAAACCTTTTGGTTTCACCTGTCCTAACCAATACATACGACAACAGCCGCGATTTATCCTCCTGGTATCCGAATTGCTGAACTCCTCATCTCACACCGTCAAGTACGAGGCAGCCGGTATTCTCACATCGCTAACCCAGAATCCGGCCGCAATCAAGGGTTAGTTTACCTACATCCCCGTCACTCACCAACCTTACGCCACCTTATCAGCTGCCGCATCCACGTACATTAACCTCGCCGCTAAGGAATCTGACAACAACGTCAAGCTGATCGTTTTGGATCGCCTCGATAACCTGCGCGTGAAGCACGGTCATGTCCTCGACAGTTTGATTATGGACATTCTCCAGATCCTTTCCAGTCCGGATCTGGAGGTCCGAAGGAAGGCCATTGGTATCGTGCTCAGCCTTACTTCGAGCCGCAGTGTGGAGGAAGTTGTGCTGTTCTTGAAGAAACAGTTACAAAAAACCCAGGATCAATCACACGAGAAGGCTCCGGAGTATCGCCAACTACTTATCCAGTCAATTCACGTTTGTGCTGTCAAGTTTTCCGAGGTTGCTGCTAGTGTCGTACACGCCCTCATGGACTTCCTCGGAGACTCGAACAATCCATCTGCTCTCGATGTCGTTGCTTTTGTACGGGAAGTGGTCGAGAAGTTCCCGACTTTGAGGAAATCAATCGTTTCCCACCTTATCTCGACTCTTTCTGAGATTAAGTCCGGAAAGGTCTACCGAGGGGTGTTATGGATCATCGGAGAGTATTCCGAGGATGTCCCTGATATTCTTAGTGCTTTCCAAGAGATTCGCAAGGTGGTTGGCGAGATCCCCATTCTTGCTTCAGAACAAAGGCTCTTGGATGATGCGAACAAGGATGACGAAGAGGAGAAGGAGGCTGTTCCTGTAACCGGCAGCAGCAAACCGAGGGTTCTTGCCGACGGAACATATGCTACCGAAACCGCCTTTACCAGCGCCAGCAATGCCAGGCTGGAGGCTGTCAAGGCCGCTGCCAAACCGCCTTTGAGAAGTAATCCAACCCATGTTCTCTCCCCTCTTGCAATACTGATAGGTGTTTCCAGCGCTGATCCTGGGAGGAGACTTCTACACCGGCGCGGTCCTTTCTTCCGCTATCACAAAACTTGTTGTTCGCTGTGCCGAGATTTCTCAAGACAAACAACAAGTCAATTCTCTCAAGGCCGAGGCCATGCTCATCATGGTTTCGGTCATCCGTGTTGGCCAATCCAAGTTTGTGACCGTGCCTATCGACGAGGACTCCAACGAACGGATCGTGAACTGCATTCAGACCTTGAGCGACCTCGACAGGGAGCCAGCTGTCCGGGAGATCTTCTTGAAGGATACCAAAGCCGCTTACTCCAAGATGATTGCCGCGCAAGAGGTTAGTGATCCCCTGCCCGTAATTACAAGGCCGGAAACTTATATCGGATTCACTTATAGAAAAAAGCCGCCGAGAAGAAAGCCGCAGAGGCAGCGAAAAAGGCCGTGATTCAGGTTGACGATTTATTGACCTTCCGCCAATTCTCGAAAAAGGCGGCCAACGACATCGTTGACGTAGGTCGATTTCCTTGTGCATTTATGACAGTTACTCGATGTATCACCAGGAGCTCGAAGATGTCAGCAAGGCTACCGGTGCCGGAGAGGTCCGCGAGGACTTTATTTCGAATCTCAGCAGGATCTCTCAGCTCACTGGCTTCTCGGACCCCATTTACGCTGAGGCTTATGTCAAAGTCCATGGCTTTGATATCCTTCTCGGTATGTAGTTCGGCATGGGTCCGCGGGTCTACACTGATACTCCAGACCAGATGTGTTGATGGTCAACCAAACCGCGGATACCCTGCAAAGCCTCTGTCTGGATTTCGCGACTTTGGGTGATTTAAAACTCGTGGAGCGGCCATCTGTCTATACCATTGCTCCGCATAGCTTCCAGAGTATCAAGGCTACCATCAAGGTTTCTTCTACAGAAACCGGTGTTATCTTTGGAAGCATTCTGTGGGAGGGACCAGGAATGGCTGAGCAATGCGTCATCTTGAATGACATTCATATCGATATCATGGACTACATCAAGCCAGCGTACTGCACCGAGGCTCAGGTAAATTCTAATGCAGATGAGCCGGGGCCTGCGCGCTGACCAGTCGCTCAAGTTCCGAAGCATGTGGACCGAGTTTGAATGGGAGAACAGGGTTAATGTTGCAACTTCCGTGACGTACGCCAATAGTCCCTTTTAAACCGCGTCCTCCGAAATTGAACTGTTTTACAGGGACCCACGGGAATACCTCTCACATGTAATGAAGGTCACAAACATGTCCTGCCTCACGCCAGAGGGTGCGCTGTCAGGAGACTGCGACTTCCTGTCTGCGAACATGTATGCTCGCAGCTTGTTCGGTGTGTACTTTCCGTAAAATATTGCGAGTTTCTGGTCTCAACGAGGAATCATAGGCGAAGATGCGTTGGCCAACTTGAGCATCGAGAGAACCGAAAGTGGAAACATCACCGGTCATGTACGGATACGAAGCAAAACGCAGGGTATTGCTTTATCTTTGGGAGACCGCATCACAACATCTCAAAAGGACGGCAAGCCTCCTATCTGATAGAATGTGTCGGTGCATACGAGTACTATACTATAGATTAAACGAGTACATCCTCCACCTCGACGCTTGTCCTGGGTGTCCTCCTGTGTGGATTCACGCAGGGATCGCCCCAGCGACGATCGAGAGAGCAATGCTTCTCCCGCAGTGATCGCTATGGGAATATTAAACCTCCGTTCTTGACGAACACCCACCGCAGGGTTGCTTTGAGAGTAACTCCCCGGCCTCAGCAAGAACCTCCTATTGCCAGATGACCTCTATCCCGCTGAGGGCCGTCAGTTCAGCCCGCCCCGACCTGGACAGTTTGATACCTCGAACTCCTCGTTCCCGGTCTGGTCGGTTCGATGAAGTCGATTTGGGTGTACCGGTGGATACCAGCGAAGACGCGGATAGCGACGGGCTATCAGATTCGGATCCACTCTTGAGGAAAGATGACGACTCAGAAGAGCCATTGGACTCATCCCCCCAATCTGCTACGCCTAAACCTCTCACCAACGGCACACGTTTCTCGATTATCGGTCTGACGGTCATGCTCTTCCTCGTCTTCCTCCTTGGCGCCGTGTATCGCAAATCCGAACAAGGGGAAGAAGTGTACGACCAAGAGGTTCAAGGTGGACACTCGAACTTCACCTTGATATCGTACGAAAATTACACCAAATTCCCGATGACCCCGAAGCAATACCGGGCGGAGTGTAGGAAGATGCACAACGGGGAGATGAGGCATATGGCGTATTGGACGGATTTGATGATGGATGTTCCGCACCCCTCTGGTTCGGGTTCTGGTGTTTGCAAGAGCACGATCACGTATATGTTGGGATCGGAGGTTGGGTTGATGGGGGATTTGGCTTTGTTGGCCCAGGTGGCCGCTCTCGCGGATTTGGTAGGTCCTTGGGTGTCACTGGGCTCAGGGAGGGTGTTGATTTTTCACCTAGCAACAACGGACGTTCTTCATCGATGATTCCCAATGGAACCGTGGCAAGTAGGTGTCTAATACACTCGATCTGTGCTTTCGGTTCGCTGGAATTCTTATGTTGTAGATGGTCAGATTATTTCTCCGACGTTCGGTTGTTGCGTCCTGGACCGGAGCCAGGGTGTAAACCTCCTCCACCTTCGGGCAAGTGCCATTGATTATTGTGCACTCAAACGATTCTGACTTGGGAACAGAACTCGTCGCTTGTCCCAGATCTGCAAGGTGAGAGATGGTTACCTCCTGAACGGACAAACGTTGATGACAACTCCACAGACACTGGGTAAGCCAGCTGTACATTGGGCGGTTGTCGTCCGATTCACCCGCTCTTAGGTCGTGAGCTCACAGACCATGATCTACCACTTAGGGCATCCGTTCTTCGAAGAATTTGAGGACCCGTAAGTTCCAGTGCGATCTTGACTTCTGTCAAGGGTGCTGACCTCCGACGAGTTATTCCATCGGACTGGGACGCCTGAAGCCGATCTACGCGATGGCGCTCTCGTCTTTCTCACAGGTCATCTTGCCATCCCCGAGGGTGGCTGCCCTCATCAGGAAGGTTCGGGATGAACTCGCGTCGGTTGCGGAGGACGAGTCTTCAGAATACTTAAGCGTCCATATTCGGCGTGGCGACCGCCTAGGTATGACGTGGAAGTACCACAACACATACCTGCCAACCAGCCTATACGCCGACGCAGCGCTTGAAACCTTGCAACGACTAAACCCGACGAGTCAGGGCAGCCCGCTATTCTACGTAGCATCGGATTCACCGGAAGCGTTGGATGGATTGCTCGAGCAGCTCCCAAGCAACGTCCGCACATTCTCATTGGTATGGAGCGACGACGAAGAGCTCAGATCAATTGCCAGCCCTCGCTCCTACGTACAAACTGAATTCAATGCCCTGAATGAGGAGGAGAGGATCCGGTTGACGAAGGGGATGATTGTGGATTTTGCCTTACTCTCCGGTCTCTGGATAGATGAGCACGATCCAGACGTACGGCCGTACGCTACCGTCTGCGGTTTGAGGTACGGGATAGATTTCGTTCGTCTGTCTGTCAAGATATTGATCGGCGGCTCTTAGTTCTACTGTCTGTAGGTTATCTGCCCTAGGATTCGGTTGGGATGGGGCATTCGGGAGCCTGGCGACTGAGATAGATGATAAGACGAAACGTTGGGTCGAGATTGACAACGCGGGTAGCTTGGTGCCGCAGTGGGAGTCCTTCGAACTGTTTGAATGAAGGCAAAATGTTGTATATTCTATGCTATTGCGCAAAGTCTCCTTCGATTCGCAAATCGTAGATTGTGATTCGGCCAAAGAAGTCAGAACTCTCTTCAAACGTCAACTTGAGTTTTTCGACTCCACCGTCCAAGGCATTTGGAGAGTCTGGTGCCAGGGCAAAGTTCTGAGGCCTGTTGTTGTCCTCGGGGAATATTCTGGCGATAACCTCCCATTCGCCGGACGTGGGCGATGGGATCTGGATTGAACAACAAGTGCCAACAAAACCACCCTGGAAGGTGATCGAAACGCGTTTCGGAATCACAGGGTGAGGAAACACTAGTTGTATCGTCTGTGGTAGACCCTAGAACAACCAAGGAAGAAAGAATGGTTGTGAATAACTGCGCTGATGGTAGAGAGATGGGGGGCGGTCAACTTGTTGAGATGTCCAGCACGTTTCGGGGCTACCGTCGGTAAGATATTTCTTGCCGACGGACTTGTTCAGCGTTGAACTAACTCTGCAGAAAACCCGTTCAGAAAGCGGTGGTTTTTTCCTGCTCACTTTAGCTGGGACTCACTTGATCTGGGTATCTGGGGCTATCAGGTTTTGCATTCCCTCGATGAACAATCTGCGCCGATCGTGTGATTTTACAAAAACGCTTGGACCCGCGATGCGACGGGTGTCTACTGGTCAGGTACACTCTGTTTCTCTCATCGAGCATTCGGCGAGACACCAAACACCCGCGCAGATATCTCAACGGCCGACGAAACGCTCTGCGTCTTCCTTTGATCAACGATTGGAGCAGCGTCGACCCCCTAACCAATCCAGGTAGGACAGTTCGTGTTGGTTTGAAACTTGGAGATCGGGTTGTTGAATGGTTTCTTCTTACCATCAGGAACCACTCAGACAGTCGACCGCACAGAAAGATGGTTCCAGCTTGGCTCCAACGCGCTCAATCATCCGACTACCTTGACGACGTTCTAAACACTCTCGATGCCCGAGAGCAGGTTCGAGCAGAGGGCCGAAACGCTTCCAAGCCATGCGACCCAGACGACAACTTTCCCTCATACGAGTCGTATCTACCACAAGTGGACAAGTTCCTCGTCGACTTTTACTCCGTCTCTGTCGGGGGAAGCCCAGCTCACCGAATATCCAATCGTTATGGGGACATCGAACCTTACGATCGGACACGACTTGACCCTGGCGGTCTTTACCTGAACGCCAACTGGGTTCGGGAGCTTCACGGAAGGAAGTGGTGGATCGCGACACAAGCGCCGATGTACAACACCGCGTACACCTTCCTGAGCGTTCTTCTCGAATCGGTTTCTCGCCCTGGCCTTCCGACGAGCAGAGTTCGCACAGTCGTGCAGCTCACCAGGGACATCGAAGGAGGGCGTAGGAAGGCGCACCCGTATTTCCCTCAGACGGTCGGTCACTCGGTGGTGGTACCGGAAGCTCGATGGCAGGGCACCTCCGACAGGTCGTTCAAAGTAACACTGATCGCAAGACAGATCATCGAGGACGCTCGCTGTACACAGAGCACGGTAGCCATCACGCCGCAATTTCAGGACGTGGCTCAGGGGCATCCCGTCGTATTCAACCACCTGTTATATACGGCGTGGCCCGACTACGGCGTGCCCGAGCCCAGGGATCATCAGGCTTTGATGAACTTTGTCGCACAGGTGGACAAGACCAACAGGATACAGACATCGCCAACAGATGACCCAGATCCCCCGGTGATGGTGAATTGTTCAGCCGGCGTCGGACGTACAGGCGCCTTCATCACGCTCTCCTCTTTGCTGCGATCGTATTCTCGTCTTCCACCAGCGCCGATGTCAACCCAGCCCCATCCGTCACTACCTCCATCACCCCTTGGTCCGCTCCCACCCGAAATGGCGGAAGATCTTATCGTGCAGGAGATCGATTCTTGTCGTGAACAACGGCCGGGAATGGTTCAGTCCGATGCTCAGGTGATGTTCTTGTATCAGATCCTCAAGAAGGCGTTATCTTGAGACGGATTTGTAGTACTGTACAGTAGGGATCGTTCAGATACACGAGTACGGTCCTATGAGACTCCTGCCTGTGCCTTAGCCGAAGGACGGAGGACCATCGGAATACTTGTCATGTGTCGTTGTTTTGATTTCTTCTTCCCCTTGATCCAGCAGGCTCTTCTTTCAACCCAGACGCGCCTTGAATGAAATCGCTGCGGAAACGTCTTGCGTATGAACGGAGTATTAAGTATCGCCTGTCGGTCATGAGACCATATGGGGCAAGGCCGGGCTGGGAGACGCACGTACGGGCGATAGGATGGCTTGCACTGTCTGCGTTATCCGACAATCC
>Ga0307514_10005282_pt1 | contig 11599 bp, 11 predicted proteins | sample 16_EM_MG_FD_203088 | JGI IMG/M metagenome (GOLD analysis project Ga0307514, IMG submission 203088) | Populus trichocarpa ectomycorrhiza microbial communities from riparian zone in the Pacific Northwest, United States - 16_EM | ecosystem: Host-associated > Plants > Roots > Unclassified | place...
TGTCATTCCTTCTTTCTCTCCACTATGCATCTCTCTTCTTTCTTGGAACCTCATCTAGCTCTTCTAGCTTGCTACCCATAATCGCTATTTCAAGCACTAGGTCCTTTAGCTTTCTTCTGTCCTTTGCCCACCTCTGCTTTGTCCCATCCGAGCTCCCCTCTTCATCCTCTTTATCCTCCTCTATTGCTTCATGAGTCTCGTCCTCATCATTGGTTCCATGTGCCCACTTCGACTCTCCCATGCCTTGAGTTGGCTCTTTTCCTGTAACCGAGTCGGTGTGGTCCAGCCCGAACATCGGATCGTCTCCCGCTGGTCCTACTCCTGGCTTCACAGGTGTCCCCACCTCCGGAACTACTGGTATGACTGTCTGGGTGTCCGCTTCGATGGGTATCCCTAAACTCATACTACTAATTCTTTTCTCAGCTGACTTCCCCTTTCTTCTCAAGATCTCTTCTTCCTCTTCCTCATCCTTGCTCGAACTCAGCATGTCCAAGTCCTCCTCCGTTAGAGTCTTCTCTCTCTTTTTTCTATCCCTTTCCATCTTTTTCTCCCAAATCTTTCTTGCCACATCCTTTTCTTTCGTGCTTCTTGGGGTTGACACCATGACTGAAAGCATCACTAATTCCTCATTCTCCCCACCTGGAATAGAGAGCCTCATAGACTCTACCAGTTGTCCATCTACTTCACTTTGGACATGCTCCATCCAGACACTCTCCAAGATTTCTCTCTCTGCCTCATCTTGAATGACCATTGAGGCTGGGTTCTTAAGAATCTCATACATTCTCTCTGCCGATGATGAATCTGTGACTTTGATCATCTCGGCTTCTTCTCTAGATTCTCTTTCGTGTTGAGTAATCTTTTTAATCATCAATACCTCCCCTTCTTCACTCTCCTTCACTGCTCTTTCCGTTCTCCCCTTGGCTTCCTCCAGCATCTACTCTCCTCCCAACTTCACAAACCTTCCCTCCGCATACTAGCTAGTAATCTCTTCCAACTGGTATTGCCTCACTTTACCACTAATGGTCCTAAGGATTTTAACGCCAGGGTATCCCCAGTACTTAACCGGGCCAAACAGAACTCACTTAAAGGGTCCCAGTGCCATATTGCTTGTAAATAATTAACGGAGTCAGCCTCAATAAATAAGTGAGTGAGATTAATTATTATTAGCTGAAGCATTGGCAAATCAAATCATGTGGCTCTGTTTGAGCCATGTCGAAACCCGTAGAATCCATCCGAAAAGTGTGGGTGACAAGGACCAATCGAAATTGGGGCTTGCTACATCAGAGTTTTCATAAGGGCAATCACCCACTTTTCAGCACAAAAGTGTCGAAACTTAAGCCTGATAGCGAGAGCGTAATTTAAGAGTTTTGGTAAAATAAATTCGATATTCTTGCTTATGAACACAAAATGAATCCGATAGCGTTTTCAGTGATATACGCAGACTTCTGGTTGTTGAGTTGTTCAATAGGGCTCTTCCTTGGAAGTTGTTGTCGCGAATGGCTATGAAGGGGTGTGCCGCATGCTCAGTCCTTTTATGCAGTGTATACTTTTTTTTTTGCCATCTAGATATATGCTAATCCATAAGTTCTAGTAATCATGGCTTTTGCAAACTTTCGATAGAAAGCAGTATTTTTGTAGGATTCTTCTCTCCCTAAATAAATAAATTTACCACTCTTGAAGTGCAAATATTCTGTATTGGGATAGTGCACGTTGATTTGTAACCAGCCCTAGCGGAGAAGACAATGTCTATCCTATTTATTGTAGTGGTACCTATATGCAATAAGGGCAATAGACATTACACTTTGTAAACAAGTGTTGCTTGCTGTCGTACAGAAACCATAAAACTATGCCTTGCCTAGCCCCTTTATACACTAAACACCACCCCAATATACAAAAGGTGGCATTATAGAGAATCAAACATATATATCACTTTTTACCCCATATTGCCTCCATCACTTGGACATGCTTAATGTGGGATCTTATTATCTCTACATAGAAGATGGCAAGATCGTATTATCCAATTTGATTCTTCTTACCTTCTGTCACATTTGTGCTGCCCAGGCATCTCCTAATTGAAATGGTCATAGCACTCGATCAGCGATACAAAATAGAGATTGATTGCATGGGTATATATGCCCGTCAGATTTAGGGCATCTAGTCCTGTCTATAACTGCAGATCAATGTGCAAAATCATACCTTGATGTCATGAGATGAGGAGACCATCATCTGGTACAGAATGTCTGGTGGCACTAATGCATCTACTAATTGAAAGGTTGGGCTTTGTGATAATTCAGTTTAAATCCTTGCACTTGCGTTGAGATCAATATAAGCCATGGGTTGGCTGCCAAGACAATTCTGAATTAAACATATCTCCAGTCAATGCAGTCTTGTTTAGTTTGATATTTGGTATAAGTACCTTGAGAGGATGCACCTTTTTGGGGGGGCCTGAGATGGGGGATGGATCAACTCTGCTTGTGTAGAAACGGTGGAGGTGGGCCGCGAGAAGAGGGGGGGGTTCTTGATATGCGAACTTGACTAGGAGGAAATTTAAACATAATTTCTCAGGTGGGGCTGCGTAGTGAGTGGGGTTGTGCGGGAACGGGGCCGTCTCATAGCCTAAGGCTCCCTTCGGGGGAAAGGCGTATAGACTCCCCCCCCCCCAAAAAAAAAAAGTGAGTGGGGTTATTTTGGGTATACATGCAGGGTATGATTTGAGGTGGCAACCCCTGACCGTGTATAGTTAGTAACGTGTCACTGGGTTGTTCGGTTTGCACGCGAACATAGTTTGCTTCCAGCATATGTGTGGCAGGGGATAGTATCTACCCACTGGGAATGATTACCCTGAAGCTGGGTGTACTTTGGGGTGTTATAGGCAGTTGGTGCACCGGTACGCTTGTAGGGCAGTGATGGAGTGTCCATTGGGAGGGGTTGGGGTGGTGTCAAGAAAGCAGGCAATCAAATTTTCATACTACTGTATGTTACTTCATAATAAAGCGGAGGCATTACCGGCACATATTATATACAAAAACTAATGCACCTCCACCACCCCCACCTGATCCACCCCTCCCTCTCCCTCGTCCGTGCTCCCCTGCAGCCCCTTCCCCTCAACCACGCCCTCCAACTCCCTCACCCGCCTCCCAATCTCCCCCATTACCCTGAGCTTAACGTCAATCTCCTCCCTCTCCTCTTCTAATCTCTCTCTTCTCTCGGCATCCAACCTCGCAAACCTCGCCCCTCCAACCCCATCAAACTCCAAACACCACCCATGATACCTCCACAAACTCCTCCTATGGCTGACCGTAATCAAGGTCGTCCCGCGGCGCTTTGCTTCTTCATACATTATCTTTTCAGTTTTGAGATCCTGGGAAGAGGTACATTCGTCTAGGATGGCAAAGCGGGGGGAGTGGTAGAAGAGTCTCGCCATGGCTAGACGTTGCTGGATTCCAGTCGAGAGAGCCTCAGACCAGTCTTTTTCCGTGTTGAACCCGCCGTGGGTAGAGACAATATGCGAGATTTCCACGGTGGAGAGAAGAGTGAGGAGGTCATCGTCAGTAATACCTTTTTGGATCATCATGGAGTGTGAGTCAGGGTAGATTATTTGTCCTCGGAGAGTCCCCCGAGTTAGGTATGGGCGCTGGGGGATGTAGAAAATGTCTTCTGGTGGGGGGCGATGCACTACACCACCATATACTGGCCAGAGACCACCTAGGATTCGGAAGAGAGAGGATTTCCCGCATCCGTTGGGCCCGATGATGAGAAGGTGCATGCCGGGCTTAACCTCGAATGTGAGTTCTGGGACGAGGACATCCCCGTTGGGGGAGACAATGGGGACTTTGTCGAATTTGATGAAGTCAGAGGGAGTGACTGCACCGCGGGACTGGAGAATGTTGGGATCGTGGTGGGCAGATTTTGCATGCGTGGGAACAGTGGAGGAGGAGACGAGGTTCTTTTCAAAGTGCCCTGCGCGGATGTCAGACATTACATTTAGGAGGGCGCTGACACGGGAGGTGTATCCGGCGAGTTCAGTTATTTCCTTGTATGAGAACATGAGACGGCCAAAGGCGTCGGAGGAGGAGAGGAGAAGGCGCCGGTTGGTGACGAAGTCTAGTGTAGTAGTTTAGTAAAGAATTCAGATATGTGGGAAAAGGCAAATGGGGTGAAGTATACTCTCTGTCCTGTCACCTAAACTGGCTTCTTTTCCTCCCCTGCCAGGTACACCAAGGAACACTGGGACACTACATAATCCCAACCCCAGAGCTCCCCAGAAATACTTGATAACGAAATCCTCCATCATTCCATGATACAATCTCTTCCTGAGGATATAATTGACGTGCTTAATCAACGTGAAATAGCTCTTGTCAACGCTAATCTTCTCGCTCTCGTGGCCTGAGAACAGAGCGACTTCCTCAGAGTAATCTATAAGCCGAGCATGTTGAAACCGGAAGTCTCCTTCTAACCGGGCTTCTTCGGCTACGTACTTGCCGAACGGGGGGGTGAGAGCCCGCATAATGTTGGCCGAGATTTGTACGAGGAGAGACATGAAGAATAAGCCTTCTCCACCGACATTTCGTGAGAGTTGAATGTTGTAAATAAGCATATCGAGTAGAGGTTTGGCGAGGTTGGAGTAGAGCTCTGCAAGAGAATTCGAGAATTTGGTGACGTCGACGGTGATGAGTTGGTCGGCACTGGGGAGGACAGTTAGCAGGGAAACTCAGCAGGAGAGGGAGCAGAAGGAAGAAGTGCTTTTTTATCCGGTCGTCGAGATTCCCCAGGGAGTAGAATGTAAGATTGGAGAGGTATTGGTCTTGGATATGCTGCGTGAGCCGGGTGCGGTACTGGAGGGCAAGCTTGCATTGGTGATACGACAGCTGTATATCGAGGGAGTTAGCCACAGCCCAAACACGCACTTGCTTCCCCACAGGGCACCTACCATGGAATTCGTAAAAGTTGCCGGCACGGCAATACACATCCACCAGATCACCCCGCTCAAGAATTCTTTCCCCTTGCCTCTCACCAGCGCACTGACCAGTCTCCCATCCAGCTCGGCGACGTACAGACTGATCAAGGTCCTCACTACCAAAAATGCAGTGTGCGACAACAGCAACCGCGCCCCTTTACTGCGTATCCCAGGTATGACTATCCGTAGCAGCCGCCATAGATTTAGGAAGAACTCTGCACTAAGCTCTGCTTGTGGTGGGTTCGTTTGGTGCGGGGTTGAGGTTGGAGCACCCACGGCAGCTGTTCGTGCAGATTGTACACGCGTAGCAGATTTTTGCTCGGAGATGGCATTACGGATTCGATTGATCAGGGCAAGGAAGAGGGTGAGGTAGATGCCGCGGGAGATGGTAGTCCGGTGGGTAAGGTAGAGTTTGGTGAGCTGGGAGAACAGAGCACGGAGGTCCAGTGGGGAGAGTGGAAGGGAGTGGATCAGCGTGGATTGGATAGCCATGACAGCTCAGGGCCGAGAAGCTGTCAGGGAATGAAAGTGCGATATGTTAGGAAAAATATCATCACGGAGTAGTTCACATGTAGTAGTTCACATGTAGGTGACGAACCGTGATGCCGATGCAGTGCCGTACAAGGTGGGCAAGCGACAGCCGATGGGCTAAGGATATTACCGGTAATACGGACGGGAACAAAAGGCAAGACATGCAGCAAGAACAACTTGGAAGGACGAGGCACATGGACGATCTCGCCAACCACAAGTCCACGCGCGTCACTGAAAGTTACTTGCAATAGCACTGGGTACCACGAGAATGAAAATGAAATTTTTATTCTCTGAAATCCGAATTTACAAAATCGCTGAATTCCCAGAATTCAACTCGCTGGAAAGAGTGACAGACGTTCTTGGCAGCATAGGCTAGGCAGCCGCACTAGCGGCACCTGCATCATGGGCAATGACTTCATGCAAGAGCATTGAAATATACTATTGGCACCCTAGATTCAATCAGGCATGGTCATTCAATCACCAGGAATATACTAGCTGCTTGTAGCAATCCTGTATTATCATGCAAGCATAGTAGTAAAAGTCTGTTTTAGGTAAGTTAAGATCTATAGAAATAGAAATAACTATCATTGGGACCCTAGATCCAATTGGACATGGTCACTCGATTACTAGTAATATACTAGTTGCTTTTGGCAATCTCGTATTATTGTGCAAGTATAGTAGTAAGAGCCTATTCCAGCTAAGTTGAGTTCTATGAAAACAACTATGCTCTACAACATAGTTACCCTCATACCCTACCAAAATCAACATAATACCTAATATCCCTATTGGCAATATGATCTTTCTTAGAACCCTCTCTCTCTCTTCTAACTACTCATATAGGCTGAATAGTAGGCAGGTGATCTTGTGGCTGCTAGCTGGTCTTTACCTACTATGTATATCTACACTATATCAATACTAAAGTACAGGTTTGCAAGAGTAGTACAAAATGGGAGGATCTTAATGAGAGGTACTAATATGTACAAAATTGTAAATTTTGAGAATTTGTATTGAATTAACTAATTCCTACTTATCTCGACTCCCTTAGGCTCCACCTGCTGGATCCTTTATAGAATATCCTTCATACTTATGGAGAGGTCTCTAAAAGCCCTAGGAGCTCTAATATGTCTTCATGGCCCCTCTCCTACCCCTCCCCTATCCCTCCTAATACACCCCCTCTTGTAAGTCTACAATTGGATATAAATATGTACACAAATGACTATGTACTAGAAACCCATTACCTAGCACTTATATTTATTACTAAAGAGGCAGCCTGAAAATGATACAATGATAGAGACTTAATAGAGGGTACTAGTGTATGCAAAAATAGGAATTTCGTTCACAAACTCCGGCTTATTATAGTACTCTAAATAGTCTATGTGAATGTTACAAACCCTGACCCTGACCCTGGCACCCACCAGAACCTAACCCGAGACCTGCCTATACCAGTTCTGTATTAGCAACTCACACGATGGCTATTATACTTCCATATGTATCTCGACCTCATTATGACTCAGCCAGACCTGTGCCTGCTTACGTTGTTCTTGTGGATTTTATTCTTGTACTAACGAACTCGTACCCAATTCTTAACCTGACTTGTATGACAACCGACTGCATCCCAGCTGTCGCAACTTGGAACCCGAAATTTACTAAAATCTCTTAGGAAGTTGATGACCTCCCTGTGTTAAGAAACTATTGCCTAGTTCTACAGTCATCAGACTATGCAATATTCTTCAATTATATTCTACCAGTTTCTATCCCATTCTATTCTGTTCTTCTTAATATGTAATCTTATACTTGGTCTTGGGTTTTAGTATGCTAGGAAAGTGTATATTGTTATGGGGCCACTATTATCCCTTTATGCTTGAACTTTGGCAGATAAGTAGTGGGGCCGAATTTAATCCTACAACAGAAGTAACCCACAACTCAGGTTAAGTCTTTCAGGATATAAAGTTTAGTACAATTTCAATACAAGTCGAACTCAACAAGTATTTGTCTAACCAGGTGAAATCTGTATTCTAACGTTAACTTAGAACTTCGTAAGTAGTGTGTTTCTCGAGACTTGATTAACACTTGTGGTGGGTGTGATCCCAATCTTTAGCTACTTTCAACTATTTATAATGTGGGGTTGAAGAGTAGTATTCTTATTTGTGCAGTTCGTTCAATTCCAATAATAGTTACTCCACACCATCTTGTTTAATTCTTAGTTGCCAGTATTAACCCTACCTAAGAAGTTATTGTATATACTTAACTTAACTGAGAACTAATATCCTGTCCTTGCATTAAGTATTCTGCAACTGTTAAGTAGTTATGAATTAATTTGGAAGTCATACGCGATCCCCCATTATTTTATTGCGATATATCAGCAAATCCTCGATACGAGTCTAGACTCGGCTAGCCATATATCATAAGATATCAAAGTAAGTATGCAGTAATTCCACATACTGGCGTCTAGTGTCTATTGATATTATAGGAGATTCTATAATTCAATTACTCATAACTCCGCCGATATAACTCCAAATGACTTAGTTATCACCTCATTGAAAAGCCCTTGAAGCGTACTTCACAATTGAATCTTAGTTCATCTTAATTAGGAATATACTTCATGAGATAAATGTAAAAGCCTGACTTGTCGCTTTAGGGACCTATAGCCCACATCAAAACAGGTCAATAACTTTACGGGTTTAAATCATAAAAATATTCTGGGTTCAGATTTGGAATCAGCGCATAATTCTGTCCTAGAATTAACTCGAATCGAATCTTTTCCAATTAACTTTTTGCTACACCCGATTTTCAGCTCAGCTCAACTTATGTCTCCTTATAGTGTCACTAGACCCACTTGGGTCTAAATTACCTTCTATGTGGTTGATTTTTTTAATTATTTTTACGGAATTATGCTTCTGCAACAATGTTCTCAGATTCATACTTGGAAGGTTGAATCTAGGGCTATTCGGTGAGCCGGACGCAATGGTAATTTTTTTAATTTAATTAGGATGACTCTCGTTGAGATATTAAGCTCCGAAGTTGAGTTCAGGGTAAGGGCTGACTAAACTTCAGGGTAAGAGCAATAAGTTCAGGGTAACCTGGGCAAGTTCAGAGTAACCCAGGCAAGTTCAGAGTAATAGCCACCATATAATTTTGATGCTAAGTATTTTCAACTTGATGTAACTCAACAACCAGTAGTCGGAACCTGACGAAACTCGCATGTATAACAGAAGATACCTCTCTGAATATATTATTAGAGTCCCGTTCCAACCCAACAACACTACGGTTGTTTAGTGACTGTGTTGTCCTAGTTAGAAGTACTTAAGTATTTCTAACTTGAGTAAGATACGCAAGACTTCCTCAAGTATTCCTGATTCCTATCCAGGGTTATCAGGGTCGTTCTTTATTGATACGAGTTCCTTGGGAAGGGCTGGATATTACTCCGTAACAGTGCGCCCCTCCTTAAGGTCTTGCCCTCAAAAACCTAATTGAGCATGCAAGTATCAGGTATCAATATCAGCAAGAAAAAAATCTGCATCACAACGTCAGGATACACCTGACACAGAATAGCAAAACTCATCTTCCCAAAGATTTTCTCTCTGACATCCCTCTTTCCGACACTCGCTTCACATAACTACTCTTTCTGAACATCACCCCACCTCATAATGCTCACCTCCCTACTAATTTGTTCTTGACGCGCCCTCTCCACTGCCCTCTACCCTCATTTCTTATTCCCACGCATCCCGTATCTGACTTGTGGGGTTCAATCCCTACATCTAAAACCCTACCTACTCTTCTATCTATCTCTGTACACATCTATCTCATCAACCTTATCTTGCACACTCTATTTCTCACTTGCACTCTCCCTACCTTCCCTCTCAACTCTACTCTTCACCCCATACTTTCATATCCCTTCTACTCCCTAGACCCCCCTCCATTTTCACTCCTTCTGTTAACTCCTCTTCTCTACAATTTGTGTCTAACAATCCATCTTTCCAACGCGGTGCGTTGCTGACTGCTATTTCCAAATGTACTGTATCCCCCTCTACTATTCCTAATGTACTGTATCACTAACTGCTATTTCCAATGTACTGCATCCCTGCTAGTCATTTCTAATGCAGTGTATCCCCAACTACCATTTCCAATGCACTGTATCCCCAACTACTATCTCCAAATACACTGTGTCCCTGACTGGTATCTCAAATGTACTGCATTCCCGACTGGTATCTTAAATGTTCTGCATCCCCAACTACTATTTCCGACATATCGTGTTGTCCCATTCTAGTATTTAACCACTCGAAAATTTGTTTCTGCATACCTTGTTTATTGCTATATAATAAATATACCTCCTCAGTAAAAAAACAATTAAAAAAATTAAAATAAACAACCAAATACTTCCTCCTAACCACAAAAATCTCTGTAATCATTACCCCTTCTACCCATTGCCACCTGACCCAATGCCATTTCCCACATTCTATCTCATCACAAACACATTAGTCAATTACCTAAATATTTATCGCGACACATACCATACCGTCTACAGACTCAAAAAACAAAAAAGAAACTACTAAACTCAAAAAACAAAACCTGTCAAGGCGTGTCATACATCTGCTGCACCGCATCACAATTCATTCCTATCTTCTTCATCCCTAGTTTGGCTTTGATCATTCTGCGTGTCCATACTATTCTCCTCGTCAGCCACCTCATGGTATTCTACTCAAGGACTCAAGAGTATTCCCAACTCTACTGACGAATCACTTAACCTTCCTATATTGCGACATTGCTTTCACTCTAGGATGTCCAACCGATCATAGGAGTGTAAAGGTTTGATCTTGAGATTTATGTAAGGACTTATATAATCATAAGTTTACCTTATGTAATCTTCAAGATAGTTGGTATTAAGATAGTTGATTTGCAAGAGGTCAGGTAATGTGCCAAGAGGCACAAGAGGTTTAACAGGTTGATCTCTTGTATTTGTTGCTATCTGAATAAACTGATGATAAAAAGAAAAGCTATCTGGCGGGCATTGATCCCTCTATATCCCGACTTTGGCAGGGATCTCCAATACCAGTGATATCATAGCTTCCATCTCTGAGTCACCTTGTGACTCATCCTATGACTCATTTTATATGAGTCATTTCTCTGAGTCATTCTATGACTCATCTCTTGTAGCTAAATATAGAATTATAATCTAATAAGGAAATTCTCATATAACTTCTGAGTTATCTGATTCTTAAGAAAATACATTGTCTTTCAGGAGGGTACCTGACATGTTCCACCTGGTTCTTCACATGACTTCAGGGTAAGGAAAAGATATATGATAGGAAAATATATGTCTTCCTTACATTCCTCCATGACCAAAATTTATCCCCATCTCTTTATTTTGATCTCAGGCATTTTATATCCCAAGTATCCTTCTTTCATATCCAAGGTCATTCTGTACTTTCCTTTCTTTTGTATGATACTTTCTGGATTGTACCTAAATTCTCCATCTTTGAGTTCCTTTTCTCTCCATTCTTTTGGTACTTCCCATTCTCTTGCATTGGAGTGGAATATGATTTGTGAGGTGCATCCATCTTCTCCAATGGCTGACATATCAATATAGTGTTGATGGTAGATAGGGTGGTTTTGGTAGTAGTGATCAGGATTGTTGGAGAGGTGGTATTCAGGGCAGGTGAAAGTATTGTGGAGGGAGGATTTGCAATACCAACATAGGATATTGGTATCACAGTCAGCTTCTGTGTGTCCTTTCTGCAGGCATCTGAAACAACAGTCATTGTTTTCTTTGACTATCTAAGGTGCCCTTGGACAGTTGTGGTGTGTATGTCCTGTGTACTTGCAGAATGTGCAGAATGATTTGTAGGGGGTGTCTTTTAGGTAGGAGGCAAGGGTGGTGATTTGTGGCTGATTGGCTTCTTTGAGGATTCTTTGTCTTTCTTGTCTTATCATGCTAACTACTTGAGGTCTGGTTTTGCCTGTCCCATCTTTTTTTCCTTCTCTCTTTCTGTATGTGGCTGACTGATCTTCCTCTTTCCAGTATTTTTCTACGAAGCTCTTGTCTATGTCTTCAACATATACCCATTGGTCTTTTGATTCATTGTATCCTTTCCATCTAACCTTGTATTGTCT
>Ga0307514_10005284_pt1 | contig 11597 bp, 14 predicted proteins | sample 16_EM_MG_FD_203088 | JGI IMG/M metagenome (GOLD analysis project Ga0307514, IMG submission 203088) | Populus trichocarpa ectomycorrhiza microbial communities from riparian zone in the Pacific Northwest, United States - 16_EM | ecosystem: Host-associated > Plants > Roots > Unclassified | place...
CGGGCAGGCATCTGAACATTCTTGCCCATGACGGAAAGTTGTTGGAGTAGCATGATCACCTCTCGCCGCAGGTTCATCCCTTCTTCCGTCAGACCGTCAGGTGGACAGAACAAAAACGATCCAGGTGCTCTCCAGAGGCGAACACTTCCGTTCACAACAACAGATGCACCGTTAGTCACTTTGGGAATCACTGACCCCGTCTGTTGTTGATCTACATCCATCGCAGTAACTTCTGGTTTCAACTCGTCGCCGCTGTTACTGTCGGTAATCAAAAGTTCCGTGGGCTCCTGCGATAGCATTCGTGGCCGTTCTTGAAAGTCCGCCTTTCTGGCATCATCGTCACTGATGAACAACTTAACGATATCGAAAAGAAAAGTCTGATCCTGCTGTAAATGCGAAATGATGTCGATCTGGTTGAAGATGATACAAGAACTAAGGACATTGAAGGTTGAGTCATCCAGAGCGCGTGCAAGAACAACATCTTTTAGGAATTGAAGGCGGTACGTATGGTGAACTTTTCGCTGGACGGCAATATCGCGCATGGGGATAGGTTGGTGAAATTGGGCGGTGTTATGAAGGAAGTCACGATAGTTAGCTTTATGTCCCGGAAAGTCAGGATCATCTACAGAAGCATGAATTATAGGACATCAGACAAGCATATGCGAGCGTACATTCCAGCATGCCAACGACTCCGAAAAATATATCATCTTCAAGTATATGTTCGTACATCGAGTGGTCATTCAGCATAACTGGTTTAAAGGGTTAAGCTAGACTCATGCAATCATATAAGTGGATCGACGTACGTATTGTTTGCATTAAACTACAAAGGGCATGCAAGTTTTCTAGGCTCTCCAAGTCTTCAGCAGTGTGCATGACTTCAATTAAGGATTTGATGTATTCCTGGTGAATTTACCAAATGAAAACCCAGTGATCAGTTCGTGCTCGCGACAGATAGATTACGCCAATAAGAAACCATATTTTTGTAGGTGCGTTACAAATTTATGAATGAGAAGGGACAACATATATCGGGCGCAAAAAGCTTAAACTTTGATGAAGGGCTCACCTCATGTTGGATATATTCACATATTCGTTCCCTAATGGGCGGCGTTCTTGCTAGTTGTTTGATAGCCCTTTCGATCTCGCTTATGATCCCGAGCTGAGGTGAAGGTAATTGGCCTGAATTGATAATGACTTGTGCAGTAACAGAAGTGTCAGATCCGAGAAGGGGTGAGGAAACGTTGGTTTGGTCGTCTGCAAAAAAACAATTCAGTTTATCACAAGGTCGTGTTTCAAGACGACGAACCACTTGTGTTGAGATGTTGTTGTACTTCAAGAATGAAATTCCATACTTCCGCACAACCTTCCGGATCCTGAAAACTGAGGGCGTAGTCTACTCCGTCGGGTTCAGTCCACACAATCAATGTATCTGTAAACGAAACGGAGATTGTTAGCCCATATCACGAGCATTTTCCACGAGTTCTGACAATGATGGCTGATCCGCTTGCTCCCAGTCGCCTGAGCAAATGGAACGTCCACCACACAAGATGAGGTAAAGTTATGACAATTCACCTTGTTGGCGCTGGTAAACGTCGTTAGAGCGGATTGTTGTGGTCAGAATGATGTCGTTGTGGTTTCGCTCCGACCGTGCAACGAGGAACGCCTCATTCCTTTCCTCTGAAAATTGACCGAAACAGAATGCCGTTCCCTGATCTACCCAACGTTGATCGATGAGTTCGTAGACCTAGAAATGGGCATGAGCGTCTGCATTCGAGGCATTCGGGCCGTTGAGCTAGACCAATTGAATTGGGCGAAGCAATCGGCAAACCGAGGCCGGAGAAACGTAGATTTCATTTGAAATGAACAAAGAATTTCATACCTTTACGCGCTTTAGTTCGTGATCGGGATCCGGGATCCATTCCTGACTTTCCTCGACGATCAAGCTAGACTCTCCTGACGGAACGCCACCTCGCGATGGGTCTTCCAATAGCTCAATCTGGCCATTAACGTGCTCAGACAACACTTCTCCGTCATCCTTTACAGATATTTGGTCAACTAGTCCCACTGCACTATCGAGCTGTCCGATATCTCCTGCTGGCGCGTGCTCCACCGCCTGCGCTAATCCACCCGTTGTTTCTGGTTCGGCTGGTAAAATTACATTATCCGAAAGCGCAAGGTCTATCGAAGAGTTTACAGAGTCGTTATTCGTGACAAGATTTGGACCTAGATGTGGCATTTGAATTTGAGGCGACGAATTTGAGTCGGTCGAGCTGGAGGTGGAACCTGCACCGAAGGAATCGGAATAACAGGCCGTGTAATCATGATGAGAGTGAAAGAGAGACTGTTTCTGTTGTATGTCGTTGGCAGGGCCGTTCATGGCCTGTTATGATGGATATATGGCCAGGGGTTTTCGGAGAAAGAGTGAGCGTTGAACGCTTTCGTGGGCAAATAAACGATCGGCCCGCATTGCCGCCAGCTAACACTGTGCGGGTAGGTCCCAGCACTCCCCAGCAAATCGCATTCGATGCCACATCTTGGACATATGAAAGGACATGTTGCCAAATACTCCTAAGAGCATAAATTTGGATTTTTAATCAGTAAGAAAGCTATGAAACATATAAGGCACACAGAATTTACTAGGACTTACATAATCCCTGTCAAAAATTAATTCCTCTGTGAATTGTGTCTCCAACCTCATCATCATGAACAGTGACGGGAGCAGGTCTTCAGCGTATTTGACGATCGCAGCGGTTGCTGCTGCCGTCGGCCTGGCTACCTATGCAGTCTACTTTGACTACAAGCGCAGGAATGACACAGGATTTAGGAAGAAACTGAGCAAGTTGACTTTTCGGTGGCAATGCATGATCCCACTAACATCCCTCAGAACGGGAAAAAAAACGCGTTGAAAAGTCTGTTGCTCAGAACAAGGAGAACGAAGCGACAACCTCGAGCTCCATTTCCCCTGACGAACTCAAGGAAGTCTTGAAGCAACTCAAACAAGAGGAACCGCCAAAGTCACCCGAGGAGAAAGAAACGTACTTTATGAGCCAAGTTGGTCTTGGTGAACAACTTTCTTCTCAAGGTACTTCATTACCAACCGTACATGTATACCGTTCTGACCTTCAAAACACAGGACCTGCATTTTACCTTCTTGCTGCCCTTGCTTTCTTCCGTGCCCTGCGGGTCTACCCATCACCAGTTGAGCTTATCGTCATCTATCAGAAAACTATTCCAGAACCTGTTTTCAAGGTAGGTTTTCGATTTTTTCCCGTGTCCAGATACTCAATAACCATTGTAGATTGTAATGGACTTGACCAATACAGACGTAAGTGAAACAGAATCACACCTTAGGGCAAGCATGGACATCGATGAGGATGCTAGACCGAGTACGGGTCCACCCTCTGAGACGTCGTCCCAGGAGTGGGACAAAGTGACAGATCCAGGATCGCGAACACCAGTCTAGTCTTGTATCCTAGAGATAAAAGAGGCGGGAAGAAACGTCGTGCGTTTGTAGAGTTTTAGACAAGACACCCTCATTGCCATCTACTCGTTCTTCATATTCATCTGCGACATTTGTTCTAATATATAAATTTTGCTTTTTTCTCTCTCTGGGTACACCATTTCAGGTTGAAAGTCGAATCGCAGGTGAGCACGGTGTAGAACTCTCATCAGCCTTAGACGCGAGCTTAGCCATTTTTTGGAAGGGTACTATGATCATTTCCCACCAACGAAAATGAACGTTTCCGTGGTCACTACCCAAGGACAACCGCTGAAACAAGTCCTCATCATAAACAAAGATTTCACTGTGGGAGAAGTCATCTATAAGGCAAGTAAAATTTGTACATTCATACACCCCGCTCTTTTTGAATGTACTTTTAAATAGGAACGACCTGTCGTCACTGCCCTCGACTCGGACTTGCAAGCGAAAGGAACCTACTGCGCTCAATGTCTCCGTCCAATTGAGCCAGACATTTCTCTCGAAGTCAAAGACAGCTCTCATACGTTCCCTCAGACCTATTGCTCCAAAGCCTGCATGCTCGCCGCCAAAAACCAAACGCACACGCTCCTCTTTACACTCGACAATCCCTTGCCACCCGAGCTCGCAGGTCCCCATCCCCATCAAGCTCAACACGGCCGACGAGAAGCCCAGGCTAGCTTTGCGGACTTCATCAAGAAAACGGGAAGGACTACACCTTTGCTTGTAGCGCGGTTTATTGCCCGGCAAATAGCCATCGAGACTCAGAAGCTTGCCACAGGAAGTCTACTCGCTGCGAAGAAGGCAATCCCAAATGTGGAAATAGACTTTACTGATGCTGAGGGAACCGCAGATGCATACACCTTGAGCGACCATATTGAGCGCTTGAGGTACCTTGAGATCCAGAGAAATGAGGAGGAAGAGGGGATGCTTATCAGCGTCCTAAGACATGCTCTACCTGGTCTGGAGGAGTTTATGACCGCACAGAAGCATGCCATGATTTCCGGAAAGATGTCGTATAACGCTTTTGGCGTTTGCTACGGCGGTGGCCGTGACGACAAGGTTCGTGGATTCACTTCTTCTGTTCATACTTAAAAACGAATGATATTCCTCAAAAGCCCGAGCCAAGTGATCGTCCCGAAGATCTCGAACGAACCCGGACACCCTATGGAACCCGACGCCAAATCGGCAGCGCATTCTTTACCCTGTCATCCTACCTCACCCATTCCTGCATGCCATCTGCCCGACCCTCCTTCAGCTCTGGCACAGCCGAAATTTCCATTATCGCCAACCGCGATCTTAAAAAGGGTGAAGAGCTCACGATTGCTTTCGTCGATGTGACGAATCATCCAGAGGAGAGCGTCGCCGAGTGTAGGAGGCGCAGGCGCTATGAGCTCGCGAGGGGGTGGAGATTCGCATGTAACTGTGTGAGGTGTGAGCAGGAGGGTGAAGGAATGTCGCTCGAGGAGAAAGGTGGAGCAGACGCTGAAGGAGTGAGAGACGAATCCAAGGTTGAAGATACGGCCAAGAAGTTTGCCGAGATAAGAAATCCCGCTGGGGAAGTTGAGTGAGATATTTGAAAGCGGTATGGAATGTCGATGCTTGCTTCTTGTGGCAAAAAGTACACAAATGCTTTCCTTTTTCTTTATTTTTATTTTCAAGAGTCTGAAACATTGCTGCCCAGACTCGCGATATATATTTTTTGGAAATGTGAAACTTGCCCATTAATTCTACATATAATGTATCGACAATTGGTGCTTAGGCTAACTAAAAAGCAATGACCGAGGGAATGAGTGCACGGAAAAGACTGACATTAGATTTGGAAGTAAACAGTATGTGGAGAAGTGAGGTGATATTGAACAACACTTGAAGATAAGAAGGGGAATTGCAAATTGCACAATGCTATTGTTTCTGGATCGATCAGATGATGAAAGAACGCAAGGGAAATGAAATCGAAATGCATGGCTCAAAATTGTGCATGTGAAGGCGTAATGGTGTAGACTTGAATCACTTCAAGCAAGACTTCTCCACATCCCTTCCTCAGGAAGTTCACTTCGGGCCTTGAGAATACGCAGGGCCTGCTTCCTGGCTTTCTCGCCCTCATTTTTCACACCAGCAACGTCATCCTCGTCTTCCGCTTCGTCCTCTTCAAGGACAGAATCCAACGGCCCAGGATCTATTGCGCGACTGCGATCCCTTTCCAAGTAGGCCGCCTTTCGAATAGCGGTGGAAGAGTGTTTCCTACCGTTCAGGACCGCAGGAGGTGTTAGAACTTGTTCAGGCTCAACGTCTTGCCCAACATAGGAAGCAAGACTGAGTGGTTTGGGGGTTTCAATCTTCCTGATCTTGATCGGCAGAGAACCAACGACAGGACTGGTGGAATCTAAGACAGGAAATCAGACCTTCGGTAAGTTGGTTAAGACAGGGAATTAACTACCTTCAGTGTCGTCGACAACAAAGGTGGGAATGATGGGCGCAGATTTCGCAGCTTCCTCTTTATCGTCACTCTGATTCTCTTCATCAGTGTCGTCTTTTGTATTTCGATGGCCAGTAAAATTTTTCCAATTTTCACTGCCTGGTAGCCATGCACCACGATGGCTTGGCATATCAGCTGCAACGAGCTTCAAAAGCTCCGCATCACGCTCGCTCAGAGGGATAGGCGATGGCTCACGTCTCAGAGTTTTTGACGACGTCGCCGTGGAGGGCAGTGATTTCAGATGTGCGGAAATAACGATCTGGGAAGAAACACCGACACCAGGCGGACTGCGGATCGGTCGAATGTGTGACGGCGCTGGAAGAGACGCAGGTCGAAGAGAATGGAAGGCATCACTGCCGGCGATGACTGCACGTTTCTTGATACTGACAGGTCGTGGCGGTGGCTGCTCAAGGAGAGGAAGGGTATTTTTTTGATCTTCTGTTGTGTTCCCTTCTGCTTCTGACATTACTTCATCAAGAGGGAATATTATTTCTATAAATGGGAGACAAGTCAGTTCCTAAGCAGAACAAGATAAAACAGCGATTACCATGATCCTGTCCAACCGTCTCTTCTTCTTCTGCTCCCTCATCCTTCTCGATCGTAACAACTGCGGGCTTGACATCAAAAGTGACCTTCCTCTTCCCTTTATCACGTCCCCGCAATGGAGTTGTTTCTTCCTGGGGTTGGTTGCCTGTTTCGCTTGTTTGTGGAGTCTCACTGTCCATTCCAACCGTGTTTCTATTTGATGTCGTCGCAGAGAAACCAAGAGGTTCCAGAACCTCTGGTTCCTCTGTCTTAAACTTCTCCTCTTTTGAACGTTTATATCTCTGCATTTCTTCGTCCAAACTGACAAAGTAGTTGTAACTTGCCTGAGTATTAATATCTTCATCGAAAGTCCGTCTGAACTGTAGGACATTGGATCCTTCACCCTGATAAGCAGAATGAACAAGAGTCAAAGAGCCTGACTGAGTTGACAGCGCATGGCTCTCGCAAGACTTAGGAGATATAGAAGCCAGATCAGACGACGGGTCGCGTCTTCGCGTCTCATTCGGATGGTAAAATATTGATGTTGCCAATGACGCAGAGAGAGCAGACACGCGTGGACCGGGGGGAGATGCAGCATGGCGCGGTGAAGATGACATAGGAGTCGGAATAAAATTCCTAATTGCCACAGACGACGAAATGCCGCGGGGGCTTACGAGGCCATTCATTGAGACTGCATCCTTGGACCGCGATGGCGAACGGGCCGTCCTTGACACATGTCTACCTCGTTCCAACTGAAGATCGGCCAGATGGCGTCGAAATTCTTTCCATATACTCTGCGCCTGTCGTCTGATGATCCTTTGTTGCTCTATGATCCCGGTAACTTCGGCCTGAATGAAATCTCGGATTCGTTCATCTGCCGCAGCTTGCAACTCCTGAGATTGTTTATTTGCCGTACTTGCCAGATGTACAAAGATGGGATTTGAAGAAGTAAAAGGCGGAGGTAAGAAAACGGGTTTCATATTTGGAAGGTAGGTTGTAGTCTCTTCTTCGTCTTCTTTTTGTTTTCCCTTTGTTGACGAGAGTTCATCGTCGTCTTCGGTCGGTTCCGGTGAAGACGGAGGAGTGGACGTTTCTGGTAAAAGAATTCCAAAAACAGACGCGTAGGCAGGTGATGAGAGAGCCCTGCAAACGTCATCTCTTGTCTAAACACAGAACGTATGAGCTACAGATTGCCAACGTGTGCGAAAGTTGTTGAGGCAGATGGTGATAAACTGCTCTGAGCTCTGGATCTTTATAAAGACGGGCCAGCAGAGAGAGGAGCATCCCCCATTTACGACATTGAGCAATAATGCCTGTTGAAAAACACGTACCAGGCACTCTTTATGGACGTCAATCCATCCAGTACCACTCTTCAAAACTTCGCGTTCCACCCAGTCCTCCGACGGCAGCAAGGTCGTCTCATTCCCCTCAACCTCCAAAGAAATAGCATGATGGACACGATACACGGGTAGAGCGCAAAATAAGCATTGGAGCGTCGTGAAACGTGAATACCGCGAAGTGCCAGGGATAGGTTCGGGCCTTGACTTCAGCCTTACAGTGACCTGCGGGTGATTCTAAGGATAAACTCAACATCTTTGCCACCATCCTCAATTAAAAACAGGCAACATACCACCTGGATACTGTCGTCTCTGACGAAAACGGGAATGTAGTTGGGATTATGAGGATAGTCCGAACCCTCTGAAGGTGACTGGAAAGGTGTTACGCGAACATTGAGACATTTGCAGGCGTATGCCACTTGGGTCGCCTTGTCCTCAATGACCATCGTTCCCTTCAGTACGCACAACAGTAAACAGACAGGTGTGTTGACGGGGAGGTAATGTCAGGCAGACGATTTCCCCTTAATTTATTTATTCGGGATCCTTGTTCCGGAGTGACCATGTATATCCGACCAGCGGGCGCTCAAGCGGAACCCGAATCTAATTTTCATGATCATCATCACATGGAGACAAATGTCAATTATACCAGGTCATGGTTGACTCGTTCTAATGTATTAAGATATCTTTACCGATCTTTCTTGCTCTCCCCTTTCACGTCACTCGCATCGATTTCCGCCACCTGGCCGTACTCATTGATGCGTTTCGGGTCAACGCGGTAAATCCAACGCTGCAACAAACGAAATATTAATACAGGTCTTGTGATCATCTCCATGACGCACCTGATACAAGAAAATGAGGAATACGACATCATCGCTGTTCATTCCCAACGGAAACGAAGTTCACTTGTCAGTCCAGATACGACTTAGAAGGTAGGTGCTCACCGGAAGCATGCAAGACGGTGCAAGAACGGCATTTTAATGCAAAATCTACGTTAAGAAATTTGACTTCAGTTATTGCGTCAACAAAAAATGGCGACGTACGCAAAGAAATCGTCAACCACAGTGGACAGGGTTTTATAAACCATCGCCTTCAGAGGCATGTGGGCCACGCTCTGAAGGGGGAATGTAAATACTGTAGGCAAAAGCCAATTATAGAACTGACAGACCTTCAATTTGTAATTGATAATCAATTGCGGGATGAGTTGGGCCTTGAGGGGTGACGCTTAGCAAAAAAAGAAAAGATGCTTTGTGACAGCAACTTACAAAACCGAACATGTAAACAAACGATGTCAGGGTCGATATTACAAAACTGTACCATCCCCGATGTGTTTCATAGATGAGCGAATAAACAGTGTAGGCCGCCAACAAAGGGATGGCAACGTATGAGACATAACGGAAGGCAAGGCGGTCATATCTGCCAAAAGTCTGATCAATATTCCCTGTAGATAACATACTAGACAATACACACTCTTGCGTTTTCTTTTCATCTTCGCTGAGGACATGCTTGTCTATATGGGCATCTTATCAGACAGAAATAGACCACTTAGACGCCATGATGACGCACCCTTGACCTCGATCGTGTAGGGAAGCAAAGAGCCTGCTGCTGATTGAACTAGCTTGATGTCTACAGCCTTCGTGATCTATTCCAGTGGAAGTATGAAGGGAAGATCGGAACAAGCGTCACAAAGAAATCTGACCTTCCAGGCTTCAATGACAACCCCCAAACCAGAGCCCATGAGGATCACCCAGCTTGTATTTTCGTTATTGTCAATCAGGTATAGGAGAATAACAGTTTGGACGAAGACGTTAGTGACAATCTCAAAAACAAAGTTAGCCAACCAAAGGCTTCAAGATATGTCTATAGCATACAGTTCTGTAAAGCGTCAAGATATAAGGATTGACTCGGAAATGGACAAAAGAGACTTACCGAACAGAGACTCCAGTCATTTCTTTCTTTTGACGCCAATGCGATACGTCGTTCTTGAACGCCAGCATTTCAAACCTAAGCACCTGATTAATCCTAAAAGCGACAAGAGAATAGAAAAGAACATACACAACATGTAATATGCTAACTAACGCTGTTAGACCCAAAAACCAAGGGTTCGTCTCCAAAAGCATCCTCTTGATCTCGTCAATCTCAGCATTAGCACCATGACCTTGTTGCTTCGCAGCTTCTTTGAAGCCATGTGTCATTGAAGCAAATAGTTGGAACTTCATCCACGACATAGGTTGGAAAGTGATTTGGAGAGGAAGAGACGGAGTTGTTTCGTTGATTTGAGTGTAGTGAGAACGAAGGTGCCAGAATTCATTTGGGAAAATAACAGGCTTGTAGTACCCTCTACGGCCAGTTGCATCACGCGAATCGGGAACCAAATGGACGTCTACAAGCGTGCTTTGAAGTCAGGTGAAAAAGGATGAAAAAGCAGACTTACGTTCAAGGAGAGGTGGTGGTAGGGTTGAGTAGGGAATAACGGCAAGGTCAGATATGAGGGCAAGAGTCACATTCTGATGTCAATTAAATTTATGAAATAAACCCAAAAAAATCTTCAAACGTACTTGATGCCAATGAGGAACAAAAATATCAGGCTGTAAAGGGTTTTAGTTACACCCTAAGGATGAATCAAATTGCGCCAGACCTCCTCAACTTCCACGACTTGATCTGCCTTGGCAACAAGAAGATTCTTCACCTTTCTGACTTTACTTTTTTGCAAGTAAGGCGTCAGCACTGACAAGACACAACTCAGTCAAGCGAAAGCAAATGACATAAAATTTGCATACACTTCCGAACGTGGTGGACACGTTTGGAGTCGTAGGCAGGGCTCCAGGGGTCAAGACTGATACCATCTCTTGCAAGGAAGATATCCGCCCATAACGAACCGTTCCTCAACACAGACTAACATACATAAGCCCATCAGTACACATCCATGACTTTCGGAACACAAATGACATCTTTTACCTCAGGAAATTTAACCTCAAAGTTGACGACTCTCTGATCATTATAGTTTCCATATGTAATGTTCTTCCATACAAAATGAGGAAGACCCTCGTCCTTTTCCTTGCGGACTGTCGTGGTGTAGACTTCTGCTCTGGGCAAGGTAGTGAGGTACACATGCATATCCAAGTTCACTCCGGAAGGCCAATATGCTTGGGCGTCAACAGGTGGTAGAAGATGTGGGTCTACGACAGGCCTTTCGTTCGTTTGATCTGCTGTGGACGAAACGTCCTTAGCGGTCTGAGCAACCTTGGGACCTAGGTATTTCGAAGCTGAAAAGGACTCAGAACCAAGAAAAAGTCAATTCATCACAAACATACCGATTTGCATCACTGCCCAAATCATGAACATTTGCTATTCATAATGGGCAAATTCGTGATTACTTCGAAATTTCAAGTGGAAATGACGCACCTTCAATATTCCCGTTATTCTCTGAAATGCAGATTCTTCCTCTTGTTGCCCACCTTGGGCCTGTGCTTCAGGCATTATGACGAAGCTGCAAAATACAATGCAGCGGCTGTGGAGATGTACGTTCAGTACTGGGAAGAGCAAAATAGTTCCGGGCCGGAAATATGGCGTATCGGTTCCAGTTTTGGCACTCTCCGTCAATCAAAAACTGGGGGCAACCATTACTTTATATTGCAATCATGTATTCATAGTGTACTAACAAGAGTTATAATTACAAGTCATACTCACCCAACACAATCTGCCAGTGGATGTGAGGCCATCACACAATTTGCAACTCCATCTTGAAGTGCATGCTGCAGGTGATAGTAGGGTAAATTAAGATATTCTG
>Ga0307514_10005285_pt1 | contig 11596 bp, 8 predicted proteins | sample 16_EM_MG_FD_203088 | JGI IMG/M metagenome (GOLD analysis project Ga0307514, IMG submission 203088) | Populus trichocarpa ectomycorrhiza microbial communities from riparian zone in the Pacific Northwest, United States - 16_EM | ecosystem: Host-associated > Plants > Roots > Unclassified | place...
CGAACCCTGAAGTTAACGACCATGTAAGCCTTAAGTGGCCATCATATGAGCAACCACAGGGATCGAACCTGAGACCACAGAGGGAGCAAACCTCTTGATCCTAAATTCTTACCACTGGGCCACCACTAGATGGTTCTAATTTATGTTTTTTAATGGCCAACGTAGCCCACTATTAGCATTTCTGTTGCATGCACTTGGATGGAAGTTTTTTTGATATATTTCATTCTGAAATGGAAATTATGATTTATAAGTTATAAATTACTAATCCCTTTATATATAATAATTCTAATATCCTCCCCCCTCGCTACAACATCCTTTTTCGTGCACTGTTATCATCCCTACCTACCTCTTTACAAATCACCAAGACATTTATCGCCAATTTCAATGATTATTTGATAGTTGAAGAATTTTTTCTTCCCTGATGAAATAAACTGCGAATTACATGATCTCAATAGAGGAATTTGAAATTCTTCCCTGTTATAAGTTAAAAGGAAAACAATTCCATATCACTGTACTCCAAGAGAAGGAAGAGACATCCTTGGTTCCACAAGGGTTACAACAAATTGTCTATACATCTTAGAAGGAAAAACTCAGGCTACAACCAAACTCTTTCCTACCCAATTCCACCCAAATCCCAGGTTTTTTTTTTTTTTTGAAAAAAATAAATATCGCTTCATGGTGGGTAGTTCCTGTCATTTCGAAAGACAGCACTGATGTAGCTCTTAATAAAAATCCCTCTGTATGATGCAAGGGAAGAATGCAGAAGCAATGCCTTTAGTCAACTTATGTTTTTTTGACTCACGAAGGTAGGTGCTTAGTCAGCTAGCAAAGCACAAGAATCATTGAGCAGCTGATTATGGAATCAATATGCACAATTTTCTGGAAAGAATATTGATGCCGACCTCAATTTTACCCTTGCCGGTTGATGTTGCATTCTGACAGGTGTTTTTTAACATCACTCCAACCTGCATATGGAGTTTTGTTCAGATTATTGAGAGAAATCACCATTTTACTACCCAAACAATGATGACCTGTACCTGGAAAGTTTTGATAGTCTGGCTCTATTCCATTACCATTTATGTCCATGTGATTTGGTGTGACATACTTCCCAACAGTGACAACCACTCCGGACCCATCATGAAGTTCAAAAACTGATTGAATCAAACCCTGAAAATATATTTGCCATAGCAACAGAATATTAACAGGTTTCAGCAATAATCACCCTATTCTTACTTGAATTGTTGGAACCCGTAATTATCAAACTCAACAAATTGGATCACTAAACAATCAAAATCAGCTATTCTTATTGATGCGTAAATGATTGGATGTTCGATTAACTCAAGCAGGACCAAAAAAAGAAATCAACTTCCTACGCCTGACATAGAAAGAGGGGTCTTCATCTACAAGATAACAACACACACATAGCCTGATTGAAATAAACATGGGAACAACATAAACAAAATACATCATTGGCACAATAAGCTAGCTAACCTTGCCAAAAGTCCTTTCTCCCACAAGCACAGCTCTACAGTTATCATGAAGTGCAGAGGCAACCTGAAACATGAAGCTTGATTAGCACCCCAAGCTAAAAGCCAAATAAACACACATATTTGGTCAAACAAGGAACTCACAATTTCACTCGCACTAGCAGTTTTGTTGTTCACCAAAACCTGCATGGAAATGTGTCAAGATTTGTAGAGGGAAAAAATGCATATAAGATCCTAAAGAAACAATGCTCTGAGCAGTGGATGACAGAATGTCTGGAAGAAATATATTTGAAAGGGCAATCAAATCTAACAGAATTTGAGAAGCTCAAGCCCCAAGTCTCTGGTCCTGGTAGCTGCTATTAATGCTGAAAAGTATCACCATTGTCCAGCCCATGTTGCATAGGCAACAAAATCACCCAAATAATAAATGCCCATGTTGCATGTTCAGAGCCATCAACTTTGATAGTGAAAAAGCCTGAGACTTGGATATTAACGAAAACCTATACATTCACCATAGTGCAAATAATATATCAGAAAAGAAGCTTACAATAACAGGAGCTTTGACCAACGGTGCGCTGTCTGCTACAATCGTGTTTTGGTATTGTGGATCCCTTCCGGCAGTATAAATAACCTGTTAATACATCAAGATAAAACACCAGATTAATTCTTGCTTTCAGGACTTTTAGATCAAAATTCAAAGTTCAATTCCATCCATTACCCTATTTCCCTACTTAATATATATATATATATATATATATATATATATATATATAGGTTTTATTTTTCAGAACTGTACTGTTTGCAGTGAACAAGTTTAGTAGTTTAGTCTCTGTGACTTCTTCAATCAGAGTTTTAATCAATGGCTATGAGTAGTTATTTAATTAGGCCAGCCTTTAATGTTTTAGAATTTTGGAATTTGTATAAGAATATAGTATTTCTTATGATGAAATCGTTATATAAGCATATCGAGAATTTCTAGAATGAAAGCATGTTTTGATCCATGCAAACCTAGTTTCTTTCTTCTTATATAGTCACAGATTCCTTTACTCTCCTCTAATTCTATTTTTCTTTCTTCTTGTTGTTGATAATATCATATGCATGTTCCAGCTCCAAAACCAGATCACAAGACAGCCCCCTGTACTTGATAGTTTAACCTAAACTTTTATTCCCGAAACCCAAATGCCTTCATAATCCTTATCAGGAACTCCTATATCAAATGCCTTCATAATCCTTATCAGGAACTCTTATGTCCCCATCCCAACTTTTATTCCTAATCAAACATCTCACTATCCAAATATTTAGGTATGTCCCACAATCAGTTCTTGATCAATCCTCAATAAGTATTAACCATAATTGTCAACTTCAAAAATGTTATGCACCAATACCCTTTCCTTTCAGATGGGACTTCCAAATAATCAAACATCACAAGGATGATATCGTAATAACAGTCAAACAGCAAATACTTGGATCTAACAAGTTGCAAATTCACATACAGAAGCTGTTAAAAAGAGAGCTCCATGTAAATACTGCCTCGTCAACTATCAACAGCTCTAAGTCCCAACACCCTCCTCCACTTTCCTCTTTTTCACTATCCAAGACAAATGTCAAAATCAGTCAAAATAAATTGACACTTCAGACCTCATTATATTTTATCTCAATCATGAAGCTTCAAACTTCAGATTTAATGGTACATACCATTTCCAATAGCTACCTTTCAATGTTCAGTACAGTTTTCAACATTTTATAGGCAAAGGTGCATTTTGGCCTTGTAGTATCCACGCCATACTGTTCCCAATCCCATTACCCACATAACCTAATGAGAGATTGCTAACTTTTTTGAAGTTGATGAGAAATGAAAGTCATGCAAAAAAATTTCAGATATCAACTGCATAAAACAAAAACAAACAGGAAAAGGTTCTTTGTAGTTCAAATCTTCAACAAGTACCTTCTCCCCTTCATTCAGAAAGAGCTTCGAAATTTCAATTCCAGCCTGAAATAAGTAAAAAATAATAATAATAATCAACTGGCATATTTGCACACATTCATCATAACAAACAAAACTTAGAATGCAGGGGGGGGGGGTCATTTATTTCACTACTAATCCACAATCATCTCACTGAAGTAGATCCATGCTATTTTATTCTGATAAACATATAAAACTGAGGTTTTATTTCATAAAACAAAAAAAGATATTCATTTGCATATACTTGTCTGCATATAAGCACAAATTCAAGAACTTATTCATATTAATCCCTCCAATGAACTTGCAGAAGTGACAGAAAACAATTTCTTTATTGTTTTTTTTCCCTTCTATCAGTTTCAGTAGGCTCATATTGCTGACCATTCTCATGGGAACCATAGCCAGTGAAGTTGGTGATATGAATGCATGAATATTGCCATGAAAAGCTGTACAATTGGACGAACATTCTTTATTTTAAGTTATTGAAAACACATTTTGATGCACATCATGAACAGATCTGAGGCTTCTTTTATGTTGGAAAAAGAAGGCAAAAGTAAAGGATCAAATATTTACTAGGTGGGTGCTAGGAATGTAATTGTTTGAGTAAGAAATCAAAACAAGCAGACGGGGGACTATGTCAAAGACAAATTGATTCTTGATTAGTTTCACAACTGCTTAAATTTTTGGAGGATTGTTAATGCAATGAGGGATGATAATCCCTCAGTTTTATTTCTCAACAAGATTGTTTCCTTACTAGTGTCAAGAGTTAGCAGAAGAGCATTACAGTATGATGTCTAAAGATCATATGAACACAATATGGCAAGGTTACCTGAAAGTGGGACAAAATGATGGCCAAGAATTCATCATTGTTATAGACAAAACTCTTTCCAGATTTTAATTTTTAATTTTTTTTTAATCTCAGATGAACCTTTAGGCACCCAAGAGTGGGAGAGATGGAAAAGGCAAAAGGGTGAAAAGGTAAAATCAGCAGCCTGCAATTTCTTTGCAGGTTAGTGGCCAATAGTGTTGGAAGGAAGTTTGTAACTAGAAAACAATCACCCAAGCAAGCCAGGATGAATCAGATCAGTTCCCATCAGTCTTACTGGATGATGGATTAGTATAATCAGAGTAAATGCTGATTCTTCCCTCATCACCACAGTTGAATTTTCAATCCTAGCAATGTCTTGTGCTTGATTGTCAAGAGGATGGAAAGGGTAGGCCCTCTATTTTAATCTTTTCCTTTGAGGAACATTCGTTCATTCCACTCTTACAAATTCTCCAGATTTATCCTACACACATTTATGCCCACAAGAAGACCACCGAAATCCATGTTCTCTCAGTCTTATCTCCAAGCAACTTCTAGTTCATCAAAAACATTTGTGAGGCATATAGCAGCTATTTCAAAAAATTTCCTTCTCTTTTTAAGTTTCTCCAGAAAGGCATTATAGCAATGACCAACAAAAAGATGTCCACGTGTGTGAGAATGGTTTATTCACTTTATTTCCATTTCCAAATCTTCTTTCAACATATGCTTAAGCTCTTTCACTTGGTAAAGTAAAATAAATCAACACTTGCATATACACATAATGGGAATAAGTAGATCATCCAAGCTAATATGGGACTGGATTTTAACAATGGAGGAAAATGGATAAGAACCTGTACTAATCCACCAAGATTATCTCTCAGATCCAGAATGAAATATGAGGCACCCCTGTCTTGAAGTCGCTTCATTGCTGCACAATCATCATTAACCATCAGGCCAGCTAAAACTACATAACATGAGCCTAGAGCGATAAACCCTGCTAAGAGTTTAAAATACATTTGTGAGCTTTGCAAAAGCATAGTTGAATATCAGAATTGGGGGCAGGGCGTTATGGTAATCTAATTGGGCTTCCATAGTATCACTGGTTCTGGTTTGAGTTTGCATGTAGTTTCATTCAATCATTTCATTCTTCTATTTAAAAAAAAAATGAAAAAGGCAGCATGAGAAATAAGGAAAAACACAAAATCAAATGCTTTAATTTGACGCCAATTTTTAGGGAGTAGAATAAACCTGAAGCAGGTAATATTGCATGTATTAAAGGTATGTCATAAAAGTATGTTTTGGTTGCTACTTGCTACAATAAAATTGCAATGACTAAGTTAAACTAGACAAACATTTACCAATTACCAAATCTTTTCTAGCCAATGCATTGAATTCTCTCAAGCGTATGTACCCAACAGAAGCGGTGCTGTTTTCAATTTGTTCCAGACGATAAAAGACTGGAGTTCGAGCAACAAGTTGTCTCTGGACCTCTATAGAGTGAACAGGTCCACAATTTCCATGCTTCACCTATAATACAGCAGTATGTATTAGAACAATCAATCGAAAGATAAAAACCCAAAAGCTAATACAGCAATACTGTACATCTGAAACCAATTTTATAAACCTTGATTGTCACAAATGTTTCATTTGGGCCCTGTAACAATGATGATACTTCAAATGCTGATTTCCCTTTGACATCCTCTCCATTAACAGATAATAATTCATCACCCTGCCAAAAGAAGATAGAACATAAGGAAACTCACCCCGTACACTAGTTATGATGAAAAGACAATACAGCTACCAAATAGGAATGTCTGCCTTATTCAACCCAGTACCAAATAGATAAATCGATGAAACAATAGGCGCAACTAATTAGTAGAATGTTCTAATCAAAGCTTCAGGTAGAATAATGAATTTATTCTAGGGGAGAAAACGCAGGCATGGGACTCAATGATTGGAGGGTTAAAAAATACACTAGAACCGAGTAGCATTTAGGTCTTCAGAAGCTATGACCATGAGATTCAGTACTAAAACTTGTATGATTTTGAAGTCTCATTTCTCAGAAGCTGGGCAAAATGTTGATATTTACAAGAGAGATAAAAACACCTTTTGCAGAGAAAAACACACCATTATGGTTGCCCTCATTTGCACTTAAAATGGCAGAATGAGAAGGGAAAGAATAGTCTTCTCTCCAAAGGAGGAGTTAGTGAGATCATTTCTTTGTTATCCATACATATATGCAACTAGAAACAGCATTTCCTATTTTGAAAACGATAGTAAGCTCATTCTACACTTCAATTAAAAACCATATCGCACTAATGATATCTAGTAAACAAATGATATGAACCGAATATATTCACATCTCGATAAGAAACTCCTACATAAATAATGTGCTGTGAAAGGAAGCGAATTCTCATCACTAATCAACATAGAGAATTCCATCAAATATAAATATAGCAATATAACAACAAGCACCAATAATCACTTGGATGACAAAGCTACCAAACAAGAAAGGTATTGACACGTTGGGTTAACAGTCTTAAACTCATAACTACCTGTCTTACACCAGCAGAATACGCAGGCCCATCAAGTAATAATCCAAGAACTTTCAGTTTGACCTCTCCATTTTCATCAGGAATTTCCCTAAGGTTTATTCCAATACCAGAGACGTCATACCTCCCCATCTTCGAAAACTGAATATTGCATGGGAGAAAAAAAAAAAACATTTCTAATCATAAGATACAGCAAAACTATTAAAAAAAAAAGAAAAAGCAGCAGCAGCAAAATTAAGTACCTCAGCAGGTGAAAGAAACCGCGTGTAAGGATCACCTAAACTAGCCAACATCCTTCTAATTATATCATGGGCTTTTGCTCTCGATTGAATCGATCCGCTTAAAATATCTTCCTTCTTTTGCTACAATATCAATCCACATAAAAGAGGATTAAGTTAACAAGAAGGCAGCTTTTGTATGCCATTTATGTACGCATACCTGCCAAGATTGAGGAGTCCATCGACGTCGCCCACTATCAAGAAAGCTATCATTGACAATCTCCCAAGCTTCTTCCACAATTCCTTCATTAGTCACCACTTGAGGAGCTTCGCTCTCTACTTTAAAGTCTTGTTGGGTTTCTTCTTCACGGCAAAGATATTCTGTTGATTGTGAATGTTCGAGTGATGGCGATGGAGATTCTAAAGCAAGTAAAGATGGAGAGGAAAGTAATAAATTGATTGAGAGTGCTCCAGTTATGGCACCACCTAATAAGGTTTTCCTGGTCCAATTGTTGCTGGTGTCGAGGATACTAGTTAGGGTTCTCTTTGCTGGCGTTGGTAAAGAGAGTGTAGGCGGGGAATTGAAGAGACAGACACTCATCTTTTGCCTGCTTATGTTCTTGGCTTTGGATGTTTTGGAGGTTGATGTACTACTGTTAAGAGGTTGGATGTCGAAGACGATATCATTTTATATATATATTTCTATTACTTTTTTAAATGATTTTTAATTAAAAATATATTAAAATATTTTTTATTTTTAAAAATTTATTTCTTGCATTACATTAAAACAATCTAAAAATATTAAAATAATAATTTAAAATTAAAAAACTAAAAGTTTTTTAAAAATATAGTTTGATATAAAATTAAATATTATCCATGTATTTATATTGATATTTCACTTATTTGTGAAATTTTAAAAAATTAAAGTTTACAAATTAGTTTAAAAATAAATTTTAAATACAATAAAATAACAATAATACCTTATATCTATATTATAATAATTAGATATATCAAAATGATAGATTATTTCACTCTTTTGACTCTCTTTCTCCAACAAACAATAAAAAATCTTTGATTTCTCCTAAATCAAACAACAAAATTACTAATGAAATAAATTTCTTGCACAAGTTTGTGTTTTAGCATGGTTGTTTACACCGAGTGGTAAAATTTGCACATGTTTCGTTCTCAAAACTAGTTATTCAATTTTTTTTCAGATTAAGAAAAAAACACAAAAATACTTTATCTCATTCATCAGCCTTTTATTATTGTATCATGTTCTTACTGAACCTCTGAAGGTCGTAGAAGGATATTGCACATGGCATGATTGTCTTGAATGACTAACTACAAACTATTGTGCATATTTTGTACATGTTTCCTAGTATCTGTGAGCTCGTCATAGTTATCCAGGGTTATTTTAGTGGAAATATAGTATTTGGATATGCGGGTTTTCAACACATGTTTGGATAAAGGAGAATCTTTGATCCAATGAGGGGTATAGACATCCTCCTAGATGAATCCTTATTTTAGCTATTTTCACTTCTACACCTATTAGGTTTAGGGAAACTTGAAGTCTCTAGTGTAGGATGGCGTAATACACGGACAACCTTTTTCTTATATTGCCAAGATAGAAGCCTAGAAAAACCTATTTGCGCTAAAGCGTCATGGGGGTGCGTATGCTTCTTGGAATGACTCAATGACTCCTGAGGTTGAAGACCCTTTATTGGATTATTTTGTCAACATTCTTTTAGATAGTATAACCATCTACGAACACTAGGTGAGGCTTGCTGTCATGGAGGTGAGTGGAGAGATGCGGCAGCTTACCGAGGAGGGACCGAGATTTGTTAAGATGTATTTTCTCTTGTTTGTTGATTTCCTAGTACTACCTAGATGAGGAGTTGTATTTGTTCCATAAGTTGTTGAAGGATTGGATGTGTGAGGGCTGTAGTGTTTGTTATGGAAAGCAGATTAGTAACTCGTCTTATTCCAGTAGTGTCCTGATTATCTACCATTAATGATGTTAATTATAGAAAACAATAAAACAATAGAGTTATTTATGACTTTCTATAAGTTTCCTCATAAATGGTGCCATTGATGATGTCCTAAAATCCAAGGTATATAAATAATATGCTATTTAGAATTTGAGATAGTGGTTAATCAATATGTTTAGATACTTGGATTTCTTCTCTTTAGACCAAGGAATTCCAAGCTTATGGTAAAAACTTGAGTACCTACAAAAACAGTCATAATCAGGGGGACTTAAAGACCTTCCGATTATAAAATCAGTTTATTTGTGAGAAATGCAATAAATGGCTTAAAAGAGCTTTAAATTCAAGGAATAAAGATGTTTGTTCTTAAGTTGTAAGATGGTTAATACTCTGAAATCTATATAAGTTTATCTTAAGACGTAAAAAGTTCTTAACCCTTACTTGGTTGGTTTAAGAGATATTTATATCCCCTGAACCTTGTTGTTTTTAGAGAAGGGAATGACTAAAAAGTCCTCTACTTTTGATGACATTAACAGGGGAAAAATATTCCTTAAATATCATTAATAAGATAGCAAGTATGTTAGGTTTCTTAAGAGATTTTATGTATACATGTGAGTATAGGGAAATCATTACATCAGATATGAATGGCTCACATAATTATTCTAGATGGAGATGCATGATAATTTATCATGCCTTCAATACTTTTAATTTAGGGGATCATCTAGGATCAAACATATAGTTTTAGAACTTGACATGTTTTCTAGGCTCACGATACCTTGAGCTTGGTCGACTGCTGAGCTCAAGTTCTTTGGGTCTGGAATGTTTGTCAAACCCACGTTACCTTGGATTTAGCTGATTGTCAAGTCCAAGTCTTTTGGGTCTCGTATTTTTATTAAACCCATTTTGTTTTTAAGATTTTTTTTATATTTATAAAAAAATCTATAACAAAGAATATTGATTCATCAGTTCACATAATCTAGGTACCTTTGCCACAACTAAACAAGTTAATAGACAACTCACAGTGCTAAAAGATAGTTTTCTAGCCTGAGTTTAAAACTAATTGAAAATTAAAAGGGATACTTTAGAATACGATACCTAAAGAATTACAACAGCAACAAGCTTGTCCATCATTATCAAAAGCAAAAGCAAATGTTGTCATCCTCCTTACATGGGTTTTTTAGAATGAAATAAAGATGGGAGTATTTTGAAATAGTATTAATTACAAGAGAAACTATTTTAGCAAATTAGAGAATCTCTTATCTAATTTGTTTTTTCTTTCTATTTCTTATAAATTAAATTCTATTTAAAATTCAAATTAAAAAAAAAACTAAAAGGGGTGATTGTTTTCTTATAGCTATAGATTCATTGGCACTGTGGATTGGAACAATAAAATGACAATTTTGCCCATGTTAACACAACACAAATGACCTTCGAAGCAGGGGTATAATAGTATTTTTATTGTTTATTGAGTAGTCAAATGACTAATATACCTTTGGAGGAAAATGAATATGAACTAGTGGGCAAGTTTAGTTATGAGTTTTTCGTTTTATTTGCACAGTAAAATTACCATAAAGATCTTGGATGGGATTTGTTTTTGTTGTGGGTCAAAAGGTGTTTTTATCTTTTCATTTTGTTTTTTTTTATATAGTTATCGAGTATGGCTAGAGGTAGTTTCATATTTTTCATAAATAAAATATTGTTTAATCTAAAAAAGGTAGTTACGCGTACGAGTTCTTCTATGGTTTTTAGACGACATGTACGACGTTGTTCAGCAACCAAACTTTGACCTCCATGAAGATGCTTTAATCACCACAACATTGCCTCTATTCCTATGCGATGGGTGTGGCAAAAATATGTTAGGTTTTGTGCCGGTGACCTTTTGTTTTCTTCATTCTTTCCTTTCTCTTCCTCGGTTTTAAAGCCAACCGTTACACATTATCAAAGCAACCTTTTAATTTATTTTTCTTTCGGATTTAATTTATTTTTTTATTGTTATTTGTTTTATTTTAGATTATCCATACAATTAAGATTTTCTTTCAATTTAATCTTCTTTTTTTTCAGCTTTCAGATTTGGTCCCTATTATTTTGACTTCTGTTTTTTTAATTATTATCTTAATTGAGTTATCTTTTCAATTGCATCGCTCAATATTTTATATTATTTTTTTAATCGAATAATTTTTTTAATTGCATCCTTTAATATTTTAGTTAATTTTATTTTTATGTCAGATTTTATGTTTATTCTTTTGATTGCTATTTATTTTGTTTTTAATCCTTTTTTATTGATTTTTTTTCGATTTCATCCTTTAACATTTTATTAATAGGGATTTTGTTAACTTTTTGGGTCACAAGTTTGAAAAATTGGACCATTTTAACCGAAACTCACATACTAGGTCACGAGTCTCGTGTTTTAATCATTGTCTAATAAAATATATATTTTTTTAAAATGTATCTGCTGTTACTTTATTTTTTTATTTTTTTATAAATTAATTAAGATTTAACTTGATTATTGAATTTTTTTATTTTAAAAAAATATAATTATTTTTATATTAAAAAATTTAACCGGCCTCGCAACACATCGATGACCTAACC
>Ga0307514_10005286_pt1 | contig 11593 bp, 14 predicted proteins | sample 16_EM_MG_FD_203088 | JGI IMG/M metagenome (GOLD analysis project Ga0307514, IMG submission 203088) | Populus trichocarpa ectomycorrhiza microbial communities from riparian zone in the Pacific Northwest, United States - 16_EM | ecosystem: Host-associated > Plants > Roots > Unclassified | place...
TCACGTTGGGCACTATTTTGTCTTCGGGAACAACTCAGCCCACCGCTCATCTCCTTCACAGGAGCTCGGCGCTTGCGCGATGCGGTTACCCTTGAAAAAAAACATTACCCGGTTGGACTTCCGATGTTCACTTCCTACCCACACTCACGGGTGGAGAGATGATACTCTGTTTTTCTGCTTAGGTAATCCAAAAGAGGCCAGGCCTCCTTTTCTACTCTCGTAGACCTGAGTCAGACAACATTCCCTCCCACCTTGAGACTTGACGTGAACCATCACTGTGGCCACAGGGTGGTCCAACAGGTAGCTGCGCTGCTTTATAAAAGGGAGCCAGCCCTAGTCAGGGTACTCTTTACCTAATCGCTTTTTCCATGTCACCCAACCAGTTGCCAGTCGAGATCGTCGCCAGCTTTTGTGACCTGGTCGCCATCCATCAGCTCCCAGGGTTCATGCTTGTCAACAAGGCATTTCGCGACATCGCAGAAAAACGACTCTACGCCGTCCTAGACATGGATCTCTTCGACCCTCGACGACGCGTACGGGCCACGAAATGCTTGCTTTCCCTCACCCATAACCGTTTCGCCGCTGGAGTCGTCAGGTCCATCACGGCCCGTGGGCTCGGTGTGGTCGACCTCTCCTTGCGAGACCTCTTTGTCAGAGCACTCGAGTGCACCACTGGCCTTTCGGCTCTAAATCTATTACTGTTGGTCACCCCCGACACCCCACTATTTCCGGAACCCCTGCCCCTGGATTTCCTTCCTCGGCTTTCGGCCCTAAACGTGGATGACCCACACACCCTCGTTCGGTTGGTTCCCGGCCGTCCTGTGGATACGGTCCGAGCCGAAGATAGCATTAGCAGGTCTTCTCTCGATCATGTGGTGGCCTCGCTGTTTTTATCGACCAGCTCAATCCAACACCTCCAAGTCAAGGTAGACGCCACTGATCAGCACGACATCCTTACATCGTTTCTCCGGATAGCAACTGGGACACCGTTTCGGAACCTGGTCTGCCTCGGCCTGCAGTTTGTCTTGCCTCCACCCCCACTTGCCTGGGAGCCTCTGCAGGTAATCACTTGTTTCATCATTTTTTTTAATAGCCAGCTTGACGCCCCATCCCCCGTAGACTCTTCTTGACTACATGGCATCCACCCTCGTCTCGCTTCATGCCCTAAGGGCCATCAGCTTGGTTGCATTGCCGGATCCAATGCTTCCGCCTGATCAGATAGCTTCCTTGACCAGAAGTGCCATAGAGATGATTTTGCGCAGATTACCGCATTTAGAGAGGATAGAGATCCGATGGCATGGGTGGGTGAGGGATTCTGCGACCAAAGAGTGGACGCCTGTCCCACAGAATAGGCTGCTACGCCGAGACTGGATCTTTCGTGATCAGCTCATCAAACTCGGAACCTAGTACCTAAGTATGGAATCGGTCTGTCGCTAGTTTCTTGTTTCCGTCAGCTGATAACTCCGATAGGTCACTGGGAAAACGCGGTTGAGCTCCAATCTCGAGCGCCCGGCACTCTCGGGGGTGTGGGTATGATTCGGCATGTGGATGCATCGCTTCTATTGTGTTCCAACATGCTGACAACTTTACGTTCTTCGATGTGTTATTGGAGCGGGGATACGGCACGATTGTATTCTATTACTACTTTTACTCGAGGGCTAAAACCAGATGCCTGTGTGGTCCCGCTTTAATGATAGCAACCCTTTCACCAAGTAAATCCTCGGGTGTGAGGACATAAAATGGATCCTTTACAACAGCGTTATTCAACTTCAACCCGTTGGATTTTACCAGATTTTTCGCCGCCGCTAAGAAAACGCGTTTGTCGGAAAAGGCGTGGCCACATAGGATCGATGGTGAAAACTCACAAACAGAACCGAAAAAGGTAATGGATGCTCCTATCTTGATCAAGGGTACCGAAAACATTTCACCCTTGTCCACGTGCACGAGTTTGGGATCGGATTCGAGGGCAGATAGTAGGTCTGAAACTTTGATGGACGAGTAATCACTGTCAAAAAGAACTTTCGCGGTAGTTTGGGCGAGCCTAACGGCGGACGCTGAAATCGTGATCGGTTAAATGCGATGCTGGGCTGAGAGTGGCACGGGAACCAGCCTACGTCCATGGACCATCTCGGTTGTTTCCTTTGCTAGCGCCTTTTGAGCGATCCGGAGGTGGGGTGTAACCTGAATGCCGGCTGTTCAGTTTCGTTTGTCATAATGCGGGCTGGAGGTCGCTTGGCACCTCGTGACGTTCCATCAGTCCAGCGATCTGTTCGAGTTCCAGCAGGGTGAACATCTTGAGCCAATGTTCTACTTGTTCGTCTGGGCATCTGACAAAGAACTGCCGAAGGTTAGGCGGTGGCGTAGAGTTAGAGTATCGTATGCGACGGGTACCTGATAGAAATCTTGATAGCTAGTCAGGGACCTGTCTAACCAGACAGCGCTTCCAGTACTCTTCGAGAACTTGAGACCGGAGGAGTTTGTTAATAATGGGGTGGTAATCCCATAGACCTTGTCTCGAGCCTCTGGCCCTCGTTCCAAATCGGAGATGCGATTGATTAGATCCACACCCGCTAGTATGTTTCCCCATTGGTCAGATCCGCCTACTTGGATGGTACATCCCAACGACCGATGAAGCTCTTGGAAGTCGTATGCCTGTAGGAGTTGATAGGTGAACTCGGTGAAAGATATACCCTCCTTAGAATCCAGACGAGCCCTGACACTACGAGCGACTGCAGCTGTGAACATGAAACGCGCTAACGCAAAATGAAATGGGACGAAACGAACCTTTCGCGACCCAACATCGTGTTGACCCTGGAGTGGTACCCCGCAACCCTTAAAAACTCCAATAGGTTCATATCTTTGTACCATTGGAAATTATCCAACACTTTCGGAACATCGCATTTGACGTCTAAGCATTTTACGCGCGTTGCCGCGTACATCAAGGACCCTTGGAAAAATCTGGTGACGGCAGACGTTAAATTCGAGGCGTTATCTCCTATGGAGGAGGTGGAAAGCAAGGGTCGTTCAGATAACCGCCCTGATGGGTCCCCAATCTGTGCGGTCGCTCCACCAACCTAAGACGAATGGAACACCTAACGATTAAATAGCTTACGACACAGACAAACGGTACGTACCAGCGGTATAACCCGATGACCTCGCAAATGAAAATGCAAAAGAACCATCATGGGAATGAGGTGTCCGACATGAAGTGCGCTGCTGGTAGGGTCAACCCCGCCATAAATTGTTTGAGGTGAGCGTAAGTGCTGGCGAAGGGCATCGGGACTTGGCAAGATGGTTGACGATCAGCAGGTGAAATGGGTTGGCTAGTTACTCACCGAGTAATTTGTTCGACGAGCCCTCTGTTCACCAGCTCATCAAGCAGTTCGGACTTTGTATGATGGGAGCGTCCCTTGTGACCGGCAATCACATCTCTGCCACCGTGAATATGGCGTGAGGTGACCCTCAACAAATGCACCCTCATTTTGTCGACTTTGAGGGCAAGGTATGTGCGATCCGGAGGAAAGAACGAGTGTGTGTCCTTCGGATTTGACGGAAGAACGGAAAGAATGAGATGGCTGGCACTCCGACGCGTCGAGGTCGATCAAAAAGAAGGATTCCGTCTGATCTCAATTTCCCACATCTTCAACACCTTCCTTTTTCGATCCGTCTCGTCCTCACCACTTCCACCCCGCCGCCGCACCGTTGTTCAGTGTTTAAAGGATGCAGTTTGAAGTGCTGGCGACGTGTCATACGACCAGAGCGCGTGTGTCCAGGATGAAACTCGCCCGTAGGTCTTTTTATAGGCGCATCGTGTTTGCCGCTTAAACGTTTCAAATATCGCAGATGGAGTGACACTGCTGCCCACATTCATGCCGGTAGCTACGCAAGCGGCTATCAAGGGTCTAACCCCACAACAGATGGAGTTGCTCGGAGTCACCCTCATTCTCAACAACACCTATCACCTTAATCTCCGCCCCGGAATCAAGATCCTCAACGAGGTCGGCGGAGCACACAGATTCCAGGGATGGACCAGAAATTTGCTGACGGTAATTTACATAACGCATGCCCGACGAATCAGACTTAGTCTCGTAGGACAGCGGAGGCTTTCAACTCGTTTCGCTGAACAAATTTACGACGATCACTGAGGAAGGTGCACTCTTCCAGGATCCCTTCACTGGTGAACCTACCATGTTGTCGGTAAGCTATGGTACAAACGAGATCGTATCTCCTGAACGAACCCTTCGCCAAGCCAGAGGAAAGTATGTCGATCCAGCACGCCATTGGCGGCGACATCATGATGCAATTAGATGATGTGGTCTCGAGCCTCACCACTGGTCCACGAGTCGGCGAAGCTATGCAGCGTAGCGTTCGCTGGCTCGACAGATGCATAGAATTCCATCAAAGGTCTGGAAGGGACAAATTCCAAAATCTTTTCGCAATCGTTCAGGGTGGGCTAGACCCTGAGCTCCGGAAGCAGTGTCTCGAACAGATGGTTCAACGTAAAAACAAAGTTGCGGGATTTGCCATTGGTGGCCTGAGCGGCGGAGAAGCAAAAGGTAGGGACGCCCATGACTCTGTGTACGAAGTTGGCTCCACATCTGACCGACCGTAAGATATATTCTGGAGAATGTGGGCGGTGTCACGGAGTCGCGCGAGATCAAGCTGATTGCCGTTTAGCATCAAGCAATGTGCCGAAGGTCTCCCAACAGATCGTAAGCATTCCTTTATCATGAATCGTCTATTCATGTCTAACGTACTTTAGGTCCCAGATATGCGATGGGCATCGGTTTCGCTGAGGGTGTGTTATCAATCAGACAAATCCCAATTCTGCGCCACTCATTCGTAATCCCACAGACCTGCTTGTCTGTGTAGCCCTCGGAATTGACATGGTGCGCGCCTGAGGCACATTTTCCACGAGAAAATGCTGAAACCACCACCCTCAGGCCGACTGTGTCTTTCCCACCCGCACAGCCCGCTTCGGTGTCGCCCTAACGTTCACCGGACCGCTCAACCTCAGTAAGTTCTGACCGGCGGGTTTCCCGGTGCGTCTGGGGTTCGACTGACTCATGGGTGTGCTTATCGTAAACAGAACTAAAAAAGCATTCGCATGACTTGAAACCAATTGAAGAGGGATGCCCATGCCCAACCTGTTCCAGCGGGACATCCCGGGCGCTGCTCCATCACACTATCACGATTGAGACCGCGGCAGCTCACGGTATGCAAGCGCTTATCCCGGGATATCCCATCGTCACGTCGCTCACCTCACGTAAACATACGTGACCATACGTATAGCCGTGACCATGCACAATCTCGTCTTCCAATCTAGGCTGATGGGAGGTGCGAGGGACGCGATCCTGGGAGGGACGTTCCCTGAGTATCTCAAGAAATTCTTTGCGAATTACTATGGCGATAGTGGATACCCACAATGGTGCTGCGAAGCTCTTAAAACCGTTGGGGTGGATTTGTTAGAAGGGGTGGAGAATCCTAAAGTGGTCGAAAGCGATGGGGCCCGGTGGGAGTACGCAATAGATCCATAGACACATCGACACACGAGGTACAAGAAATAATTACAGGTATCTCAACGACGCCCTTTGCCCTTACCCTTATGATTTGGCCGAGCGTTCTTAGCCTTACGATGCTCAACCACCTTCCTCCCCTTTCTGATCTGATCCACAGTCTTAAGCTCCGTCTTGACCCTTCCAACGGTCTTCCCACCAAACCTCTTCCCAAGTGCAGCCTTCTTACCCCCCTTCCTTGACTGCTGCGACGGAGCATCGCCTTCACCCGTGCCGCTCGCTTCACCTTCCCTCTTCTTCCGCTGTCTTGCCTTCCTCTCGTAATTCACATGCGCCTTATCCAACAGCTTTGGTTCAGAAACCTTCTTATGCAGATACCTCTTCCCGGCCTGCCCCGCTCGACTGCTCTCGGTCTCTCCAACCCTCGGGAGACTCCTCTTACCCTTCGATTTCCACTCTTCGAATCGACCACTGCGATACGTGGCCGGAAGCTTGACACCACTCTCAGTCTTGACGAGCTTGACGTTGTCAGCTCCAATGCCGTCGCCTTGGACGAAGTTTTTCTTCTTCTTGTCCCAAGTCATCCGTTTTCTTTTCTTCTGATCGAGGAGCGCTTCGTCGCCTGCGAGGTCGAACGTAGCGTTCCGAGCCTGTTCGACGAACGAGGCACCATCCCTGAGGGAGTACCTGCATAGAGCTGATATCAGACGATGGAACAACGTATTGTGAGATGCCAACATACCCCTTCTCTGTGTCGGCATCTTTCTGAACATAGGACAGATAGTACTCCGAGTCCTTGTAGTCGTGATTCCCTTTCCTGTCTTTCTTCGAAGATGTAGTATCAAAGACCTCCTGAATATAAACCACTTTTGGTGAGAACTATGAAGGAAAGATCTAGCACACAACGCACGACAATATCATCTTCGTCAGCCAGAGCTACCACCCGACTCGTCGACTCCTCTTCGTCCTCTTCAGGCTCCTCTTTCGAGACAGATGCAAGCACAGCCCGATCCGCGGCCTTCTTCAAAGCCTTTCTCCGCTCCTTCATCAGCGCGGACGTAGTCTCAGTCCCCTTCCCTTTGCGGGCTTTATGGGAAACCTCAAACACCGTTTCCGCAGGGATGAACGAATTTATGACCTTGAGTAACGCAGCGCGCTTTTCCTCTTTTGCTTGGTCCTCCGCGGCCTTCACCTCAGAAATGCCCTTGGCCGACTTGTGAAAGAGGACAGGGTGGATCGATGTCGATGTGCTAACCAGCCCGTGTGACGTGGGATCCTTGGTCATCTCCTTGGCCCGTTTGTAGCTCGCCTGGCTGGCTTTGCCCTTACTCCTCTCGTACATTCCGTGACCCTTCCGCATGATCTCACGAAGAGACTGGATTGAACTATCTTCAGCATCCAAGCTCTTGATCGACTCCAGTTCTTGGTCGATCGCATCGCGAGGAAATGGTCCAAAGATCAACGAATCGCTCCACGCCCTCGGATCTTCTGGAGAAACGTGGTGCTTGAGGGGTCGACCAAGGAATAGCTGAAGATCAATGAAATAGGGAAGTTCGGGTGTCGTAACGAATGACCAAGCCCAGCCTGACCTTCCCGCCCTGGCCGTCCTTCCAACTCGATGAACGAAAACCCTAGCACCGGTGGGGAAGTCGTAGTTCACGACGTTTTCTAAGACGGGAATATCAATACCGCGGGCGGCCACGTCTGTCACGACCAAGATGTTGGTTATCCCTCGTCTGAACCTGTCCATTTGGATCGAACGAGCGGTTTGGTCGAGAGTACCATAGATTTGAGAGACAGAATATCCGGCGGTGGTGAGAAGGACGGTAAGGTATTCGACGTGGTGCTTTGTAGCGACGAATATGAGGGTTTGGTGTGGTGCAGCATATTGGCTGATAGCCTTCTTCTTCCCCTTCCCTTCAGGCACTTCTTCCGGTTGATTAGATCCCACGGGCACGCCGATTACATCTCGAAGCAGAAAGAGAAGACATGCATCTTTCTCGGCCTGCTTGACGGAAAAGAAGGACATCTTGAGATCGGTGCTGATCTTCCCTTCTGCGTCAAGGCGGACGAGTTTGGGGGTTTGGAGTCCGGCTTTGGCAAACTCGACTAGAGATTTCGGGAGAGTGGCGGAAAAGAGGAGAGTTTGTCTAGTGACGGGAAGGCGGTGGATGATCTCGGTTAGTGCTGTCTCGAAACCCATCTCAAAAAGTCGATCGGCTTCATCGAAGACAACGTATTGGACAGACTTGAGGTCTAGGTTCATCTCAACGATGAGGTGCAGCAACCGCCCTGGTGTCGCAATTATGCTGGAGGAAAATTAGAAATAGAGGCGGATTGTTCATTAGAGTGAAAACTCTCACACGTCTGGGTTGTTCGATATCATCTCGAATTGCTCATCCATCCCTTCACCCCCAACCACCAACCCCCACCGAAGACCCTGACCCCTAGAGCTCTCAGCCTCGTTACGATTATCTCCCGCGTGGTCTCCCTCTCCAGAGTGCCATTTCCTGACGAGCTCCTTCCCGACTTTCAATATTTGTAGTGCCAATTCCCTGGTCGGTAACAAGATCAAAGCACGTGCACCAAAAGCAGTAGAATGTCTGCCTCCCAGGCGTTGAGCGAGGGGTATCATATATGCGAGCGATTTCCCGGAACCCGTACGAGCCATCCCAACAAGATCTTGAGGAGGGTCAGCGAGGAGTAGGGGAATCGAGATTCGTTGAATGGGTGTCGGTACCCTAAATCCTTGGAGTGTCAGAGAACGCAGTAGAGACGGGTGGAGACCTGCACGGAGGATTTCAGGAAAAAAAACTCCGCAAAGATGATTTCCCTCACCCATGCTTTGAAAACTTCCTCCGCCCACTTCGCCCTTCGCAATCTTAGTCTTCCCCTTTACCTTTTTCATCACCTGTGTACCCTCCTTCACGTCGCGTTTCGTAGTGGCCTGACGAATGATCTCGTGCAAATCCTCATCATCTTCGCTCTCCTTCGGAGGTTGTTGTTCGAACCCAGAAGTTCGTCGTCTCTTCTGGCCCGTTAAAGCAGCAAAAATATCAGGTTCCTGGTCGCCATCGGAAGGAACTTCAGAGAACGAGTCCTCTTCCTCGTCTGCCTGGTCCGGTCGAGGGCGTTTCGGCATACAGGCGGAATATTTGCAAGGGGGAAGGTTTGTGATTTTTTTGATCGGCGTTCCCACGGGTGCTGACGGCACCGACTCCTGGTGAGTCGATCACAGTTACCGGTTCCAGTTCCTGGTGACAACCCGATCCTCCACTCTGCCAGTAAGAGACACTTCTCTCGATTCTCGACCACATCGTGCACCAAAACTCACCTGAACCGTAGTAAAATCAAAGGTCGTGTTCATATTCTCGTTTGTGGCCGGTTCCCAGCGATAGCCATCTACCTTTGTCGGACGGAATAACCCTGCGACCGGTCTGAGTCGTACTCTCCCGGCGTCCTTTCGTTTTTCGATACCCCTCTATTACCATGGTTGTCGAATTCCCTCAAGAAATCGTGGACGAAATCGTCGATCACCTCGCTGACGATAAGGCGACAAGAGCTGCATCCCTCCAAGACTGCGCCTTGGTGTCGTCACAGTGGGTGTTTCGTAGCCAAAAGCACCTCTTCCAAAAAATGTGGTTTACCGATAGCAGCTTCTCGAAATGGCGCAACGAGATTCTACCAGGAGATGGTGGACCTTCTGCCCATGTCACCGTCCTTCATTACCACGCCAACTTCACCGAGGCAGGACAATTCGCTAAACATCACGTCCATTTCTCTTCCTTCATCAACCTACAGAAGCTCCATCTACGTGCAACGCCAATCCATGGTTTTACCGAAGAGGAACTCTCAATGTGTTTCGAGCAGATAGGGCGTAGCGTTCGTTCGGTTTCCCTCCGAGCTTGCAAGATGACAATCAACGATCTGGTGTCGTTCCTTCGGCATTTCGTCAAGCTTGAACGACTGTCCATCATCGATCCCGTCGTTTACAGCTCCATACTCGACGATTTGGTGGAGTCGTCCGTTCCCGGCGGAGTCCTGGAGCTGCGGTACATGTTCGTTGGTCGAGATGTATGGGATTTTATCCACCAACTATCTCTACTACCGCTCGTGTTCCACACCGTGGTTTTGGAGGGCATCCACATTAGCTTGTTGGTGCCGGTCAACGAGTTGATAGCGACCTGTAGTGAGACCCTCACAAGGATTGACATTCGTGACCGTGCGTTCAGTTACTTTCAGACACGCACAAAAGATAATTTTGTACTGACCCGTAACTCTAGACTTTGTCAGGAACATCAATCTTAGAGATTGCAATGCCCTCCGAGAGATGCACCTCAACACAGAGGTCATCAACCACCTACCGTCTATCATCCGGACAGTGACTTCACGCCATCTCAAAGAGATTAGGTTCATCCTCTCGGACCCATCACTAGAGAAGCACTACGACTGCCTGGACGAGTGGGAGCTGATTGACGCAGAGATGTGCGCTCTCGTCGATCGAATCCGATCAGTCACTTGGGAGGATTGGAAGTTGTCACTGAGGTTTATCATCACCTCACCCATTGACACCGGCGCTGTTGGCAAGTCCGCGGCGCAGCTACTTCCAGCCTCCAGCCAACACAAATACATCACCATTTCCACAGATCGTAGAGGGCTGTCCTAGATGGGTCGGAAACACTTTCCGATCTCCCAAGTGAGCGGGTAGATGGATTTATCTTGTAAGAGGCGTTACGGGTATTTACAGGGAAGAATTACTCGGACTAGATCTTGACATTCGTATACCCGCAGAGTAAGCGTATAGGGAAGAGAAAAGCAGTTCAGTGGGGGTACCGTTACCGTTGTCCGAGTTTAAAGTTGGGGTGCAATCGCACGTGTTCACATCCATTCACCCCTCTCCGCGACCAGCATGATGGATGCCTCCCTCCCCCAAGAACTCACGGACAAGATCATCGACGAGGTCGCGAAATACCCAGACCCATCTTCAAGGTGGGGCGCCCTCAAAGCGTCTTCGTTGGTGTCCCGCGCATGGGTCAGCCGGAGCCAAAAATACCTCTTCCCGACGATCAAGTTCGATAATGGCAGATTTCGCGACTGGTCCGCAATGGTTCGACCGGGGGAAAATGGACCGTCCAGCTACGTTACTCGCCTTCACTATCGCGTCGATTACTATAACGCTTATCCGGAATCGCTCGTCAACCACCGTGTATACCTATCTTATTTCACCAACGTTCAAACGCTTCACCTATTAGGCGTTGGGTTGAACCGGACCGAATACGTGTCCGGCTTCATGCAGTTACGATCCACCATTCGTTCCTTGGAGTTGAAGAATTGTTGTATGAACGTCAACGATCTCGTCACCTTCCTTCGACCTTTCACCGACCTCGAAAGCCTTTCACTCTGGAATCCTTATGTCCGGAATGATGCGAAACTCGACAAACGGAGGGAGCTTCCCACGTTGAAGGGGCAGCTGGACCTCTGTATCGGCCCGCACGTTGGTAACTCGTTCCTATGCGAGTTGTCCCGTCTCCCGTTGGCTCTTTCCAAAATCACCTTGGAGAATAAAACGGGGGTAAAGGAGGGAGTCGACCGGCTGCTGTCGGCGTCTCGTAAGACACTAGCCGTGATTATACTTGAAGGAAAGTCATTCGTTCATCGCTCAAGGTTATGATCCATGATTTCCAACCGCGATTTCGATTCCAGGCGAAGCGAGGACCGTCGACCTAAAGGAGCTTGACGCGCTTCAGGCACTGGGAATCAATGTGTCTAATCAGTTTGCGATCTACACTCTCGCTGACAATCTTCGGACAATTACCTCCTGTAACCTCGCGTCCGTCCTTCTCAAACTCTCGGGCAAGCAACTCGAAGATCACCTCAAATATCCAGAGTCTTACGAGAGACTCGACTTAGAAATTTGCTCCCTCGCTGATCGCATCCAATCAGCACGCGGTTGCTCGAGTTATGGAAGTGACTGGCGTTTGTGGTTGAAGTTTTGTGTGACTTCACCCACATCTGACCATGATTTCCATGAATGTGCGAAACTTCTTTTCCCAAAGTCTTATGACCACGATTGCGTT
>Ga0307514_10005287_pt1 | contig 11592 bp, 12 predicted proteins | sample 16_EM_MG_FD_203088 | JGI IMG/M metagenome (GOLD analysis project Ga0307514, IMG submission 203088) | Populus trichocarpa ectomycorrhiza microbial communities from riparian zone in the Pacific Northwest, United States - 16_EM | ecosystem: Host-associated > Plants > Roots > Unclassified | place...
GCCTAGAAAATGTGTAGGCTATTGAGAAACACAAGTACAAGGATGATCTCACCAAGATTCGATATGTGGCAAACTTGCTGGAAAGACCTACAAATAGCAAGTTTCGAGACCCTGTTCCCTGATACAAATCCTACTATCCCACAATAGATTTGGCAGCTGCACGACGGCTACTAGGTGGACAAAGAGTCACTCTAGATCCAAGCTGGCAAAGTTGGAGTGTCTTTATAGAGGCTCTACACAGCTCGTTTGGAACTAAAGTGGCCAAAGAACAAGCTATCACAGAATGGTTGACTCTCCAATATAACAATTCTATCGATAATTATTGGGATACTCTAATTAATCTTGTATGGAGAACTGGATATCCAGAGGAGGTTGTCAAAGATAAGGTGATTCGGGGTCTAAATAAGCAAGTTGGATTCTCATGGGCTCGAACGCCAAGCAAGCCAGAGAAGCTGAATGAACAAATGGCGATGTTACGAGACATTGGTCATAACTTGAAAAACTTTCACTTTCGGCAAAAGGATCCAACAATTGGGTTTAATCGCCAGAAGAAGCAGAATAAGTGAAACTATAAAAACAAACCAACCCAATTGCAAAATGATAACAATAGTAAGAAGGGTGGAAAGCAGAGAAAGAGGGAAGAGAAAGAATGGAAAGATAAAGAGGTCGAGTTGGTGGGAATTCCAACAGAGATTCTTGAAGAAAGGAAAAAAGCGGACTTCTGTTTAAAGTGTGGGAAGAATGCATATAAGTAATATGAATGCGAGACTAAAACTCCAGTAACCACTAGAGTTACCAGAAGTAATAAGAAAAGTAAGGATTCTAAATCCGAGAAAACTAAAAAAGAAGAAGTGAAGATCTCAGCAGTATGAGATCTCGAATCAGCTGAGTATTCTGAAGGGAAAATCATGGAACTTGCAAATGATGCTGAGGGAGATTATATACTGTTAGAATAAGTTAACAGTTAGTTTAGACTTGAGCTATTTGTGGAGTTAAGTAATATATTCCTTACTACTTATCAAAAGCAAGTCTGAGGATGGCTTTAGTAGCCAAAATGCCTAGCGCATAACTTGCATCTCCTACAAGTAACAAAAATTAACTCGCACAAATACTCCAACTTTGACAACCTATTTTTCTTCAAGAGTCATGGTATTCTCTGTGACGCGAGTCTCTATACCCTATTGCTAAACCCAGAAACAACTTGAACAACTTGGAAATACTCCAAATAGCTAGATACATGTGTGACAGTCACATACGTGCAATTCTATACTCTTAAAGAGTTACATCATCTTCTATTCCGCGACTCTCTACCACCTACGTACTTGCTCAACCCGAAAGGTTGTATCAGTGTGGAGAGACTGATCTCGTAAGCAAGATGAAAAGACCACAAACCCAGGACCTGCCGGAGCATGGCAGCAGATTCATCATTGAAGCGATTATGAGAATCAGGGAAGAAAAGCCACTTGTCGATTGCTTATTGATTGTGGGGCTACAGGACCTATTTTGAGAGAAGAATAGGTTCGAGAGAATGAAATACTAGTCAAGAAGCATCAGAACCCTATAGAGGTTCAGAATGCTAGCCAACAACCAATACTCAGAGCAGGTATATAGTATACACAGCTCTTAGAGCTTGCTATAGGAAAACATACTGAATACCTAGTTTGGGAGGTCGGTCAAATTGAGAAAGAAGTTGATGGGTACTTACCTATCACCTGGCTTTCCAAACAGAATCTCAATATAGATTGGCAGAAAGGAACAAGGAACTGGCGCAGTACCTATTGCAAAAATCATTGTCTTCAAAATAAACCTGAGTTCAAATTGATAGATCCCTATCAATTCGAACGAGAAATTGCAGATCATTGTTCCCTAACCATTGCAAGCATAATTTGGCACACAGAAGATGGTGCAGATATCAAGACGTATTTGCTAGAACAGTATGATAAATGGGCACACTTGTTTAGTAGAGAACAAAGTAATAAGCTGTCAGTATATTCAATGTTTGATCATACAATTAAACTAGTTAGTGGGGCGGAGGCACCTTTTGGACCTTTATGTCCCTTTTCAGAGCAAGAGCTAAAAGTGCTCAAAGAATGGCTAGATAGACAAGTTGAAGCTGGAAAAATAGTTAAATGTAAATTATAGGCAGGAGCGCTTATTCTCTTAGTTCGAAAGAGTGATGGTACTTACTGTGTATGTGTTGATTACCAAGCACTTAATAAGGTTACTATCAAAAATAGGAATCCACTACCATAAATAACAGAGTTAAGATAACGTCTGAACAAAGCAAAGATCTTTACCAAGTTAGATCCAAAAAATGGCTTTAACTGGATATGGATGTCTGAAGAAGATGAAGAAAACACTGGCTTTTGAACAAGATTTAGCCTGTACCATTGGCGAGTGATGCCTTTTGGGTTGTGCAATGCACCTGCAACCTTTCAAGCAATAATAGATCACATCTTGCATGACTTGTTAGCTGAAGGAGTTGTCATATATATAGATGATATTCTCATATATAGTCAGACTCAGAAAGAGCATGAAATACTAGTACAGGAGGTATTAGCTTGGGTGGACAAAGCAGGGCTAGGAGTCAACTTACGCAAAAGTTACTTTCATACTTCAGTGATTGAATTTCTGGGCTATATTATTTCAGCAGATGGTATCAAAATGACAGAAAGAAAGGTACAAGAAGTACAAAATTGGCCACTCCCTCGAAAAGTCAAAGATATTCATGAATTCCTTGGTTTTGCGAACTTTTATAGGCGGTTTATTAAGGGATTCTCTAAAACTGCCTACGCTTTAACGGAGCTTACTAAGAAGTATCATCAATGGAACTGAATGCCTAAATGTCAGCAAGCATTCAACGAACTCAAAAAGAACTTTATTACCAGCCCGATTTTAGTTCATTTCTATTCCGAATGAGAGATGATGCTTGAGACTGATACTAGTGATTATGCATTGGGAGCAATTCTATCTCAATGCCAGTTAAACAAGAAAATACACCCTTGTGCATTCTTATCATGAAAGTTTTCTCCTGCTAAGATGAACTATGATATACACGATAAAGAAATAAGTGTGATAATTCAGTCTTTTAAAGAATGGGAACCTTTATTAAAGTCATGTCAGCACCAAATCACTGTTTGGATGGATCATAAAAATCTTGAATACTTTAAATCAACCAAAACCCCAACTCAATGATAAGCTCGATGGGCTGGGTTTCTAGCCGAATTTGACTTTGTTGTGAAATATCGCCTTGGTAAAAAGAATGGTAAACCTGATACTTTAAGTCGACGTTGGGATTACCGTCCTAAAGAGAGGAGTGAAGACCTGCAATCAGTACAGCTGTTGTTTAAACCTGGACAACTCAGACTAGCAGCAACTCGGATTATCCAAATGCAGGATACATTTCGAGAAGAAGTACTGGAAACTGCACTTAGAGATACTGATTGCTTAGCAACTCATCAAGCCGTATTGCAATGGAATAGTAAAGTAGATAAAAACTTTACCATTCAAAATGATCTATTGCTATGAAAGAATAGATAGTTTATACCAAATGACAAAGTTCTTCAGAGGAAAATCCTAGAAGACAATCATGAGAGCCGGATTGCAGGACACTTTGGGATTCACAAAACAAAGGAAAGAATCAAGGCAAATTATCATTGGATCAAGCTGGAAGAGGATGTTAATAACTATGTTCAGTCTTGTGATATCTGTCAGTAAGACAAAGCAAGTCGACACAAGAAGTATGGCCTATTAGCGCCTCTCGAAATCCCATATCGACCATGGTCATCAATCAGTATAGACTGGATCGTCGAATTATGAGAATCTAATGGTTATACACAAATCTGGGTAATTGTTGACCGCTTTACCAAAATGATAAGACTTATCCCCTTGCCAACAAATACCACAGTACAAGACTTAGCACAATCCTTTCTTACGAATATTTGGAGATTCCATGGCTTACCTGAGGATATTATCTCAGATCGAGATACCAAACTGACATCCCACTTTTGGCAAGCATTAATGGATAAGCTTGGTATTAAAACTAAGCTATCCATAGCCTTTCATCCTGAGACTGATAGTCAGACTGAGCGGATGAATCAAGTATTAGAAGAATACCTCCGACACTATTGCTCTTGGAAGCAAGATAATTGGGAGGAACTCTTACCTCTAGCAGAATTTGCTATGAACTCAACATCTTCAGAAAATACTGGAATGAGGCTCTTCGAAGCCAATTATGGTTATATAGCTCACCTATCTTGGGAACCTGTAGGAAAAGTTCAATACTATAACCCTGCTAGTATATTATTAGAAGGAATCTGGAAAGGTACCTGGAATAGGCTGCAGGAACGAATTTTGAAAGCAAGAATACGGATGGCTAGATAGTTTAACCAACATCAGCGAGAACAGCCTTCCTTTAAGGTTAGTGATTTGGTGATGCTCCATAACCGCCATATAGCAACCAAACGCCCTAGCCCGAAACTAGATCACAAGAAGATCGGTCCATTAAAAATACTTGAAGCAGTTGGCAATCGAGCTTATCGGCTAGAACTACCAGCAAACTCAGCTATCCATAATGTATTCCATATCAGCCTTCTAGAACTATACCGTGTCAACTCAGGTCAAACGTCATCAACCCCTCAACATCCAATACCTGAGATAATTGCTGGAGAAGAAAACTGGCTCGTTCGAGGGATTGTAGAGAGCTCGCAAAATCAGAGAAAGCATGGTTAGGCTGTTGAATACCTGGTGCTCTGGGAGTGTTATCCAGATAAAGATGCGACATGTGAACCTTAGAACCACATTCAAGGAACTGCAGAAAAAGTATTAGCAGAGTTTCACCACAAGTATCCTAATGCACCTATAGGCACATTCCAGAGCCAGCGGGTCCAGAGCAAGTGAATTCAGAGCCAGCGAAGCCAGAGCCAGCAGGTCCAGAGCAAGCGAATCCAGAGCCAGCGAAGCCAGAGCCAGCGAAGCCAGAGCTATCAAATCTAGAGCCATCGAATCCAGAGCCCAGGGAGTGAGAGCAAGAGAGTTCAAAGCACGCAGGATAGGAACACGCAAGTTAGGAGGAGTTCGCGAGTTAGAAGGCAGCGCGTGCAAACAAACGAATGAAAAAAGTTGCAACAACCTTGCTTCCTATGCTCGATCCCAGTATTGTTTCAACTAAATGGAACCATGCCAAAGAAACCCACTATTAAAGCCAAAGAAGGCCACGATTATAGCCAAGAAATGCACAGTTCTATTTTAGTTTAAGAAAGCCAAGGTTGGAACAGTTGATCGTACCATATCCAGCAAACTAGAGGATTGATCGTTTTTAGTACTTTACGGAGATACCAGGAAACAAACACAGGACTCTTTGCAGTGATAAAGATGGGCCAGGCCCTCACCAACGACGCCAGGAAAACCTAATGACCCAGAGGTCAAAAATATAGTTCAAAACTCCCATATAAATAAGTTGTTGAAATTATTTACTTGTTTTTGTTAGTTTTGCGCATTGATTATATGCAATTCTTAGGCCCTAGAATTAGATGTTATTCTGGTGGACTAGAACTCTGAGAGGGCAGTAGTGTCACGAGTATTGATACAATTATCTAGTTTAGGTAGCCCATATGTTAGGACTTGACTTGCAGGCTGGTATAGTCGCGCCATAAGTACTGATATCAAGCCTATCTATAGTGAGACAAGCAGCACTATTCGGGACTTTTAGTTAGAAGGCACTGTGGGACGCTACAGATCTAGCTATTAGTTAAAAGAGTGGAGCAAGTAGGCTCTCCGAATTGGAAGGCGGTACCTAGATCACGTATTGGAGTGGTTGCTAGATAGTGTAGTAACTAGAGTTAGTGGATTAGCTACATCATGATGATTGTTAGTGAACTGTGATGGCAAGGAGGCTGTCTCACATCCATACTCCTAGAACGTTACGACATAGGTGGGAGCAGAGGTCTATATAAGAGCCAATCTATACGACCGTATGGAATTAGATAGTTAGCTAGAAGCAATAGCTTAAATTTATTCACGTATATTTTATTCTTGATCTTATGGTCGTAGTGTCATGGGTATTGATACAATTATCTAGTTTAGGTAGCCCATATGTTAGGACTTGACTTGCAGGCTGGGATTGTTGCGTCATAAGTACTGATGTCAAGCCTATGCATAGTGAGGCAAGAAGCACTATTGGGGACTTTTAGTTAGAAGGCACTGTGGGATGCTGCAGATGTAGCTATTAGTTAAAAGAGTGGCGCAAGTAGGCTCTCCGAATTGGAAGGCGGTACCTAGATTACGTATTGGAGTGGTTACTAGACAGTGTAGTAACTAGAGTGAGTGGATTAGCTAGATCATGATAATTGTTAGCGAATTGTGACGGCAAGGAGGCTGCATGACATCCATACTCCTCGAACGTTACAACATAGGTAGGAGCAGAGGTCTGTATAAGAAGCCATCTATGCGACCGTATGGAATTAGATAGTTAGCTAGCAGCCATAGCTTAAATTTATTCATGTATATTTTATTCTTGATCTCATGGCCGTACAACTAGTACCCCCATCATACTATAAATTTACAAGCTCAACTTGTACCTATATGATGCTACCAGTACTTGAAATCAATTGGACATTAAGACTCTTGGATCTTTCGAACCCAGCAAAGTCCTTAATCATTCGAAATCTGCAAGAGCTCACGGCGTATATTTTCAAGCAAGACCTTGCAAATATAGCTCCCAAACCTGCGATAAAGATTGAAGACTATTGGGTATGGATTCAAGATCTTATGGTAGCATTTATCAATGGACAACTAGCCAGAGTTCAAACCCGTACTAGCACACTACAAGATCAATATCAAATTCAGCTCGCGTACCTACGACAAGTCACTACATTTGTAGTCCAAGCCAGAATGGAATTGGAATTCTCTCTAAAGACTACCATAGGTAGTTTAATGATTCCAAGTTAGAAACCAGAAGAATTACAGTAGGAATGTAGGCCACACCCGATACAGCTCCTACTCCTTAGTAAGCAATTGGAGAATGAGATTCAAGACAGAACCTATCGAGAGTTATCACGATCCCGGAACCTCACTCTAACAGACAGTTTATCTGATAGTTCCAGTGAGGATGAAACAACTACACGAAGACCTCATAATTCTGAAACAATCCAAACTCAACTACTAGAGATGTTAGTGAGGAAAATTGCCAAAGGCAAGAAACCTAAGCCTGAGGCTTCGAAGCCAAAGGCTTATAAGGGAGACCCAGAAGACCTCAAGAGATTTATCCACAGCCTAGAAAATATGTGGGCTATTAACAAACACAAGTACAAGAACGATCTCACCAAGATTCGATATATAGCAAACTTGCTGGAAACACCTACAAATAGCAAGTTTCGAGACCCTGTTCCCTGGTACAAATCTTACCATCCCAAAATAGATTTGGCAGCTGCATGACAGCTACCAGATAGATAAAGAGTCACTCTAGATCTAAGCTGGCAAACTTGGAGTGTCTTTATTGAGGCTCTACGCAACTAGTTTGGGATCAAAGTGGGCAAAGAACAAGCTATAACAGAATGGTTGACTCTCCAACATAACAATTCTATCAATAATTATTTGGATACTCTAATTAATCTTGTATGAAGAACTGGATATCCAGAGGAGGTTGCCAAAGATAAGTTGATTCGGGGTCTAAATAAGGAAGTTGGACTGGCATGGGCTCAAATGCCTAATAAGCTAGAGAAGGTGAATGAACAAATGGCTATATTATGAGATATTGGTCATAACTTGGAAAACTTTCGCTTTCGGCAAAAGGATACAATGATTGGGTTTAATTGCCAGAAGGAGCAGAATAAGCGAGACCATAAAAACAAACCAGCCCAATCGCAAAATGACAATAATGGTAAGAAGGCTAGAAAGAAGAGAAAGAGGGAAGAGAAAGAATGGAGAGATAAAGAGGTTGAGTTAGTGGGAATGCCAACAGAGATCCTTGAAGAAAGGAAAAAAGCGGACTTCTATTTAAAGTGTGGGAAGAATGCACATAAGTGGTATGAATGCTGGACTAAAACTCTAGTACCCACTAGAGTTACCAGAAGTAACAAGAAAAGTAAGGATTCTAAATCTGAGAAAACTAAAAAAGAAGAAGTGAAGATCTCAGCATTACGAGGTCTCGAATCAGCTGAGTATTCTGAAGGAAAAATCATTGAACTAGCAGATGATATTGGGGGAGATTATATACTGTTAGAATAAGTTAACAGTTAGTTTAGACTTGAGATATTTGTGGAGTTAAGTAATATATTCCTTACCACTTATCAAAAGCAAGTCTGAGGATGGCTTTGGTAGCCAAAATGCCTGGCACATAACCTGCATCTCCTACAAGTAACAAAAATTAACTCGAACAAATACTCCAACTTCGACAACCTATTTTTCTTCAAGAGTCGCGGCATTCTCTATAACGTGACTCTCTATACCCTATTGCTACAGCCAGAAACAACTCGAACAACTTGGAAATAGGCCAAATAGCCAGATACATGTGCGGCAGCTACATACATACAATTTTATCCTCTTAAAGAGTTGCATGAACTTCTATTCCGCGACTCTCTACCACCTACGTACTTGCTCAACCCGAAAGCTTGTATCAGTATCGAGAGGCTGATATCGTAAGCAAGATGAAAAGACCACAAACCCAGGACCTGCCGAAGCATCGTAGCAGATTCATTATTGAAGCTATTATGAGAATCAGGAGAAGAAAAGCCACTTGTCGATTGCTTATTGATTGTGGGGCCACAGGACCTATTTTGAGAGAAGAATAGGTTCAAGAGGATAACATTCTAGTCAAGAAGTGTCAGAAGCCAATAGAGGTTCAGAATGCTAGCCAACAACCAATTCTGGGAGCAGGTATATACAAGATACAGCCATTAGAGCTTGCTATAGGAAAACATACTGAATACTTAGTTTAGGAGGTCAGTCAAATTGAGGAAGTAGTTAATGGGTACTTACCTATCACCTGGCTTTCCAAACATAATCCTAATATAGATTGGCAGCAAGGAACAATGAACTGGTGCAGTACCTATTGCAAAAATCATTGTTGTCCAAATAAACCTAAGTTCAAATTGATAGATCCCTATCAATTCGAACAAGAAATTGCAGATGATTGTTCCCTAACAATTGCAAGCATAATCTGGCACACAGAAGATGGTGCAGATGTCAAGATACATTTGCTAGAACAGTATCATAAATGGGCACACTTGTTTAGTAGAGAACAAAGTAATAAGCTGCCAGTATATTCAATGTTTGATTATACGATTAAACTAGTTAGCGGGGCAGAGGCACCTTTTGTGTCACAGGGTAACATCCAGTCCTTTCCGAGAAACTTGTATCAATAAAGAACAACCCTGATAACCCTGGATAGGAATCAGGATGACTTGGGGAAGTCTTGTGCATATTACTCGAGTTAGAAATACTTAAGTACTTCTAACTAGGACAATGCAGTCACTGAACAACCGTAGTGTTATTGGGTTGGAACGAGACTCTAATAAGATATTCAGAGAGGTATCCTCTGTTATACGTGTGAGTTTCATTAGATTCCGACTACTGGTGTTAAGTTACATCAAGTTGAAAATACTTAGCACCAAAATTATTTGGTGACTATTACCATGCACTTACTACCCTTACCCTGAAGTTTAGTCAGCCCTTACCCTGAACTCAACTTCGGAGCTTAATAACTCAACGAGGGTCACCTGAATTAAATTAAGAAAATTACCATTGCGTCCGGCTCACGGAATACCCCTAGATTCAACTTTCAAAGTATGAATCCAAGAACATTTTTGCGGAAGCATAATTCCATAAAAATAAATAAAAAAATCAACTACGTAGGGGCTAATTTAGACCTAAGTGGGTCTGGTGACACTATAAGGGGGCATGAGTTGAGCTGAGCTAAAAATCAGATATAGCGAAAAGTTAATTGGAAAAAGTTTGGTTCAAGTTAATTGTAGGACAGAATTACGTGCTAATTGCAAATCTGAACTCAGAATATTTGTATGATTTAAACTCGTAAAGTTATAGACCTGTTTTGGTGAGGGTTATAGGTCCCCAAAGTGGCAAGTCAGGCTTTTACATTTATCTCATGAAGTATGTTCCTGAGTAAGATGAACTAAGATTCTATTGTGAAGTATGCATCAAGGGCTTTGCAATGAGATAATAACTAAGTCATTTGGAGTTATATTTGCAGAGTTATGAGCAGTTGAATTATAGGATCACCTATAATATCAATGGATACTAGACACCAATATGCGGAATTACTGAATACTTACTTTGATATCTCATGATACTCGGCTAGCCGAGTCTAGACTTGTATCGAGGATTTGCTCATGTATCGCAATAGAATAATGTGGGATCACGTATGACTTCCAAATCAATTCGTAACTACTTAACGGTTGCAGAATGCTTAATGCAAGAACAGGATATTGGTTCTCAGTTAAGTCAAGTGTGTACAATGACTTCTTCGGCAAGAGTAACACCGGCGACTGAGAATTAAACAAGATGGTGTAATGTGACTATTATTGGAATTGAACGAATCGCGCGAACAAGATCACTACTCTCCAACTGCACATTATAAATAGTTGAAAGTAGCTGAACGTTGGGATTGCGCCCACCAGAAGTATTAAGCAAGTCTCGAGAAACACACTGCCTACAAAGTTTTAACTTAACGTTGGAATATGGATTTCATCTAGTTAGGAAAATACTTTTTGAGTTCGACTTGTATTGCAATCATACTGAACTTTATATCCTGAAACACTTAACCTGAGTTGCGGGTTACCTCTGTTATGGGATTAATAGTTGGCCCCACTATTTATCTGCTGAAGTTCAAGCATAAAGGGATAATAGTAGCCCCGTAAGATTACTTTGTAGCCAAAGTATCTCTGTACTTGTATGCATATATCATCACTATGTCTCTACCTCAAACTCCTGGGAAAGCAGGGCCCAGCCAGCGCTTCCGAGCCCTTGAATTTGACGAACCTACCCCACGAGCCGTAGTACCAGCTGTAACGCAACACAATGTGTTTTCTGGCTCAGAATCAAACAACAATGCCGATGCCGATATATCAGATAGTGACGCGCCAGTCACAGCACATTCCTACCCCTATCAAATGATCACATCCTCAGACGAATTGTCTCGAGACGCACGTTTCCTCGAGTCATACCATCCCCAAACACGACTTGCCAGCATAACGAGTGTCAGAAGATCAAACCCATAAACCGACCGAAGACCCCCACCTACACCTCCGGCACCCGAAATACCTCGAGAAGGAATTGACCAAGTCGTTGTTGAGATCATTTCCCAAGGACAGGCTGAATTCAATAAACAACCACAAGAGCTTGATATTACGAGGCTACTATTATGCCTTTATGCTCGAACTTCAGCAGATAAATACCGGGGCCGAATATTAATCCCACAACAGAAATAACCCGCAACTCCGGTTAAGTCCTTCAGGATATAAAGTTCAGTACGATTTCAATACAAGTCGAACTCAACAAGTATTTTCCTAACTAGGTGAAATCCGTATTCCAACGTTAACTTAGAACTTTGTAGGTGGTGTGTTTCTCGAGACTTGA
>Ga0307514_10005288_pt1 | contig 11590 bp, 10 predicted proteins | sample 16_EM_MG_FD_203088 | JGI IMG/M metagenome (GOLD analysis project Ga0307514, IMG submission 203088) | Populus trichocarpa ectomycorrhiza microbial communities from riparian zone in the Pacific Northwest, United States - 16_EM | ecosystem: Host-associated > Plants > Roots > Unclassified | place...
CCCACGAGTTCTTAGTCTATTAGTTCACTAGTTCACGAGTTCATATATACATACATACTAGCCAGTGCGCTCCCTGGAGTCTCCTAGTCACAGTCCCCCGCTACACTGTTACAATGGTCCCCATAACTCTCGCTCAATTAATACCTGTCAAATTCCTTTGGCCTTGCCTTGTAGATCTGGTATAGGATGGTTTTCAGGAAAAACATAGACTGCAGGTGCTGCTTTGCATGTATAAATTCCCCCGCAAGATAGTTTGCATACCACCGGGCCTAGATTCATACCCCCAACAAGTAAGGCATCTGGAGCATAAGCATCATAGTTTGATGTATTATCAAATAGAAATACTACTTGCTTTCCAGGAAAGGCTCGTTCTATGGGTATAGCTACTTCCAAAGTATGTTGAACCATTTTTTCGCCAGACCAATAATTGTCTTGACCATATTCCAAATACTCAGTGGCTTGCTGTCGAGGCAATCCATCAATTGAAATATGTACTGCAAGACAACCACGTGGAGTTAAAAACTCAGAAACCATAATCCCCTCACCCTTGGACTTTTTTCTAAGAAGTTGTACATCATTCTGAATCTACATCCATCTTTTTCTATCATTGGCATTAAAAATTAATTCATCATGCATGACTAGAATCCTTCCCTTTTCACATAGTGGTATCTCTTTTAATATGATATCTCCATCTTCAGTCCACTCCTGAAGCCAGAATCAAAGAGCCGTTACATTTCTGGTAGAAATACCTCCTGCCGATAGTGTACCACCTCTTCTCTCTCATGTCCGTCAACATAAACACCTTTTCGTACGTCCTTCCATTCAAAACCAAGTCTATTTAACCAATTTCGAGCAGTTCTCTCAGAAATAGACCTCTTCACTATAGAATTTTCATTCCGAATCACAGTTTCCACCTCTTGTACTTCACCAGACATTCCCTCCTCTTTCAAATATTCTGTTATTGCCTGTGCCAAACTCAAAGAGATGAGCTTTCCACCTACAGAAGCAATATGCTCTCGTACTGCTAATAGAACCCCTTCATCTTCAAGCCAACTAAATACCAAACAGTTGGTATTTCTTAACCCAATATTCATATATCGAGATGACATCCATGATCTTTCCCAACTTTGTATCCGTTTGGCAGTATATGTAGCTCGACCAAAACACTCGGATACTACTAATGGCAAAGCTTCGCGTGTTTCCTATGGTCAGTATGTCTGAACCTGCCTGAAATATAGAACTGCCGTATGCCTCATCAAGTTTTGTCCTACCAGTGCCTGCCTGCTTAATTGCAACAATTTTGTTCAACTTCTTAATTCCAATAATAAGAGCTGTCTCCCTAATTTCCGCCGACGTTGGCACCGCTTCTGCCAATACATGTTGGTCTAGTGTTGGACTTGTAGGGTCAGAAGTTTCGGACTCGGAGGAGTTGTTGAAATATAGTATACTCTCGATATAAGCATAGTGGGGTAATATTCTTATACGAAATATATTCTTATGTCAAATGTCAGACTAACTACTAAAGGCGTACATAAAATAGAGAATTAACATGAGGTAGAGGAGGAACTAGGTACAGGAGGACCAGGAACAGCCCCGGAGGAAGTGAAGAAGGCAGTTATGATTGTTTGCTTGCTGGAAGCTTCTGTCAAAATTGTGCTGCCTTTTCTTGCAAAACTAAGCCTGTAATTGATATCTCCCGGTGTTGCATAGCTTGTTGCCACTCATATAGTGTCTTATCTAGCTCTGGAGACTGTCCCATTCGTAGGCGTTTTCGATCTGGATGGCTATGTTGTATTTGTTGTAGATCTATTGTACTAGCATTGGATAGACCTTGAGGTCTTTTGGTAGGATTCAAGATCTTGCTAATTTGCAATTGACTTAAGATCTTGGTGGGATATTTATCTTCAAACCAATGTTTGATGCCTCACCATGTGAGATCAGGATATGTATTTGCATAGTCATATATCTCCTTGCATTCTTTTTCCATCCACCCTTGATGTTTCAATGCACTACTAGCAGGCATATTGTATCGGTTCGGGGATTTTGAGGTGGTGCTGTAGGTATAGTAGTGTTGGGTATTGCGATGTTGTGTTACAGCGTTGTGTGTTGCAAGTATTGTTGGTTGTGCGGGGTATTCCTTATCAATAAGCCTTCCTATTTAGGCTAGGTGGGTTGTTAATACATTACCCAATCAGTACTCTTGCTATAAGAATACATCAGTAAACAAGCTCGAGAAAATAAAAATATTCATATATCCTTACTTTGTATGGGGGGGTACATTCTTATATTGAGAGTATACTGTATTGCGTAATTAACGCAGTACCAGTAGCTGCCTTACGCAAGTCTATCTGCTTTCTTTTATCTCGCCAAGTAGTTTGTCTTGACTTTTGACATCCCCTATAGTATTTTATTGTAGAGTCTTCCATTATAGAGGGCTTCAATCGTACAAAAGCATCTTTTTTCATAACTAACTCTTGATCAAAGGACTCCGACCCATCCCCTTCTGCATCCTCTTTCTGTAAAGGGTCCAACTCATGCCCTTCTGTATCCTGTGCCTAGCTCAAGAACCTCCTTGCGATTTTCTCGGCGTCGAGCAAGCTGACGTGCGAATGTAGCAGCCCGGCAAGCTCTTTTTTTTTGGGTTAACCGTGGCTTCTGCACATGTACTGTAGAAGGCACCAGTTAGCTTTAAGAACACACAGTACGGAGTTACCTTTAGGTAGACTCAGCCGTCGGATTTGCTATAGGTGTTTGGACGTTCAGAAGTCGAGACTGCAGCTGGCGGACGGCCAGTGTGTGCTGACTCAGCACCTTTACAATAGGTTGGTTACCATACAGTACATGTTGCCGGCACCATAGAGAAAAAAAAGCTTTCTCTAGGGTGCGACACGACACATCTCTGGGTATTCGGCTCAGCTGAACCGAGACCATGACCCAACATCCTGGACCCCATCATGTGCTAATGTACCTAGATGTACGTATACAGCTGGAGTACTCGTACAGAAAGTCTGATGGCATCACCGTGCTGAGCCAGGCACACCTGTACTAGTATAGAGTGAGCCAATGGTAGTACTGTATGGGCCCAGATGTGTCGTCGATTATCATTGGTACCCTCTGGCGACCTGATCCCTGTGCAGCTGGCTCTGTACGGTACCCTTTCTTTTTCAATACACTCAAACCTAGGTGCTATACTGGAACTCGCTATACCGGATCCCTTGCTATACTGGACGGATTACGCCAAAAATTTGCTAATTCGAGCAATTTAGGAGAGGCAGCTTCTTGCTATAGCGGATACCGTACCGGATGGAAGTGTACTCTACAGGAGAGGGGCTGCAGGGATTGATACAGGGATTAATCACATAGAAATATTTATTGCTATAACGGAAGAGCAACAGGGTAATAACCCAACAAGACAAGAACGCAACAACAAGACAAGAATGCAATAACAGAACTTAAGAAGACTCCAGCGGTGAAAACTAATCTGTACATATTGCGAGTAAGAGAACCCTAACTCCCCCGTCTCATAGCGCATGGCTCGCTTCGGGGGACAGACGTATAGACTCAAAAAAAAAAAAAAAAAAAAAAAAACCCAACTCCCCGTGCCCAACCCCGATATCTATTAACAGCACACATATGGTGGACCAACAATCGGTAAAGCAGATCGACAGCAGAGCGTGCAACAAGACCCCGGCTCGCTTATATTGCAGGTCTGTCCACTCGGTATGCAAGAAGGTGGGGTGCAAAACAACAAGCCACTCAGGGACGCAGTACACGAACCTGAGCAGCAATCTTTTGCTTGCGAGCACCTAGCGGCAATAGGGAGGCAGCTGATGCAGGTGGCTGGTGTTCCGTCATTGGTGGATCGACAGAACCCTGAGCAACAATCCTGGGGGCGATCAGGCTTGCATGTTGCCGCAACAGGGATGCAGCTCACACAGCGAGCGGGGTTGGTCCCGAGTTTGGGGCAAAGCCCAGAGCAACAGTGTTGTGGGTGGTCTGGTTGGCAGGGTGAGGAATTGTCTAGACAGCGTACGCAGACGGGGGGTTTCCCGTTGGTATTGGGAGGGCAGATACCGGAGCAGCACCTTCCAGGAGAATTAGAGTTGCAGGCCATGCCATCGGCGCTGCAAGTTGGAGGTTTTGTGGTGCCCCTCTTTTCCACATTTCTACACTTTGGCGATTCGGAAAGTGCATATTTTACACACACATCATTAATGCTTGATCCACAGTAGACGGTACCTCCCTCGGCGATGCAAACTGCCGGGTCTTCAGGGGCCGCATCGGGAGCTGGGAGCGCCGTTGCAGTGGAGGACAGGATTAGCAACAGCAAACTGCTAAAAACAAGGCCTCTCCCAGGTCGGATCCACATTTTGCTAACAAAAGGAGGGGAGATTGCGCAGTCAGAAAGTTAATGACAGAGTTGAGAAAGATACTACTCCTTCTAAAATCCCAGAAGATTTGGATGAAGAGAAATTTGAACCTGGGGATGGAGAAAGCTCTATTCTTATGTTTCATTCTTATCACCAGCAGCCCCACAATATAATTTTCCATCCACGTAGATAGTACATGTACTTATCCCTACCTACTTCCAGCCCCAGATTGCTTTCTCAATTCACAACCAAGTTCATGCACACGGCTTTCAAGTGTCACACCTTGGCACTTGGCGACCATTCTCATTGGCGCAACTCTATGGTGGCGTCACTTGAAGTTCAAGTAACTTGAACTGCAGAAAATCCTATGGTTCCAGGTTCCAAGTTCCAAGTTCCAAATACCGGTTTCCAAATTCCAAGTTTTAGCCATCAGCGACACTACAAATATGGCGAACACTGCACAATATTGCGGAGACCGCAAACACCCCCAAGATGACAAAAATCGCAGGTACCAGAAAGCTAAAAACCGCCGCTACAGCATCTGCTACAGCGTCTGCTACAGCTACCACAATCCTACAACCATGGACTCGAGATGAGGTTGAGCGGATCATTGCTTGGATGGAAAATCATGAGGAAGAGATACGAGGCAAGCAGGTTCAATGGCATAAGGAAGTTAAGGAAGAGGTATTTGCAGATGAAGAGCACATTCCGGTAAAAAGAACCACACAGAAAATGGGTAGCATGAGAAAAGCTTGGAAGGGTGCGAAAGCAGGGCAAGAACGTTCAGGGTGGGGAGTTAAACCTGAAGAGAATGAAGAGTCGATTAATGAGATATTGGAGCGGAAACGCCTGAGTTCACGTCCAAACGGAATCTCTTATAACCTCCCAAATACCCTCCGAGCAAGCGTCTCAAGTAGCTTCCGAACCGGCGTCCCAATGACTTCTTGTACTGCACAAAGGTCTGTATGTGCTCTTCCTCTTCCTCTTCCTCTTCCTCTTCCACATCATCAAATAAATAAGAACATAGAGATTGCAGCATCAATGTCTTTTAGAACTTGAGCTCTTTCTGTCGTGTATGCTTACGTTGCAACCAAATCAGGTTCTCACTTGGGGTAACTCAGTTCACTCTGCCTATATTGGTTTAGTTAGTGGCTTGCGCTAAAAACCATGTGCATGAACTTGGTTGTGAATTGATAGGTACCCTTATTTTGTATCAAAGCCACGTTCCCAACATGGTAATGCACTTGCAGTCATACTATACCAAATAAGACACAGTAGTAGGTGCACGTGTCTCTCTACTCGGGGATTGAGAATTCTAACTCCGGAATCCCCGTCATATGGTGCTCAGGCAATTTGTGTGTGAATTTAGTATGGAGAATTGTCCATGTGCGCATGAATATTTTCATGGATTTGCCTGATTCCTAAGTAGTTAACCTAGGTAGGTATCTAGCTGAGTAATCAACTCCAATTTTCATTGTCGTTGAGGAGATTTACCACTAGCTTAAGTAGGTAACAAGGAGTTTAGGGGTCAATTATTCAAACTCGCATGTAGAGTAAGTACACTAAGTAAATTGTACCCAGACATGGCGAGCAAGACCTCCTGTCAAACTAAGCAGATTGGCTATCGAAATCCAAGCTGATCCACTGACCTCGGGGCGATGACGGCGGCGGCGGCGCTCCTAGTGGGGATCTTTCATCTGGCATTCTGAATGCCACGTACCTAGGTACCTACTATCCTTGAGTGTTTTGACGAGGGGAAAAGATGGAATGATTCCTGCGTCAGGGCCGAGGGTGTTTCCGCAAATTTTTTTTTTTTGAGTCTATACACTTTTCCCCCGAAGGGAATGAGGCGAGTGTTCTGCATAGCATGCAGCAATAAGACACGCATGCTGTATCTAGTCTACATCGTGAGACATGTCAATGTACTCATTCTTCTGCATCTGTGGGCAGAAGGATGTAGGTAAGTAGGTGTAGAACTTGTGCAACCAGACTACCTACACCCAGACCCCATTTTTCGGACTATGATTTGACAGACTCCCATCTTCTTTCTGGATAATCTAAAAGACTGTATCTTTGAGATCAGCCCGAGAGGAGCTTGATAGGACAGCAAAAATGTACTTAGCAGCGGTGCTGGGATACTGGAAAAGGAATCCTCATTGGAACCCACCTAGGTATACTAGGTACTCCGATAGCGTCTACAGTAACACTTCGGTTTTATTTTTCATACCTAACGAGATCTAGACTCACATAACTTCCCGTGACCTACTGGGTTTACATTTCTGCATATGCAGATTAGACCTGCATATATAGAGGGTCGCCGTGACGGGGATACATGTACGTTAGGTACCTAGTCTGGTACAGTACCTAGCAACAAGTAAGTCTCCTAGGTATTCTGGTTGTAAGTAGCTTGACTTTCCTTGGAATTGCGCGTGGTACATAGATAGATTACTGTAGTACAGGTGGCCGCCATACCACATCTGCCTATCAGCGCAGTTGGCTCATCTACAGTGGTGCACTTGGTGCATGGATGGAGCGGCTGGCCCAACCTTATGTAGTTACACAGGCACAGTAGGCGCACACAGAAAATGGGGCCGCCTTCAGAGGGGGGTCATGCCAACCAGACTAGAGCCGTCTCATAGCCTAAGGCTCCCTTCAGGGGAACATTCATTTGTACTATATTGAGCTTTCGCGGGTATTACATAATGTACAGTATATGGAGGAAATACAGCTATGACTTTGTGCCCGTCGTGAAGGAATGCCCCATTACATATACCTATAGTACCACCCCCAAGGTGGTACAAACATAAAAAACACATGAAGCAAATGTCAAAAACCTTCCTGGAAATTATCACCAGTAACCATACCAGTAGATACACAAAAGAGGGTTGGGGCTTCCGCACGTAAAAGGTGACTTAGAGTCCATAGGAAATAGTAAAGAGCGGTGTCAGAGGAAATCCATAGACCCTGGGTCTTCTATCAATACAGGTCGAAGCCAGACTAGTGCCTACGCTCACGGCTTCGCCCTTCCGACCTTGACCTCCGCTCGCCGCCAAACTGCCTATACAACTCCATGACCAGATTCAATGCCATCAATAAGCCAGAGTAACCAGTAATACTCCTGCTCCCTCCACTTCGTTTTTGTTGTGCGTCAAGGATCTTCAATAGCCACCCTGCTCTCTCCAATAACTGCGGCAGGTTGTGCAGGACTTCGTTCCCTACCTTCCGCATGGTTTGGCTTGTAGAGGTGGATGACCGCTTTGGCTTTGGTCGAGCATCGGAGGGGCTATGGTAATTGGCATATGTTGGATCAACTGGTTGTGGATGCTGATAATTCATATGAGCATTGGTGCCGGGTCTATTGTTGTGAGGAGGGTACATTGGACCTGGGGAGTATGCAGCGCTAGCTGGAGCTGGTGAGGGTTGATATTCTGGGAGATATTCTGGGAAATAATATTCATCCGCATGCCCACGACTCATCGGTTGTTGTTGATGTTGCTGCTCTTGCCAGTTCTGGTTGTGACTGCGGAAACTCTGACTACGGTTGTAGTTATGCGTCTCTGGGTCGGAATCACTTAACACCTCGAATCTCTCATCATCGCTTCCGAACTCACTGGGTCGTGCATCAACCCTCTCCCCATTTTTCCTGACCCTCAGCTTCTCTTCAAACCCACTCACAAGCCTGCTGAGCTCAACCGCAGCCTTTTCCAGTATTTCTTTGAGTTCACCAGAACTTGGACCTGAGCGGGAAGATGATTGGGGGTCACGATGCTGGGAGTATGTGTGTGATGGAATGCCGACGTATTCGTCAGCATCCCTGTAGCGGCGGGGCTCTGGCTGAGTTGCTGTCCGGCGGGGGGCAGGGTAATCACGGTCGCGATCTCGCCTCGAGGTGCTCTCGTGCCGTCTTGGGGTTGAGGGGTAGGAATTCGAGGATGATGGTTCTGTGAGGACATCGAGGGCTCCACGGAGGATGTCTTTCATTATTCCAGAGGAACCGGAACGGGTGGAGTGTCTGTTTTGGTAAGACATTTTTTTTTTGTGGTAAAGTAGTTGGTAAGACCTGGGTGTAAATTCGGGTATTTCGATGCTGCAAGGGTATATAGTATATCCTGCGTGAAGGGTTTTTGGGCCGAAAGAATTATAAAGTTGGCGTTTATGAACCACCCAAAATGCCTATATCGTTTTCCTATGGCTCTTGCTTCGTGGTTGGGTTCTGGAAGAATGATATATACTCTTTTGACCCTGTTTTCGGGATCAGCGTTTGTTGAACCAGACTACATTTGTTGATGATTGACCTGAATACCGTGGCGTGGCTGTGCGGGGCCAACACCCAATGGTATCAATGAATCCATGGTTCCGGCATCAGAAAATGCATGGAAAACTCGGCTGTGCAACAGTACAGTACAATGCTCCGCTGAGTGGTGGCAAAGGACCAATCATATCACTGGGTATTGTTGATACGATTCCCGACATCTATGTACCGTGTCGCCGTGAATTTGTAGATGTAGTCTCGCTCGATCTCGTGCCCAGCCTCTAATCAATCCTTTGGGGATAGAACATTGGCAACATTCTGGGTCGATTAGAGGCTGGGCACGAGATCAGCGCCACAAAAATATAATGTTATCGCCGAGTGTCAAGAGTGGCGCAACGGTGGAATTTTTTTTTTTCTTTCTAAAAGTCAGTGCTCAGATAGCATGGTAGTCTGGTTGGCACAAGCCCCTCGGAGAGAGGATACTGGCTGACCTTTTACGATGTATGTACAGTCAGACGGACCGCGCTATAGCAGATACCTTGCTGTGGAAAGTCTACACCCGCAGATTTCCTCTCACTCTACCGGATGCCTCATACAATGCACCACCACCGGACTGGATCATCACATTATGGGAGGTTATTCCCTGCCCTACATGCTTGCTATACCAAACACTTGCTAATGAAAGAAAAGGTTCACATAGAAATATACCTGCCAATTCTCCACCGATTTCAATAAACAGAGAGTGCACTGTTCAATTGCTATAGTTACGTTGGCCTACATAGTTCTTCCTTATCATCATTATTGTCATATAGCAGGGGCAGAATAGCATAGCAGCCCCCCACTCAATTCACTACACACTCCTCAGGCTTGGGTTGACCTTTGCTCTGAGCAAACTCTCTTCCTTTTCTTCGTTCCACAGTACCTCATAGGTAGGGTAGGTACTCCGTACCTAGTATAAATTATCCTTACTATGCTAGCGCAGGCTAAAGATCTCCACAGTAGCCAAGTTGGCTGTAACCAGACTGCGCTAGCGTACCGAGGACTCTATACTAATTTCTGCCATAGTTTGGTTTGCTTCCAGATTGGGTTGTCTTATCCTTCAGCCTTGTCAAGGCTGATGTAGTATATACGGAATAGAGAGGTTTTACTACCTTTTTGACATGACTGTAACCACAGCAACTAGACTAGCTAATGCATGTGATGGGTTCGTGCTTAAGGATGGCAAGGATTAAAGTTGTCAAATTTGACAACGATATCAATGGATCCCTTACGTGGCTTCTTGGCCCTATCATCAATAACAAATATCTCAAGGAGGTTAGACACTATTCTTGGCACCGAAATCTCCCGATTCAGCAGGACACGTGTCCAGTAAACACCATCCACATAGACATGTACAGTATATAAACACCATCCGCATATACAGTAAATATCATCCGTATATACAGTAAACACCATCCACATATACAGTAAACACCATCCTGCATCACGATGTCACAATCCCCTCCTCCATCAGACCAGCCTAGTATACAAGAAGTTCCGAAGCCAAAGCGCCTACATTATACTCCAGAGTTGAAGCTGGAACTTATACGTTTATGTATCAATAATGCAGAGCGATACATCAATGAACCTGCAGAGGTAACATTCTGGCAGTACATGAGTGCACTCTTCAAGGATGTTACGAATTATCAAGGAGCGGATGTTTGCAAAAAGGTTGCATCCATGGTTGCTGAGTGCAAAGCTACATTGGATGCTCAGAAAACACTGTCTGGGGTTGCACTCCCTCCAGTAACAGACTTGGAACAGACAATTGACTCATGGGTTGTTATATGTGAACGGCAAGCTGAGATGCGGGATGCCATCAAATCGGAAGCTTCTGCAGAGGTGAAGAAGGAAAAGGCAATCACAGAGGCCCTTACAGATAACCTTACCAAACGCCTATCCAAGAAGCGAGACTTTCAGGCAGTTGTTGATGCCCGTGAGGCAGTGGATCTTACAGCACCTGGAGATATTATTCAGAAGAGACGCCATATTCGAGAGAACCTACGCGCAAACAGAAACAATGATAAGAGTAAACAGACAATGAGGGATAATTTCAACCGCCTCTCAGAGATATTCATTGACTATATGACCAAAATGATCCCCTCCGCCTCCAATTCCGCCTCCAATACAGCCTCCAATTCCGCCTCCAATCCCACCTCCGAAACAGCCTCCAATGCAGCCTCCAATGCAGCCTCCAATGCAGCCTCCAATGCAGCCTCTCCCTCCGCCCCTCCCTCCGATACAGTCTCCAATGCAGCCTTCAATGCAGCCTCTCCCTCCGCCCCTCCCGCCGATACAGCCTCCAATGCAGCCTCCAATGCAGCCTCTCTCTCCGCCCCTCCCTCCATCATCTCCACCTTTAATTCTGCCTCCAATCCCGCCTCCAATGCACCAACTGTCGCTGAATTCGCTGACCTAAAGGAAGAGATGATGAGCCTAAAGGAGCTCATGGCCAACCAGACCAAGCTTTTGGAAGAGCTCCTTACGGCCAGACTAGCATCAGCCTAGGCAGGCAGTGAGAGGTATGTCTCTAAGGTTGGAGGGTGGACTCGATTGCCAAAATGGTCGCTGATTTGATTTCGTTGCTGCAGGCAGGTCTGGCAATTCCATAGAAGAACACAGACCATATAATTAATACCAACTGGCGACAGTCCTGTTTTCTGCATGCGCTTCCACTCCCCTGATGTAAATTGATTTAATACACAAGCAAATCCCCACGCCACCACAATGCGATATTTGGACATTACCACATTGAATGCCTCTTGCTCTGCTGTCAAACCTCTTCTTCCAGCTCAGTACGGTCCTCTGACCCCATAGGAGGGTGCATACGCTGGGTCGCCATAGAGATATAGCACCTGATTTGCTGGATTCTGGTTGAATATCTGTCGTAATATTTGTTCTACCCCTGACTCCTGCCACAGCTTCCAAT